>Ga0214198_1000043_pt1 | contig 38917 bp, 47 predicted proteins | sample TroBogEpilimnion_20_FD_153036 | JGI IMG/M metagenome (GOLD analysis project Ga0214198, IMG submission 153036) | Freshwater microbial communities from Trout Bog Lake, WI - 20SEP2008 epilimnion | ecosystem: Environmental > Aquatic > Freshwater > Lake > Epilimnion/Euphotic zone | place: Trout Bog... | reverse complement strand
TACGGATACTCCGCCAGTGCATCTTTGAGAGCCGGTTTTTGCTTGATATTCATAATTATTTCCAGCTACGACTGGAATTGAGTTGCTTACTAACTCTGCATAGCCTGACGTTACTGTATCGTTTTGATATATGTATCCGGCATGGCCGCCAATCGGATACATATAAGAAAGATCAGCTCCTGAAGAATAATGTACTGATCGACCGCTGTCCCATATATTATATGTCCAACCATCTAACCCATTGTCAAATGCAGAATTATAACAGAGGTTTCCGTTCGACGTACCATTCTGAGCAACAATCACAGGACTACTCCATATACCATTAGAGCTTGTTGTCGCCGGAGCCGTGCCCGTAAACGTGGCCATCGTCATGTACACTGGCGTCGTGCTCGACGCTGGATGTGACGTGCTCCAGCTACCCATCGTCCCTCCGCTCAACGCTCCTGTTGCAAAAGTGCAGGTGATCGTCCCGCTTGGGACTACGGGCGATGTGGTAGCCTGCTGATAAAGCCAGACTGTATACATCTGCGACCCATTGGCCCCGGCTACGGCATCTTCTACAGGCGTACTCCATGTTGTAGCAGTGACCACTCCTGTACCGTTAAAAGTGTATTGGCAATACCATGTTGGCGTCGTTGTGACGGATGGTGCACTGACCGACCAACCCGATGGAGGTGTCAGGATGTTGCTTGTGAAGTCGAACACCCCTCCGGTCGGTGCTGATGGAGCTGATGCCGCTTGCTTGAAAACGTCCGCGGTGTAGTAGCTAAGTCCTGAAGCTCCATTTGTACCTGCATATCCAGCCGATGTGATGGATGATGAAGTCCAGTTGAAGGATGTTGTTGTCGCTGTCGCGGAATCTGTTATTGATACCTTTGCTGCCCACAAGGTATATCCGGCAGATGGTGATGTACCTGCAGGCAATGACCATCCTGATGGCGCTGCTCCGAATAGTCCGGTTGACCATGTGTAAGTTGCAGATCCTGCTGGTGCAGCCGGAATTGTCGCCGCCCACTGATATACAGTAGGACTTGCAGATTGATACCCGCTTGTCCCGTTTGCTCCGTTTGCTCCGTTTGCTCCAGCAACAAGCAATGAAAAACCAGATGCCCAGCTCACGGTCGTTGTCGTCGCTGAAGCGTTATCACTGACTACTTTATTTGCGATCCATAACTGCATAACGGGCGTCCCGGGGTTCACCGGAGCCGTTACCGACCATCCGCCTGCTCCGGTGTAGGCCGAGCTTGCGTAAGTTGACCACGTAAATGTTGATGTTCCTGAAGGGTTTGGAGGTGTCGCTGTTGACCACTGGTAAAGCGACGCAACAGCGGTTTTTGAAGCCATGATCGGCACAACGCTGTACTCTGCGCTGTAGCTCATATTGGCCTTACTTGTTTTTGTATACCCTGCAACCCGGACATAATAGGTAGTGCCCGCAACAAGCGCTGACCCTGCAGCGTCGGTTGTTATGGTGATTAAACTGTCAGGGCCTGAATAGACAAGGTTTCCACTCCCGGGCGTGAATCCGCTTGTTGTGCTCATGTAGACGTTTACCCCACCAAAGTCGGCTTGTGTCGGCGCCGTGTATTTTATGGTAAACCCCCCATAAACAGGAGTTAACACAATCCCTGTAAGCGTTGGAACCTGACTAATCCCTATCGTGAAAGTTGTCGGGGTACAGACTGAAAGCTGCTGCAACTGCGATCCAAATTGATTATAAGCTGGCAGTTTGACGTAGATCGTTTGCCCGATCTTGTCTGGCGTGATCGGCATTTTGAACATTGCGGAATCAACTCGAACAAATGGCGCGCTTGACGTATGACTGGCAATTGATGACCCATAAAGTCCGCGGTGCAGGAGGGTGAGATTGTATCGGTTTGCTGATGTGAGAGTTGCTGTCTGGTATGCAATGTATTCGCTATCAACAAGCGTAAGGCTCGCGTAATTGTTCCACTCTGCAAATGTGGCGCTTCCCATCGGTTGACCACTCAGGACATTGACCGATAGCGTGTTTGTAGTGTCGGGATCGGTTCCGGTCGCAAGTGTCGCTGTTAGCGTTCCCATTCTTGCTGGAGAATCTATTGATCCAACATATCCGTAACTTACGTTGTCATAACTCACCCATACTTCACAACCTCCCCATGTCGATGGAGTTACTCCATAAGCTCCCATCCAGACTTCAAGCCCTGTCGCCGTCAATACGCTCGGAGGCACAAAAATATTTGGGGTGCCCGTGTTTCCCGGCTGGACAAGGTTGTTTACCCCGCCACCGCCGCCGGATTGCGTGCCATAGATCGCATGAGAGCCAACACCAGGAGGAGCGTCTTCTGCCGTGATCAATAACTCGTCTCCGCTTTCGTCAATCGTCAAAATCCTGACAGGGGTTTGCACAAGTCCGAGAGCCGAATCATCAAGCGTTACATAATCGGTAGGCTCAAGCAAGATGTAATTTATTGGAAGGGTAAAGGTATATTTATTTCTGATATACAAATTACGCTGCAAGACAAGCTGCGCGCATGATTGTGCGATACTGGTATTACATATCTGATGAGCAGTGACACCAGACATCGCTCGAAGTCCGTAAACGTCAATATTAACCTGATCGGTTGCTCTTATAGACGATTTGTTGTAGCTGTTTGATCTGTCGAGACACTCGATATCGACCTGGTTATAAGCATCCGCCTGTGATCCCCTTTCAATCAACACTGGATCCGATGCGCTTGCAAGAAACGCATCGTCTCCAAGCTCATAGATTGGCGTGACATTAGGTGTGTAGGTGTAACCGTTTGCAGTTATTGCGGTATCCCCGTATGGCGTGATCTTCAAAAGCCCTTCGCTGAAATACGCCTCTGAGTTCGTCAATGCCAGTAGTTCGGTTATCGCTTTTGCTGCTGTTGCGGATGTATCGTACGATGGCGAAAAGAGCAGGCCGTTTGCTATACAATATGCCTTGTAGCTTGTCCATGTGCCGATATTTGCGGAAGGAAACCCCGCTCCGTATCGAGAATTGGTTAATAAATCGGTGATGATGAATACTGTATCGACGTCCGGCACGGCTGTGACGCTTGAGCCGTATCCATGGCCAAAAACTTCAAATGTTAGCTGAGGCAAAGAAGGAGATCCGCCAAGGTTAAAATTTGCTGCCGCGATATAAGCAACGTTCCTATATGCTAATGATTTTGCTGAATCCAGCGTTGTCAAGTATCCCCAAGCGGATTGAGAAGAACCACCGGTAAACGTCGTGAACGTGTCTGTTGTGTCGAGAACCCCGTTATTCCAGACAGCGTTAATGCTATTTATTGGGCCTTCGCTGAGGCCGAGCATAAATGACGCGGAATATCCATACCCTGTCTGAGTTGTCTGGCTTCCTCCGCCCTTTCCTGAGCTTGACTGAGTATACTGTGGCGTAGCTGTGAAAGCTCCGTACCATATCATATTCCCAGGAACTCTTGTTGCTCCATAAATCACAGGGAGCGTTAAACCGTAGACAGAAGTCGAAACTGACAGCCCGAGGGCTGCAGGTTGCACTGAAGAGTTGCTTGAAGGCGTATGAACAAATAATCCAGCCATTTACTTTAATCCTTTTGGTCGCCAAAATGAATGTAACCTGCCCCTGAGTTCCGCATCGTCTGCAGCCGCAAGAACAACCCCTTGTCTGATATATGAGTGGATAAGCTCTCCCGGCCAATTGACAATAATCGCAGCATGAGAGACGCATCGGCCAAAAGTGAAAAGTGCTATATCCCCCATTTTCGGGACAGTTATTTTCCTGCAATACTTTTTAATCCACCACAGATACTTTTCCTCTGCTCGATGCAGATGCCAATCGTGAGGGTAGTCTCCAACATCAACTTTCTCAACAACTCCGGCTGCGGCATAAACTTCGATGAGTATCTGTGCGCAGTCCACTCCTACCCCCTTGATGGCGGCGTGGTGATGGTAAGGTGTCGATAACCATGTCCTGGCTTCCTGGATTACTTTTTCTCTCATACAACCGTTTCTGGTATTGGCACAAACGGTTGCCCTTTAAAATTCGCGCCATTACTGAATTTTGTCTGGCATGTCGTAAGCTGTTTGTCGCATCCCGCATAAATCATAAACGTGTCGCCTGCTACCGGAGATACAGGGAATGGACTGAGAAGAGTAAGAACCCCACCTACCCATGACTTTACAGTTCTTGCTTCACCGTTTGCCGCTCCAGACGTAAAGATTATACCTCCCTGAGTCCAGTATCCCGCCGATTGGCTTGCCGCGGCCCCTGAAATTGTGAGACTCGTGCCGGTGATCGTACTTACGGTTCCTGCTACGGAATATGAGGATCTCGATAAAGTGCAAGCTCCATCATAAAGCGAATTCTGGCAGGCCGACTGGTAGACGTTTCGAGGAACGTTGACGTTCAGTCGGTCAGTCAAAGAGTTGATCGTAATTGAGGCTCCGTTCCGGCTTGGTGAAGCCTTGGCAACGTGCCCGGTAAACCAATTGACCGTCCCGATAACAGAATGGTCCGTGTTGAGAAATGCGCGATCTACCTTAACCAAGGCCCCGTCCAGTACTCCCTGAGTTATCGCCTGCATGAATGGGACTCCAAGAACAAGCATCGATGCGGTAGCATTGATCGTGATGTTCATCGTTGCGACTTCCAGCCCTATCGTCTGTTTTAATCCGTCGCGTGAGAAAATTGCATCGTTGCCTTTGAACGTATGTCCTCCATTTACTACATCGTAATCTGAGCCGGAATAGTAGTAATTGGTGTAGGTTACGGACAGGCCGCTTGCCCATGCTGTATTGACTACTGAGAGGGTGTAAAGATCAACAACAATAAACTGGCTGTTGGTTAATAAATATGCGCTGGTGAGGCTCCCTGTAGGTGTTTTCATTATAATTTGTTGCTGAGTGAGCCGTACAATGTCAAGCCGCCGTTTGTCCAGTAGTCCTGCATAAGCTGCTGAAAATCGGTTGTGTCGGTATCGAAACGGCACCTGAAATAGTAGTTTCCTGTCCAGATCAACGCCGTACCATTTGCCGGAGCTGATGAAAATGTGACCATTCCTGTACTGCTGATTGACGCAACTGAACCGCCGGTGATGGTTGGTGTGCCGTTGATGTTCATAACCGGCTCAAGAAAACTTGTTCCTCCACCGAAATCTCTGGCAAGCTGAAACGTGGTTGTTGAGCCGTTTCCAGTACCAAACTGCTGGCTTGTCGCGAGGTTGTCTGTCGTGTCCTCAAACAAAAACGAGTCGAATGAGCCCTGTCTGCTGATGAAAAACCCCATGAGCTGTTTGAGTTCGTCGAACGGAGACGCTGGAACCTGCTCGCTCATCTTGTCCCTAAGGAACTCGAAATTAAGCTTAAACGTGTACATGGGGGTAGCCATGTACGCGACCCGCGTCTCTCTGCCGGATACCGCCTTTTTGGTGACGGTGTTGAATATCGGTGTCTTAATTGTGTCCCATGTAATGCCGGGTAATACCGGAAATATGGCGTTGCTCATTTATTCTTTTCCTTGCTGTGGGAAGTAAAACCCCGGCCATGTTGTCGATTCGGTCGGGAGTCTTTTATTCAAGTAAACTGGGCCGACTCCATAGCCCCACCCTGAACAAGCTGATACCGCTTTTTCTTCTGTATCAAAGATTCCCGTAAACTCAATATTTGCCGGGTATTCTTCGGTAGGTTCTTTCCAGTTCAGACAAATCCACAATTCTTCGTTATCGGTCATCGTTTCAGGTTCCTCATTTGGTGTTTCAAACTGTCCGCCAGCGCCGAGCCGTTGTCCTGGAATAATCTTCTCACCGAATGAGCATCAACCGCATTGACGTGCAGGTGAATATCCCCTCCGCTTGTCGTTGCGCCTGCCGGCGATGAACTCCCGGCCATGCCTCGGATAACATCCGCATACTTTGCAGGTAGTACCATCTCGCTTTGGTGAAGCTGCGTGATGGGGTTTATTCCTGCGGGGATATCGTAGCCACCGGATGCCGATGCGACAGCCAAACCAGACATTACCATAGCCATAGTTGACGCATAGGCTGCGGCTGCCATTTCAGGGCCAACGTAAGGGATTCCTGCAACGGATGCGGCTGCCTCTCCCGCTGCTATACCGGCTGATGCCGGTATAGTCATCGCCGCTTCAGCTTTTTTTGTCGCTATGCTTGTTGCTGATGCCGCCGCTTCGCCCGCTGATTGAGCAGGAAGTATTCCAAGTGTTACTGCAAGCTTTGCCAACTCCCCTGCCGTCCATTTTGCTATCATATTCCCGATCATCGTCTCAAACGCGCCTTGTATTCCTTGCCAGACACCAAGCATAGCGGACTGAAAGTTTTTTGTTCCGACAATAAACCCGCCGATTGACTTCCCGAATCCATCACTAATTGACTTGAAAAGGTCTGTCCATTTCATCTTACTATCCTCAACTTGCTTGTTATCAGCTTTTTGGTAATCAAGGGCATACTTTGTTTTTAAGGATATAAGCTTCTGATTGAGCTGCTCAACCTTCTTCTCGCTGTTTGGATCACCCTTGTATAGGTCTATTTCTTTTTGAAGGGCTGCGGCGTCAATGTCATATTTCTTCGTTAAAAAGCTTTTCTCTTGAGATAGATATTCCTCTTTAGATGTAAGGTTCAGAGCGTTTGCATGACGTGCCGATTCCTCTTCGAGAGCAATAATCCCGTCCTGCGTTGTGCGCTCTATCTCAATCTCAGCCTTGCCTCTTTCCTCTTTGTCTTTGAGAGCTTGCTTATCTACCTGCAATTGCAGTTTCGCGTACCTGGTATAAATATCAAGGCGCTCTTTCTCCGTTAATCCTGTTTGATCAAGCGCACCTTTCCAATAATTCGCTTCCTGCTGTTTGCTAACCTCTCTTATTTGTCCGATTGATGCGTAGTATTGCTCATATTCAAGCTTTTGCTTGTCCAGATCAGCGGTTAACTGCTCTATGTAAGACGCTTCACCATCGCCTTTCGTCTTTCCCGTTTTCTTTCGCTTTCCTGATTCGCCGTCATACGTTTTACCGTTATTCGCGGCTTCTCTTTCTTTAGCCACTCCGCGCTCTGCTGCTGCCCGTTTCGCCGCAGATGAAAGCTGAGCGGCTTCCTGATCTTTAAGAGCTTGCTCCGTCTCTTTTATGACTTTCTGCTCTTCTTTATATCCTTGTTTTACCGAATCCATAGCTCCTGTGAAGTTCCCGCTTACGGCTTGCCCGTATGCGGCCCACATTGTGCTCCATGCCAAAGTGACCATTCTGATGTCGCCGAACAGCTCAATCAAAGCCCTATCAATCGTGCTGAAAATCCCCTCTACAGCGTCGCCTACCATCTCGACAACGTTCTTCCACGACCACATGTCGTCCGGCATGTCTTTCGCGAACGCCTTATGGCTCTCGCCTGTCAAGTCATGGAAAAGCTTAATCGTGTTATCGGTAAAGGTTTTAATGATCGTACCGAGACCATCTACAGCCGTTTTTGATACATCAATAGCCGCGGTGAAGATTGGGAACAACTCTTGTCCTATCTGAACGAATAGCTGACCGAGTTTCGTGAGTAAAGGGATAAGACTCTCTCCTATCTTCGCCATAAACCCCTCGACGACGATCTTCGTCGCGTTCATTTCCGCCTTGTATTCTTTCGACGCTTGCATCGCTTCCCCCGAGAGTACAAGGCCAAGCTTTTGAGCCAGTTCTGTCGCTTTCTCCATAGACTCATTATTGAGCTTTTGGAGTTTAATTGCGTCCTGAGAGTTACGCCCCCACAAGAGCATTGACACTTGGTTACGGTCTGTTCCGGCTTTATATGACATCATCACGTCAGTAGCGTTCTTCATGATCGTCTGCTGATCGAGATAATTCCCGTTTACATCCTTCGTCTTAACTCCAAGGTCATTTAGCCCTTGCTCGTTCTGCTTGACTTGTCGTCCGAGTTTTTGAGCCATGCCTGTATAGTCCTCAGACGTCAAACCGACAAGTTTTAGTTGTGTGTTCAGTATGGACGCTTTCTCTGCTGTCATTCCAAAAGTATTCATCAACTGCCGAGCCTGACCTACCTCATCTTGAAACGCTTTGATCGTCGCCGCAAATACAGCCCCTCCGGCGAATACAGCAAGCATGCCTGTCATTCCGCTTATCGCTGTGGATATCTGTTCGCTGATCCCCTTTATTTGCGTCCCCATAGTCTGAAAAGACAAAACAGCCTTTTCGGTTTCAGCTTTTGCGCTCACAGAAAGAGTTTCGCAGCCTGCTTTTATTTTTGCGGTGGCGTCCTGTACGGATTGAGCTGCTTTTTGCGCGCCAGCTTCGAGCTCCCCGGTATTGGCTCCAAACCCTACTTCAATATTGGTGTCACTGTTGTTGTTTGCCATTACCCCAGCATGGTTATAAATTGAGCGATAGCGGAATCGTTATCTTTGCTTGAAATGTTCGGCATTGATTGCCCTGCTTGTGTCGCGGTTTTTGATGGCTGCGACACTCCGAAATAAGCAGCAAGTTTAGCTATGCTTATATACGATGGCGGGCATTTGTCCGTGTGTCTTGTAAAGACCCTCAGCCGAGGAAAATCAAACCAATCATCCACTTGTTGAGCACTCATCCCTGTGCTCATTACCAAGTGGATAGTTAGCTCATCCCAATCTTCTATTTCTTCCCCGGCTTCTTCCCCCCCTCAACCACGTCAGATGCTACCGCGCCCATGACGGTCATGATTGCGACAAAAGCCTTCATCAGTATTCCTATATCTGCCATTTCATCAACATCTTCAACGGTCATGTCGGGGTAGTTCCTCTTGAGCGAATACAGTACAACTGTCGTCATAAATTCAAAGTCAAGATCAGCGGCGTGCTTGTCCCATGTGTTGAATTTCCCATACTCTGCCTGCAGGTTTTTTACCGCCTTGATATTCAGAGGGGCAAGCTCAAAAGACTTGCCCCCAGAAAAAGGAAATGACACGCCCTTAATTGTTACTATAGCCATAGTGTTTTTACCGGTTATTTATCGCTGAAAGAAATACGTCCCACTTTCTGGTTCGCGTCCGCGTAGCCCGTGAAATCAAATTCAGGGATAGCGAAGTCATCTAATTTTGTCGCAACACTGAACTTGCTTGACGTGCAGGAGTTGAGAATGATCGTGCCGTTTTTCCCGTTATAGTTTATCGAGAACGACACTGAAAATGTCGGCGCATATCCCATGAACGGATTTGAAATAATCAAATCCGCAGCTGTTGCTGCAACAGCGGTGTACGAGTAGTTGATAAACACAATCTGACCGACATCGGCGGTGGCGAATGTGTAAACGCCTGCCGTGTGAGAATATTGGCCTGTTGTTGGACCTGAAGCCACCTGTGTCATCGGGATGCCGTTCATGACGACGCCAAGATCATTAAGGTAAGTGCCCGATAACGGAGGGGTTACTGTGATCTGGAAAGGAGTCGTAGGAATTGCCGTGCCGGTCACGTCGTTGACGATTGCGCAAAGAGCACTTGTCTGAGTCTGACCGAAAACGAGAGAGTTTACGGCTGCAGCGTTAAACTGCGCGAAAGTTGCTTTACCTGCGATCTTACCTTTTCCGCGACCAGCGGCTACAGGAAACTGACGCTGACCATAAAGCTCTTTAATGTCCCACGAAAAGTCTATGGAACCGCCCTGAAGCGTCCCGATCTGAACGGGAGTAGGTACGGTAATTGCGGTGCCGTCGTAAGTGGTAAGCGGGATCGCGTAAATGTTGCCGGGGCCGAAAACGAATTGAGGCATGATTTTTCCTGTTTATGTTGTTGTTTGCATTTTTATGGTATAGATCGCTACGGACTGATCTCCGAGCGTCCCTTCATCCGTTATAATCTCCCCGTCAATCCAGCAGTGTTCCACCAGTCCGCCGAGCGTCTGCTTGTTGGCTGGTGTCGTCGGCTTCAGAATTGCATCTACCTGATCCATAATGTCATTGATTGCTTGTGCAGGGGCTTTCGTCGGATCCGGATCGTTCGTGTAAACCCAGATTTTGGCCTCAAGCGTATACTGTGACGGGAGTCCTTTTGTTTGCTTGACAAATTGCGCGGCCTGCGTTACAAACATCGCCGGCTGCTCTGATGGCGATACGTCGCTATAATGCTTCAATCGCCGGCTCACGGTTACAAGCCCTGATATGCCAGAAAGTTTCGCGAAGAGAGCGCTGTATATTGATTCACGGGTCATAGTTTAACCTTGTTGAGTTCCTTCGTAACAGCGAGCTGCAATGAGTCAGTGATCTCTGAGTTCATTTCCCGCAATGTTGTCCGTAGAAAACTGCGCTCTGGCATGTTGATATTTCTTGTGTGCGCCCTAACCGTCACTTGCGTGGGTGATATCGGCTTACCAAAGGCTTTCGTCATTTCGCGTTGAAACGATTTAACCAGAACTGAGCCGCTGAACCCGTACTCATGAATACCCGCGTACTCGACATTTGTTCCGACTGTTGCGCCTGAGTACCCCTGCTTGAAATCCCATTCAGGGTGGATTGATCGTCTTAACCGGCCAGTCCTTACCCTCAAAACATCACCACTCAGCTTACCCATAACTTTACCGGTCATCTTGAGCGCCAGCCGCATGATTTCCTTCTGCACGCCGTTCTGGATCTCCGGGATGGAGTCCTTGAATCTTTTCGTGAGTTCCTTCCCGTTCTCCAGTTTTGCTGTGATCATGACGGCACGATTCTCCTGTAGTTTTTCAGGATTGCTTTCACGTGCTCAGGCATTGCCGATGTGACGTAACTTGTGGTTTCCCCTGCCAGGCCCTTGCTCGCAAGTCCTACCCTATCCTTCTCCTTGTATTTCAGCGCCACCAGTTCAAGGCATGCATGCGCTACATCTGGCGGGCAGGTGATTCCGGCGGTGTAGGTTATCACGCAGTTGTAATTCCCTCGGCTGAAGGTGTAGCCGAAAAGAACGACGTTGTCCTTTATGACCATGTACCCTGCGGCCGTTGAGCTTGTGGTCGCCGGTATCGCGCATCCGTTCACGGTTACCGATGTGACCGTCCCGCATGGGGATTGGTACAGCTTGTGCCCGGTCTTGCCTCCGCCACAGAACTGATCCGTGTAAGGAAGTACTGCAAGTTGCCGGTTAAGCATTCCCTGGATGAATGCGCTCTCTGCTGAGATGATCGACGATAGTACGGCGTCATCGGCGCTGGATGTCAATCCCAGGTATGCTTTAACGTCGGCAAGCACGCACAAGTCTGGCACAGGTTACTCCGTTGGCGCTGCTGGCGCAGCTGGTTTTTCCTCTACGGCTTCCGGCGCCAGCTGTTCCTCGGCTGCTGCCTCAATGGATGCAGGCGCTGGATCAGGATCAGGCGCTGGCCTGGTTTCTTGTTCTTCGTCTGGCACATTCTTTCCGACCGTCAGGAGTCCGAAGCTGTAAAGCGTCTGTTCTGCTTCCTCTGGCACCTCGACGATGCCTTTTTTTCCCTTGTATTCCACTCCCTCGAAACTCACGGAGTGGCTTCCGGCTGGCAGTTTCATTTTGATCATATCTGTAAAATTTGCCCTGCCTCTCAGCAGGGCGGTTTCTGAAAGCTGGCTTTATCCGTTGGCGATGTTGCTGATAACGCCCATCGAGAATGGTGCGTAATGCTGGAGCACCTCGTCCGCGTAAACTCCGAAGTTGTACTGACGGGTAACCACTGGCCATTCCACCTGGTAGTAATCCTGGCGGGTAAGGATTCGGATTATCGCGTTCATGCTCGGTAGCGGGTAAGGCAGCGAGTCGGTGTAGAACAGGATCGTGCCTGGCGTCATGTTCGGGTGTACGGTGATCGGTACATCGACGTTCATCGCGCGGTTCATGACGCTGGTCACGTTGAATCCGCTCCTGAGCTGGCCCTGTGCATCGGCGCTGATAACTTCTCGAAGAAGTGGGACGCCTCCGTTGGCGACGATCTTCTTGGAGATGTTGTTGTTCTCCTGGGAGGACACGTATATCCGAGTAGGGCTTAGTCGGTACATGCTCCAGAAATAATCAAAGGCGGTATTGAACTCGGCGATTCCGCCTGCGCCATCTGATGTCAGCGGTGTGCCTACGCCTACGGTGCCGGTTGGCTGAATTGCGACGTATGCTCCTGATCCGCTCTTGAGCGCTTGTGCAAATAGGCCGTCAAAGTCGAGGGGGTTAAGCGAGAAATCCGCTGCGGTCAGTGCTGAGGCAAGCTGCCCAGAGCCTGGTGCGCCATAAAGAACTACGCTGTTGATGGTGGAAACGTAGGCCAGCTTTTCAGAGCCTGCCAATCCGATAAACCATGCGTATCCTGCTGCTCCAGCCTGCGCGGTTACGGAGGCCTGGATGCTCTGGTTTGCGCCGGTTGTTAGGATTGTTGCGTTTGCCGATTTTTGACCGGTCCCGGAGTTGTAGGCGGTCGTTGTCCCGTCAGCATTAGCACGCGTTACCTGGCCTTGGACAGCTGCGGTTGATGCGACGAAGCTCTGGCCGATTGCGCCGTTGTTTGCTCCTGCGAGGTCAAGGTATGCCTGCAGCGTGAGCGCTACGGCGATGACGCTATAAGTAGTGGCGTTGGTCAGTGATCCTGATCCGTTTGATCCCAGAACCAGGGTTGGTGTCGCTGTTGTACCGAGGGTGATGCCTGTGGCGTTGCCTCCCAGGATGGTGCGCTCTTCGGCGATCATCAAAGCCTGCAGAGCCTGGATCGCACTGAGGGATTTCAGATCTTCATACTCCTGGGCTGCGTAGCCGGATTCGAATGTCATACTCTGCTCGATGCCGAGGGCTTTAAAGGCTGCGAGGTATTCGTTCTGTGAAGTGCTGATCACGCCGCCTCTTTTGCCTTCCTGTAAAGACCCGCGGGTACCGGCGGTGTTGATGCCTGTAAATGCTTTCCAGTTCGCCTGAATTGCGTAACCGCCGCCTACCCTGGGAATCGTGTTCCTGAAAGGGGTAAGTACCGGGTACAGCTTCAACGATGGAGCCTGGAGGTTATACGCCTGCATGCCGGTGGTTGCAGAGCCTGGCTGAGTGTACGCCTTGATGATGTTGTCCGGCTGAGTCCTGGAGGTCTTGATAAGATCCAGGGTGTCTTTGATCATTCTTCCGTTCATCGCTTTGTTTGGTTTAGATTTGTTGTTTTTTATGCCAGCCCTCTGCGGGTTGCTTTCATAAGGCTTGCGGCTTCGTTCACCGTCCCGTCGGCGTTTTTCACTACGCAGTCATCGTATTGCGTGAGGTCTGAGCCTACGCTATCTGCGGTTTTGCCGATCGCGATGGTGCTCAGGACCGCTTTCGCTGGTGCTGGTTTTGCTTTGATCGTGTCGAGTTCTTCCTTCAGGCCCTTGATGAAGTCGGGGATTAATCCTCCCTCGATGCATCCCGCTTCGCCACATGCCTTGCTGATTGACTCCAGGGCTGCGGTGTGGGTGTCGTAGGCTTTCTGTAAATCGTCCCGCTCGGGCTGTACTTTCTGCAGGTCATCGCTTCCTTCGGCTTTCTCTGCGTCCGGAGTGCAAGAAGCGCCCAAGCTCACGGCGTGGTCATGGATCGCCTGCGCGGTCTTTTTGTTCTTCGCGCTGATCTCGGCGCCTGCTTTGTGGAGGTCGTCGGTAGTGGCGGCGTAGGCGATAAAGCCGGCATCTGCGCTATTGTCCGGCTCTTTGATCTCAGATGCAATAAATGCCTTGAGGTTATCTATCACGGATTTCAAAGCCTCCACTTGATCGGGATTCTCTACGGTCTCTGATAGTTCTTTGCTGTAGAGATAAAAGACAGCTCTGAGGGCCTCAAGAGCTTGTGATGCGTCATAAATCTGCTCGCCTGCGTATTTCTTGATGTCGTGTTCTTCGCCTTCCTCAAACTTCACCAGAGAAAAAATCGCGTCTTGGTTTGCTGGTCTATCAACCAGGGAAATCTCCACCAGCTTCAGGCCGGTCACAGTTGTCTTTTTGAGTTCGTCTCTGCTGGTAACTTTGCCGCCTATGCTGAAGCCTTTGTAAACTCCGGTTTTAACTTTCTTGACTGCGACAGGATCGACGATGTGTGTCCCTATACTTGTCGTGCCGTCATCCAGCACTTCAATCTCAAAAGTTGTACCGGCAGCTGCCGCTTTGTGCATTTCCCTGACGGCGCCAGTTCCTCCGAATTTCATGTAATCAGGAATGGCGGCTTTCATGGCCTCCGCTGTGATTATCTCTCCGTCGGAATCGATGGCTTCGGATGATGCAGTTCCCCATACTTTGATAGTGCCGTCATCCATCTCTTCCGTCTTGGTGATCGCTCCATAAAATTTCATATGATTCTTGGGTTTCTTTTAAGTGGTTTTCTGACCTTTTCTTAAAATCTACCCGGGACGAGTGCGCGTTTTGCGGACAAAGTGAGCGGAGGTATTGCGGGGTGTGGTGATTCTGTTGGAATAAAAAAATAGTTTGTTAAAAGTAGCGTAATAAAAAGCCCCGACTACGCAGGGCTGATTGTTGGTATGGGTATCTACTCTTCGACGGCTGATCCTACACGCGGAGCGCAAACACAGCGGCAATTAGGATGTTGCGGTGGCTCCGTTGCCCCGCTCGGAAATGCCTCTCCTATCTCTGCGATAGCTTGATCATTCATCTCGCACTCCTCAGAAACCAGATCATCACCTGCGGTCATCCACTGCCATTTCACGTCCAATCCTGCGCCTTTTGCTTCGAGATACGCGGCTTTGTTGCCCTGGGTGTCCGCAATCGCTGTTTCTGTCCGGGCAATCATCATGGCGCGTTCTTTGGAAAAACCGGTATTCTCAATGACTGAGTCTCTCAATTTCTGGTTACTCCAGCCATCCGAAATTGCCCCCTCAACGTCTTTATAGATCATGTCTCTGGTAGATTCGGCGATACTCCACTCTGCATTTGGATTAACCACCAACTCCCCGTCGATCCACTTCATGCCGACCAGTTCGGCGGCGCGGTCTGCTGCCCATTCCTCTGCTCTTTCGTTCGCCAGGTTAGTTGCGTTCGTCTCGGTAAGGGATATTTGAACAGCGCCCGCCTTTACCCCTTCTTTGGCTATCCCGGAGAGTTGGTCTATAAGGTCTGGCACCAGGTCGGCAAAGTCGATATCGACCTGGCTGATTAGTTTGTCTGCCTGATCATCATCCGTGGTGTCTGCTTTGCCGATCGCGGTGTAAAGCTCTACGACCTGTTTGGCTATCACTTTCCCTTTCTTCTTCAGGTATCCTTCGACAAAGTTCTTCAAGCCAGCTTCGAGTTTCAGTATCGCGGGCCGGTCACGGTCAAGGGGTGCGAGTGTAGTCTGGCCTTTTTTTTTTGAAGGGCATCGATTCCTGGTAAATTTACCGGGGCTTTTTCTCTGTTTTTGGCGCTTCCATCGGTGGATTTACCTAACTTCTGAGCTGGCTCCTTGATCGTGGCGTCTGGCTTTTGCTTCTCATCCGGCGCAGGCTTCGCTCCATTGTCCGTTGCGCATGCTGCGAGTTGTGGCGGCGGCGCGGGTTTCCGCTTTTCGATCTCTGCCGGTGATAGGGAATCGAGCCCTCTGTTTATTCTGGCTTCATTGATGTCGAGCACGCCTGTGTTGATGTCGATCTGGTCTGCCTGTGCGTTCTGCAGTTTGATCGTGGCTTCCTGCGCCATGTCGGGATCCTTGCTGTCGATCCACTTGAGCTGCAGGTCGGTGCATCCGAAGCACTTGATGATGATCACTTCGACCAGGGAGGCTACCCAATCGAGGATTGGCATCAGCCCTTCGCTTACTGCCTGGTCGAGTGATGTTTGTGCTGTGGCGCGGTTCTGCTGCTTAATAAAAGCGTTTGCTGGGACGCTGAATGCGTAGCAGACGATTCGTGCGATCCATTCATCGTATTCGTCTTTGATCAATCCCTCTTTCGTGTTGATGGCTGTCACGCCTCCAGGGATGAATTGCGCTTTTCTGCGCTCTGCCGTGTTACCTTCGAGGGTTTCGTTCCAGTATTCCTTGAACTCCCTGATCTGGTCAGGGTTCCAATCTGCCGGGACGCTGTAGATGCTGTCCGGCGTGGTGCCTTCTGTGTAAAACTGCAGCTGGCTCAACTGCCGGCGTAGGGCAATGTTGACGGTCATCAGGATTTGTTCGACCGGGCTGTATCCGTAGAGCTTGTTGGTGCGCTTATTCCTCGGTTTGTAGATCAGTTCATCGCGGGTGTAGTTGACTGCTGGCAGTCCTTTGAGCACCTGCTGGTATGCTATCTCTGGCGGCAGCGGGGTTCTTCCTCCCTGATCGATCTTGCGCGTGATCGTGGCTCCGTCTACTGGCTCGAGTGCGTACAGGTCGCCTCCTATCGTCTTGCGCGGATAGACGCAGGGTGCGTCAATTACAAACAAATCCTCGAGGAGCATCCGGAGCCAGTCGTTCCAGGGATTCTCTCCGTCCGGCAATGCCAGGCAGGCCTGTATCTTTTTGCACCTGGCGTCCGGCTCGGCGTACGGCTCTTTTGGGACGATCTCAAACTTCAGGCCGCAGACCAGGTCTTTGCGGGTTTCGATGACTAAGCGCAGGATGTCGAGGTTGTCCGCTATCGCGCGAAGCTGCTCAAAGGAGACTTTTTCCTGCTGCCGAGGGTTCTGCCAAATATTGACGGCTGTCGGGTAGTCGTACTGCCGACCGGCGACCTCTTTCGGTGCCACTGCTGGGAGTGGATCCAATGGCCCGAACCATTGGCCCATTACGTCTTTTATTCTTCCCCATGCTCCGCCTTTTGTTGCGGAGCGTTGTGCTTCAGGGCTGATCGTGCTCTTGAGTGCGTTGTTGTCCATGTATTTCTTTCCTTTTTGCGGTCAGTTGGTAGTTGTCGATAAGCTCTTTTAGAATCTCTTCTGTTGCCTGGGTTGTATAGATGACGTTTCCGCTCTGGATCCCTGGCTCTCTTGTGAATTTCATCACCAGGACTTTCTGGAATCCGTCTACGTAGTCTACCCCGATCTTTAGTTCCATTGCGTTCTCTTTTTTTTGTTACCCCATTCCGCTCTACTGCTTCTTTTTTGCTCTCAAGGCTTCGGCTTCCTGCCTGTAAAATTCGAGCAGTCCGTCCGTCCTTGCTCCGACCGTGAGTTTGTTGAAAGCTCCGCCAGCTGCATCGATCTGGTCTTTGTACTTGCCGTTTGGGAAAAGCCGAGCCTCATCGATGAATGGCTTTGTCCAAGCGGCTCTCAGTATCGAGACGTTCCCGTGTTCGACCTGGGCAGCGAATGGCTCCGCTCTCACTTCCTTGCTGCCGGTCACTCTCTCTCCGTGTATTATGTGGCCTGCCAGGTTTAGGAGCGTGTTCTCTGCTGATTCCTTGCCTCCGCTACCAGGCTCTTGCTCGATCCAGATGCGCACATTTTTCCCGTCTGCCTCTGCGGTCTGCTTTATGATTGCCTCTCTTCTGCCTGCGCTCCATTGGCCTCGGATGACGTCGGAGATATTGTACTTGCCGTCTGTCAATTTGTGCATCAATACGCCTGCCGTGTAAGCGCCGCCGCCGTCGGTGCCTGCCTTATCCCAATACCTGACCGATTCTTTAATGGCGCCCGGTATGGTGTCCACAATGGCGAGCCTTTCGGCTTTGATCATGTCGCCTTCCTGCACGACCGGGTTCTGCTGGTAGAGCGCTTCCCAGGAGGTCGAGATCATTATTTTTTTCCGCTCGTACAAGAACTCTAAGCTCTTGTGCGCAGGGAAAAGCGCTTCTCCGGCTTTTCGGTGGCCATCCAAATCATCGACCTCTGCAATGGCAGGAAATGATACGACCTTGAAACCTTGATCAGCATCAATCAGTCGCCCTGCGATGTCGTCAATGTGCCACCTGGTCATTATGAGCAGGAGCGCTGAATCCTCGGAGAATCGTGTGAAAAGGTCATCTGTGAACCAGGCCCACAGTTTGTCTCGCATGGTGGGGGAGTTGGCTTCCTCTCGGCTCTTGACCGGATCGTCTACGACGCTGAGGTCGAGGCTTTCGCCCGTTATTGGCCCGCCTGTGGTTGTGTTGCGAAAGTACCCATCATGCCCGATGTACTCCAGCATTTCTCGCGTTCTGATTCCCTCCCTGGGTGCTGAGGCTATCCGTGTTCCCGGGAAAATCTCTTGATATTGATCGCTGTCGTATTGTCGCTGAAGCCGTAGGTTTGCTCTGGTCCCGAGGCGGTCGGAGTAGCTTGTGAAAATGCTCCTGCAGTCTGGCTTCTTCCCGGCAACCCATGACAAGAAATCGATGGCGCTCAGGCTCTTCCCGTGTTGTGGTGGTGTCGCTATGAGAAGCCTGGGCCGCTCGCCTGCTGCAAAGGCTCTATAGAATTCCTGGAGTTCGTCTGCGATTCGTTCCTGGAACCAGCCCTCTTTCATCCCTGGGTTCATGGCTTTGCGGTACTCCCAGAAATCCTCACGTTTCTCCGCGAGGTCGAATTCCGCCTTAATCTGGTCGATGTTGAATGTGGTTACTTTCGGGTATCTCATTTTGCAAAGAGAGTATCAGGGTCTAGACCGTACTTCTTTTTTGCGTAGACTCTGAGTTCTGCTCGTGTCATGCCTTTGATATCGTTATCCTCGGTTTGCACATTGGCATCGATGGATACTTGTGAAATGTCCGCAACCTTTCCGTATGCCCTGTCCATGATCTCCCGGTATGCGCTCAGGGCGCCCGCCTTGGCGTTTTTAATCTGAGCTAGTGTCATTAGGTCAGCCTGGGTAAGCCTCTCATCCTGGCCTGTTAGAGGGTTCTTTGTGGTCTGATCAGTCTCTGCCCATCGGCGTGCAATTGTGGCGGCATTCAGGATGCCTTTTGGTTTACCTTTCGGATTCCTGACTTCGCCGTTTTTGGCTGGTCTTAGATTCTTGTTATTTGCCATTCCTCTAATCATCCTCTTATCAATTTGCCGGAATTCCCCAGCCCTGAATTACTCCTTCGTGTGTCGCCTGGAGCAGCTCTTTGTACTGCCATCTGTCTCCGTATTTGTCGTGGCATTTCCTACATAGCTTCATTGTTGGTGTCGTTCATGGCTCCCAGGTCTGCTTCGCTATCGTTTGTCCGTCCACTGTTTTTCCGGCGATACTCTGCTGGCTTTGTGGTGTGTATCGCCTTCTTCTCGGGTTTGGTTTCTTAAATAGTAACCCTTCGTGGGGTGTTGTTTTGCGGACAAAGTGGCGCTTATCAACCTCTTCATTTATCAGCTCACACAGGCGGATGCTCGCTGCCTTCGCTGCGTGCTCGTTCCGGTATGTGCCGAAGTAGATTTTTTGGGTGTGGCCTAGGCTCCGCCTCACTGTCCAGCTTGATCGGTATATCGGGTGCTGCCTGGCATATCCGTCACTTACTCTGATGTGTTCTTTCGGCATATCAAGAGCGCTGAGGGCTTTTCGTGTTTCATCCTCAATCTCTTGTCCTCCGCCTTTCTTTCCTGGCTTATGGCGCATCCAGTTCCACATCTGCTGCTCGGCTTCGATGTAGTTCTTCCCTTTGAATCGTTGCTTTGCTCCGACACACATGTCGATCTCTACCCCGTTTTTCGTGCCCGTGACGGTGCACCTCGTTCCATGAATTATCTTGTACTTGATGTCCTTGTTCATTCTCGGCTCTTTAATGGTGTTTAAGGCGATTCTGTCGGTCATGTGTGAAAAGCCCAGCGCCCAGGCTGTTTTTTTGTCGCCAGAGCGCTGGTTCGCAGGCTTAAAATGGGAGTTCATCCTTTTCTACCTGCGGTGTCGAGTACCCTTGCTGCTCGGCATTCGAGGCCGGTTGGTTGTATGGCTGATCCTGTCCGTTGTTTTGAGGCTTTCCATCGAGCATTTGCATTTCGCTTAGCACGACCTCTGTTGTGTACTGCTTTACTCCTTCTTTTTCCCAGCTTCGAGTCTGTAGCTTCCCCTCAACGTATACCTGTGACCCTTTATGGAGGTACTGGGCGCAAATATCCGCCAGCTTCCCCCATGCTACTATCCGATGCCACTCAGTCCTCTCCTGCCACTGATCCTGTTTGTCCTTGTACTTCTCGCTTGTTGCTATCGTGAAGTTTGCCACTGTCGTTGTCCCAGCCGGTCTGCTCTCCGGATCGCCGCCAAGTCTGCCCAAGAGAATTACCTTGTTCACGCCTTTTGCCATGGTTGTTTTTAGTTTTTGATTATTCCGAGAACCACTTCTTTAAACTCTTCAAGAGTCCTGCATAGGGAATACTGGAACCCATGCGACTCTACCACTTTCTGCCAAGCCCTTTGTTCAGCGCTCCGCCTTCCACTTCCATCCTTAATCTCAATCATTACGGCGGAACTATCCCAGTAGAGCACAAAATCGGCCCGCCCCGCCTGCACGCCTTTTGCCCTGTTTCTTGCCCCAGCGATCCCGTTCCGGCTATTATTGAGGTTGTAGCACAGCAGCCCCCGAAGCTCTGGAAAACTGTTATGGAACCACACGTAACAGTCCTGATGTATACGCCCTTCGTTCTTATCCATCAATCAAAGACGTTCGCTGTTGATAAATTATTGACAACGCCAGGCACTACATCGTTATCCCCAAACCTCTCTCTTGCTGACTCATACCCGGCCTGTTTTGATTCCTGCTCTCTCGTTCCATACCACTTTTCCCATCCTGACTCTATGCCCAAGTACCGGTTTCCATTTGTCATCGCCCACCCCTTTTTGTAGCCCTTCAGGTGTTCGTAGTCGATAAAGTCTTTCATCGACTTGAAACGATGCAATACGAACCCAATTTTCCACTCACGGGATCGCCTGATAGCTTCCAGCTCCTCTACGCTTGCTGTTTCAGAAAACCGCAAGATTTCCGACGGCGTCATCTCCTTAAGCTTGATGATCGTTTTCTCATCCGCCTCCATTTCCTTTTCCCAACTGCAGAACAGGCACTTCCTTGCTCTCGCAGGGAGAAGCGCTTTGCATGACGGGCAAACCGCCATGACCATCTCCCCTACTTTCTTGCTTTTCTTTTTGGTCTTTATTTCGAGTGACCATTTACGAGGATTTCTCCAAAACCCGTGGCGCTGTACGTTCTGCCCGAAATCGAGGATGATGAAAAATTCCTTTCCAAAATACGGCCTGCTTCCACGCCCGCACATCTGGAGATACAGCGGCAGACTCATTGTTGCTCTGTAAAGGATGATGCACTCAATAGAAGCGCAATCGTACCCTGTGTTGAGGATCCCGCAATTACAGAGCACCTCATACGTCCCGTTGGCGAAATCTCTCAGGATTGCGTTTCTCTCTTTCTCTGGAGTCTCCGCATCGAGATGGGCCGCTCTGAATCCGGCTTCGAGAAACCCTTTTGCAAGGTTTATGGAGTTTTCTACTGTAGCGCAAAACACCAGAGTCTTTTTCCTCAAGGCAAACTCTCGCCAGTTCTCGATCACGCCATCAAACAGCTTTCGCTTTCCGTAGACCTTCCCCATATCTCCTTCGTTGTACTCTCCTGCTGTTATTCTCACGTCTGACAGGTCAACACTTACGCCATAGGATTTTTCAGGACAGAGAAACCCTTGTTCTACCAGCTCAATAATTTCAGGGCCGTTGATTATCCCGTCATAATCGGATTTCAGTGGTCTCATTTTTCCGGTTCTTATCGGGGTGGCAGTCGCGCCGATCACCAACTGATCTTCATCGAGTGCTTCGAAAAGGCGGTTGAACGTGTTTTTATGCGCTTCGTCGATGATGATCAGTTTGAACCTTTTCACAAAAGCAGCATAATCAGGCTTTACAAGGCGTCTTTTAAGCGTTTCCACCATCGCCATAGTGACCGGAGACTCTTCGTTGCGGGTGGTTTTTGCGCTAAGCTCTCGGTACCCTACGCCAAGTCTGGCTAGTGCGTTACCACCCTGTTTATGCAGCTCTTTTCTGTCAGTGACAATCATCACCCAGCCACCCCTCTCTACCACTCGGCGGGTGATGTCGGTGAACACAGCGGTCTTACCTCCGCCTGTAGGGAGCTGCATCACTATTCGTTTTTTCCCTGACGCGAACGCTGCCCGCAATTGGTTTACCATCTCCTGCTGATATTGGCGCAATTCGAGAGGCTTTGTTCCTGTTATGAGCTTGAATTCTTGTTGCATTTCATTTCAATTGTAGTGGATCGTAGTGCCTTGTAGTGCCTTGTAGGCCCTTTTTTGAAACTTTTCCTTTTTCATAATGATGTGTGTGTGTGATCATGTGTGTAGTTTTTATTTTAGACTCTTTTTCCTCTATTTATTATTACTATCCTACTACAAGAGAGATATATAGTTATACTGTAAAGGGTTGGTTGTAGTCGTTTCTGTAGTACCTCCCTTTCTTGTAGTGTTATACATCTCACTATTTCTGTCTTTTTCTTTGACACTGCCTCACTTTCCCAAGCATTTTGAATTCAGCGTACTCTGTCCTTCCTTCATCCTCTTCATCTTCCTCTTCAGAGGTATACCTCTCAATAGGACTTACGCGCGAATAGGCTGAGGAGAGATTCCTCCAACCGGGATATGTCCGTACCATCCAGTCTTGATCTCCTTCGCCCGGCTTTCTCTCTGCTCTAATACTCATCTGATCTCCGATTTTTTTTAAAAAGGCAAGTGCCCAGTTTCTCTGTAATGTTCTTGGCCTGTGGGGCTTGCTTCAGGGTTAATCATCCTTTGGATATTGTAGGCGTATCTCGGCATTGACGCCCCTCTTACTGATTTGTACACATACCCGAACTGCTTGAGCACCTGCCCAAGCTTCCTTTGGCTGAGCCGAATTGAACTTCCATTCAGCTCCCCTGACAGCTCATTAAAGATCTCTGTATTGCTCATAAACGCATCAGGAAGCGACTTTTCAGGTGGATCGAAATACTTGACAAGCAATTCCTCTTCAGGGCATATCTCGCGGTACCGGTCAGTCGCTCCGTTAAGCATAGCAATGTCCTCTCCGGAAAGCATCCAGCCGTCCCCAACGCGTTTCCATTCCTTGTACAGCTCGACCATCAAATCAACCTTGTCAACTGAGTTGTAAAGCTCCCAATCGATGGACGACACATGCACCGCAAGGATTCGTCGGTTTCCGGTCAAATCTCCCTTGATGTTTTCGTCGTTTGTTGTTCCGGCAAGTGCTGCAATACGCCGGTGCGTTTCCGCCATGCGGGCATACGGTTTCCTGATGGTAATTTCCTGCTTGCTGGATATCTCTTTAAAGAGCGCCTCTTCTCTTCTGCTCTTTCCTGAAAACTCATCATCGAGGATCAGCGCCTTTGTGGTCATCAGCGTCAAATGATCTTTGTCGCCATCCATTTTTGCTTCCGCGTAGTACGGCTGCAAGTCTTCGGGAAACAGACCTCTGAACCACTTACTTTTTCCAGTTCCCTGGTCACCGACAAGTACCAGGGTAAGCAGGGAATACGTGCCATGCCATCCGGAAACCATACCCAGCAGCCATTTGCGAATAAAGTACCGGCGAAACTCTTTTGCCTCTCCTTCTGCAAGAGCATCCACGCGACCTGAAATCGCATCAATCACAGCATCAATGCATCCTTTCGGACTCTTATGGCGGTTCTTTTCAAAAAACTCAAGAATAGGGTTGTAATCCTTCGCTGAGGTCTCGATAAGCTCAAGCAGCACATCCCGCTTAACCTTCGATGAACCATACTTCGACCGCAGCTCGACCATGAACTTGCACAGTGTCCGGTCAGCGATCTTTTCATTTTCGTACTCAACGCAGTCGTTGATCAGGTTCCGGCGCAGTCGCTTGCCTTCGATGTCCCGCTTGATGAACTCATAGATCTCGTCAGCGCTTTCCTTTTCTCCTGCTGCGGCACCATCAAAAACCGCGTCAACCAGCTTCTTCGCGTTTTCCGGCGACTCCCCCTGCATTTCAACAGCGTAGCGAACAGCCCCTTCTTTTGCCGATGCTTCCGGTTCGACCCCGGCAGCGACCGCTTTCTTAGCATACTTCGCAGTCTTGATGATCTCCTTTGACCTCGGCGCGGTGATCTCGTACCCACCCTGCCGGGCAATCCAGAAAAATGAAGAGATTGAAACCGCTTTTGATCCGTTGCACTGCTTGTATTTCAGCGCCGTCTTTGCTGGATCGTACCCTTTTCGGAACTGGCAAACTCTCTGGAAAAAGTCAACGCCCGCCTCGCCAAACTCTGTATTGAAAGCGAAAGCAATCTTCACTCCGTCGGCGTAGTTGGTCGTAATGTCACGCCGGTCACGCTCGATCTGCTGCAGGACGTACTCAATATCAGAGTTGCAGCAGGCCACCTTTTTCCGCTGGAAATCTACAGCCTCTTTTTTCTCATACTTCCCCCACCGCATAGCCCGCTCGTTGATGTAGAGGTCAGTATCATACCCGACAAACCGAAGCCTGGTCACGTCCTTACATGAGGGATCAATAATGATCTTGAACTCTTCAGCGAAATACCTCTCCATCGCCAAAAAGCTCTCGATATGCTTTTCCGGGTTGATCTTGACGTATAGACTTATCCCCAGCCCAGACACGGATAAATGACCGGCATAAATATGCTTGTCACCGAAAAGCGTATCCTTGAACTCAGGTAGATCGATGCCTATGTTGTGCTTTGCGTCGATATCGATATTCAGTATTCCAGAGTGCTCTGCGAGGTTTGATCGCTTTCTCCCACCGGAAAACCTGCCTGACGGGATGAAACAGGAAAGTCCTTCTTTCGCCTTTTTCGTCTCCGGAGCTGACGGGCCATATTTCTTGAGCACTGACCGATAAGCGAAGTATTCGTCTTGCCAGTATCCACCTTTTATCCTGTGGAGGACATCAAGAAACTCGATATCCTCCACAGGAACGGTTGAGAAGCAAGTCTTGAAAATCGAAACGATTGGCATTAGTTTTTAGTATCGGATTCCAAAAGGAAAAGGCTGCTTTTCGGTAATGATGATCCTAGCCCATTTGCGTAAAGGTTCGACAACTGCTTCAAATAGTCATTCTCCACCCGCGCTGAGTCAATGATGGTATCAGCAACGCCAATTATGGCTTTGGCTGTATCTATATCCATCGGCGTTTCCGGTTCAGGGTCTTTGAGTCGCTCAAGCACTTCAAAAAGATGGTCTCTCAGGTCGATCATTTTATTTTTCACCGGTAGGCTCCTTGATTTCTTGTTTGATATAACAGATGACTTCTTTTACTTCGGCGATATCTCGGGTATACCCATGCTTAGAGTTGAGCAGCATAAGCAGCGTCCGCGATACGCACTCGAGATTGTCTGGATCGCAGTTCAGTGTGTTCCCGTCCTTAAATTTTATACAGTAACCATGGGGGATTCCCCCAAATGCTTTCCTGTAGTTATGCCTGGACAAATACTCATGGTTCTTTTCGCTGATTCTTATTCTGAGCTGTTTAACTCCCCGCTCATCAATGGTCACTGATATATGCCCGTCGCATGTCGTATTGTGCGGCTTATGGCCAGCCTTGAACATCGTAGCTCTCATGGCATCAGTAACGGTGATGTACCCTTTCTTCCCCTTGTTCCATGCCACATCACCCTTTTTAAAGCGATACTTTGCTCCACCAGCGACAACTCTTTCCCGCTGCGCATTTACAAACGTCTCGGATTTTCTGATACCAAGCTCACAAGCTTTTGTATTCACGGCCCCGCGTGACACGCCAAGCTTGTTGGCTATCTCATGGGAATTTAAATCCGGATAGGATACTCGCAGCGCGTCGACCATTTCATCAGTCCACTTTATCATGCTTCACCTCTCGCTTTTTCGATAGCTCTTATAGCCATATTCTCTTGCGTTGCGGGTCCCTGATAAAGCTCGATCAAGCACTCAAGAGCCTCAAGAAGATCCGGCGCGGCGGATATCAAATGAGCTATCTTTCTCTGCCGACCCTTTCTACCCTCGTAATGCGGAACAGTGGCGACACGCCCCGCGAGCGCGGGGCTACCTTTAACAGATATCGCCAAGTTTCCCTTGATCCCACTCTCCCTTACCTCCCATATCTCCTTCATGCTGCCTCTCCTTCCACATCGGTGGCTGGCTGTGGGACTGGCCGCTTCTCTATGACTTCATTAAGGAAATCTATCGCAAGCCGGATCCCTGTTGCAGTGTACCCAGCGCGGAATTCGTTATTCATTCCGGTCTTTTCGCTATCTGTCAAGAGTTTTTTGGCTTTCTGCGCAGCTGCCTTAAACTTCTCGACATCTTCAGGGGATGGATTCTCTCTGCGGAGCTCCTGAACTGTCTTTTGCGGCGGCTCATCCTTTTTATCCGCTTTCTCTTTCTTTACTGGAGCCGCCTCTTTCTTGGCGTCGTCCTGACCAGGTGCAGGTTCTTCTTTCTTTGTCTCTTCATTAGCTGGTTGATATCCGCCTTTACGGTAAAGGTCAGGATCATCCTCAATGTCCTGAGTGAAAATGTCGCTCGCCGCCGTAGTTGTAAGCGTCGCATCAACAAGAGCCCGCTTTTTCGCCATTTTGAGGCAAGTATTGTAGTAGTCGGCAGGGTTATCATGCTCAGCCTTATCGATGATCGTCGCAATCATCCATCCCGCGTCGCCCTTTTTTGTACCAAACTTTTCCCCGTCAATTCCCGCGGATGCAGCAGCGTCTTTCAATGCTTTCGATGCTTTTTGCATATCACCGCTATTACGAGCGTCCCAGTATGATTTGGGCACTGGCACTGAGGTAACGTCACCAGTCCCAGCCCGATACCGGTACTTACCTTCCATCGTACTGCAACTCCCGACGCCAGTCCCAAGCCTTAATCCATCAGGGGAAAACAGCGTGCACTTGATTCGATACTCCCTATGATTGTTCGGCATGTCGAGTACTTCGATTTCCGTGTCATTCGACAGGCGAAACGTCATCATTATTTTTTCTGACCCCGACTTTTTTAGTACCTTTTTATCTCCGCACCCTGGTATTGTGCCGTAATGCTCTCCGTCTTTCATCACATCGCGCATAACATGCTGAATCAGGTTTACCTGTGCTTTTATCTCATCTAAAGGCAGTGCGTATGAGGTGAGGCTTCCTGTTTGTCGAACTGCGAGCTCTTGTGTCATGGTAATTGTTGATTAATTGGTTATCGGATAGTGAATGTCTTTTCTGAAGGAGTCAACCACGCCGGCCATTTGCGGTTTCCTTTCGTCCACCGTTCAGCAATGCCTTTGATATCGTACTCAGGCTCTGTTACTGACATCTTTGATCCTTTTATCGGACTCTTGAGATACTCCTCCATAGTCTTCTGGAAGTCCGGGATGGTTGATGGAATGGTGATCACCACATTATGAGTCCGGAGATTGATCTTTCTCAGTGCTGCATCGTACTTGTCAGTTATCTTCTCCGCATCGATCTTGACCGGCGTTTTCGGCGCTGTAAAGAAGTACGTCCCTTCGATCGTCTTGATCTTCTCCTTGCCGGTCAGAAGCAATGCTGATTTCATGGTGCTGCGTAGCCACTCGATGCCGTTTTTAATACCCGTCTTTCGGCCCTTGAATGTCTTTTCACGCTCTTCCAGATAGCTGATCTGCCCTTTCCAGTAATCAATCAGCCCCTTGCAGTTATCAAGCTTTGTCTCGATCTTTTCTTCAACCGCAGCCATCTGGTCGCCGAAGTCAGCAAGGCCCCCAGACTCAACGAGCTTTTCTTCAATCTCCTGATAGAGCCGGATGAGGTCGCTCAGGGATGCTTTTCCTTTCGCGGCCACCAGGTCTTTCAGCGGGTTGGAAACCTCTACAGGGGCTAAATCGTCAAAGAGGTTAATTTCGTTTTGTGTTGTCATTTTTGTAGATTTGTTATTGGTTTGATTGTTTACAGAGAGCCTCTCATTGCCGTGAAGGGCTCTCTGCTTTTGCCACCAGCCATACCTCTGCGACTACCAGAGCCAACGCCATCAGTCCCCCGACAACAACCGCTATCGATGGGGATTCAACGCCGACAAGCAAACCCATAATCACCAGCACTGCCACTGACCTGATGAACTCGAAGTGCGTCATACCTCACCATCCTCTTTGATACTGTAGGAATCCGGACGCGGTGTCTCATACACTATCATCTGCCCCGCGCTGTCGAATCCTATAACCTCATAGCACTTGATGCCGGCGAATCTTAGCCGGATAATCCTCCCGATAGTTACCAGTAGATTTTTCATATTCCCTCTGTTTTGATTGTTTAAGCCGCCGCTATTGCTGTTTTTGCCCTTCTTGCTTTTCTCATTTCGTCCATCTTTGCGCTCGCCCTGGCTATCTCCGGTTTCACCATGAAAGCGTTCAACTCCCTGCGCTTTACCCTGTAATCATTACCAACAAGCATGTAAGGGAGTGATCCTTCTTTACATCGCTCAATGATCCATCTGGGCGTTGACTTCATGACTTCAGCACACGCCCTTGCCGTAAGCAGCTCTTCGCCGTTCTCGACAGGAACCGCGCCCTTCAGCTCCCTGACCTCGTCTTTAAGCTCCCTGACCTCATTTATCATTTCCAGTTGAGCTTTCAGGATATCTTCCATTACTCCCATAGCTGTTAGTGTTTACTTTGATTCGATAAAACAAGGCTTCCCTTCCGGTGTCGCAATGATGCTCTTCTGCGGACAACTGCTCATTTTTCCTCCTCCTGTTTGGTTACTGCGTTTCTGATCCTTTTCTTTGTCCTCGCGAAATCCTCTCGCTCCTTCTCCTTTCTCTTCTCGATCTCTTCAGCGATTTTCATTGTTGGGAGGTGGCTTTCTCGCAGAAGTCGTTTATAAACGCCCATATAGGAAATCACCTCCCCTGCTGTCTTCAGTCGTTTATACACCTCCCGAGCCGTCCCCCTGCTCAGCAACACCTTTGAATTTTTTATGCTCATGCCTGTTTATATTCTGTTATCAATCAGCACAACTCCTGTACAGCTTTATAGTAAAGATATTTCTGTCAAAAGTCAAACAAAATTTACCGTCATGGCAAAAAAAATGAGCAAAGATGAACTCATTGACAGCTTAAGATTAAAAGCTGGAGTAAGTTCGGATGAGGCTTTTGGGGCCTTATTTGGTGTTAAAAAGCAATCAGTAACCAATTGGAGAAAAGATGAAAGTCAACTCCCTTTTGACAGACTTCTTTCAAGGTTTGGTCAAGAAACGCTTGACTTTATCAGGCAAGAGTATGGACTTGTCAGTGAGAGTTCATACAGACACGAGGAAATTGGGCGCATGGCTGAAGAGTTGGTAAAGAAGATTATGGGGCAATGAGTGTAACGAAAAAGCCCCGGTTGAGTGCCGGGGCTTCATTTGGGTTACTTTTTTTTATATCACCCGGTATAAGCTTCATAAATTATTCCGTGTGACACAACCCCTGCGACATTGGCGATATTCTCTCCTGACTCGGAAAACTGTACAAGTACATTGGCACGTGTATCGGTGTGTAAAGCAGTTATCCAAAAATCGAATCCCCCCTGATCTGGTGTACGACCTAACACATGTTGATAAAGAAGAGTTAGAAAGTTTGAATCAGTCGAGTTATCGCCATACATCGCCTTAAACTCAGTGCTTTTGATAAACTCCCCTGCCACATCGCTTAAAGATGCACCACCATGACTCATTGCATTATACCAAAACCCTAACCCTCCATAATCTGGTGCACGATCAAAAGCTGCTTTATAGATTCTATAGGATTCCAAAAGATTTACATTTGGAGTAGAATCAATGGTGAGGGTATGGTTTGAAAATTTAACCTGCTGAATATTAGTCTCGGTAATAGAGATGCCGGTTGCACTATTCGATCCAGCAATAGATAGATAATATCCTGATGTCCAATCAAGAACGGTTGTCGCATCGTTGGTATTTGAAGGGACATTCTTTATTGCCTCCCATAACTGAAGCCCGGGAGTCCCTGGATTGCTCTGAACGTATGTTGACCATCCACCGCCTCCAGTGTAGTTGCTGTCCGTTAACGTTGACCAGGTGAATGTTGATTGCCCCGAAGGATTATTTGGGGTAATCGGAGCCCATTGGTACAAAGTGACAGGAAATGTCCCATCAACATTAACAAAGCTCTTGATAACGAACCCTGTACTATTTGGAGTGATGGTATAAAATGCCTCTTTCCCGGGAAGAACAATCGTATTAAATCCCTCCCCACCATCAATGGTATCATTCCCACCGTTTCCATAGAACACGTCATTACCTCCCCATCCAAGCAGAACATCATTTCCTGAAGTTCCAGTGATAATGTCATTACCGGATAATGCGTACTGCTGGAGTCCTATTGCATTTCCAGTGTTTAGGAAGCGGTTTACTGTCATAGCATCCAAACTAACATCTCTGACAGTATAATCGATGGCATAATGACTATAGCTGTCATATCCTGTTACAGCACCTCCAGACAGCCCTGTTTCGTTATAATTAAATGACCCGTAATAAGTCCCAGTATCGCCATTATAATCAGTGATCGTAATATGCGAACTGTCATAACTTGAAACATTACCATACCAGACTGAGGCCAGCTGCATCTTCGCTGCCTGGTTAAAAGTAAGTACCGCCATGCTCCCCCCATTTAAGTTGATAAGCCTATAAATACAGGGCCCCGTCTCTCAACGGGGCCTGGTCTGCGGAAAAGGTCAGAAGTTGTACCTTACTCCAACCAAAATATTGCTGATTGAAGAAGTAAGGTCAACGACATTTAATATGTTGACTTTCGAAGGTTTAAAGTAACGGTATCCAAGATCGAGGGTTACATTATCCGAAGCCTTTAAACCTACACCAGCACCAGCTTGCCAAGCAAACACGGTTTTTCCTGAAGAATACCCGGCATATTCAGAACTAAGGCTTGCCGCACCAAGCCCGGCTGTGAAGTATGGAGTCACACCTGAGTTTTTCCCGCCAAGATCATAGTAACAGTTAGCCATATAAGAGGTCATTGAGACGCTTACTCCAGATATCGGAACATGAACCGAGCCGTAGTTAGCTTTATCAACATCACTGGACTGATAACCAATAGCCGCTTCAACCCTGTACCCATCACCCTTGAGGCCGATTGCGCCAATGACCGGAACGCCAGCCTTGTATGTGATTGCATCATCGACTGTGACTCCGTAAGCGGACACGCTTGAATTGCTCGGTAACCCTACGCCAGATGAAACACTAACATACGGAGAGTCTGCCATAGCCGGGGTGGCGAATAAACAAACCGATGCTAGTGCCAGTAATACTTTTTTCATTGTTTTGATGTTTTTTTGAATAAAGAATTAACGTTAAAGCTGATGAAGCTGGCCTTATTATACGGACAAATTCAGCAGTGCCGTTATTATTTTTAGATTTTAATTTTATGCCCCGCAAGGCCGTGCAGGGTCTTTACTCCTAACCTCAGCATATAATGTACGTACTTTGTGCGAAAGACGAAAGGACACTGAAGTGTCAGGCACGATACGTTCAGGGGTGATCGAATTACACCATTCCGACACACCTCGGACGTAGGCGAACGCCGTTGGGCGTTGAAATAACGTAATTTAAATCCGCTGCCCGGGTGATTGTTAATTTCCGAAATTGGATGATTTTTAATTTCCGACGACAACAATGCAGTTCATCCTACTACCAGGCCGGTTTTAAAACAAAAAAGGCTGAAGACCGGATCGAGTGCTAACATAAACCCAATGCTCTGGCTCATTTTGAAGTCTTGTTATTAGAGACCAGCCATCGAAGAGAATAATTATTTCTTCGGCATCATGATCATCGATAAATTCACGCTCTAATTTTAAAATCCGGGTTCTATTAGGCAACCCTATCTTAAATACTTGATTATTTTCCTTGAAATCACTTCTGACAGAATCTTTGCCAAACTTAACTTCCAGGTATTTTTCAATCTTTTTAATTTTTTCAGGATCGCACGGAGAGCCGTTCACTTTTTCCATTTCATTCCCCTTTGTTAAAGTTGATAATGGAGTATTATACGCAATTTTACGCCAACTCTCGACGTGCTTGCAAGATCGTGACAGCGCGGGGAGCATACAGTACCGCCCCGCCTTTCCGCTTGACGTCTACGTCAACTTTCCCCCCGTATCGCTTCCAATCCTGATCTTCAACTAGTACGGGAGATGCTTCATATGTTTTTCCCGCCTGTACTTGCTTACTGCCCAGTCTAAAGCGCTGGAGCTGCTGACGGCTGTACCCCGTGAGTCGGATAACCTCCGCCTCGGTTATGGTAAATGCCATCATTCAGTTATCGTCCCGTTTGCGTCGCACACATACCACGTGCCCTCTCCTATCTGATCATCATCCATCTGCTCAAAATCGGCCCTCGCTTCAAAAATCGGGATAGGGACTCCTAAATCACCATCCCCATAAGTCACATACTCAGCCCCATCAAGCTCTTTTTCGTGCATAGCGTCCGCTATCTTTTCGCCCCTTGTCTGAGAGAGAGGATTTTTAAAATTATGATACCAGTCATCTGTTGTCGGGATTTCTCCGGAATCGAGACGATTCTGCATTGCTTTACAGACGTCTAAAATTTCTTCAGTTTCTTCCTCTGAGATGCTTACTTCAATTCCATCAGCGTATTCCATGACAGTATCTATGCTTGCAAGATTTTCTGATCGGTATTCTTCTTCTGCTGAATCCATAATTCCCTCAGCTACTGTAAGTTTGTTGCTTTTCATGATAGTCTTTTGTTTAAGTTATGCGGGGTTTCCCCCGCGCTGGTTGATTGATTAAATTTATTCGACAACCCTACATCCATTAAATGCTTGCGTTGCAGCATCTCCACTGTAGAGATATTCATCAGCCCATACTTCCGGTTCCAGCTCATCCCAATCCTCAATATTTTCATCTTCTAATTTTGCCCCAGGCATCACAAGTATGCCCGTGTACTCGTTTGCAAATCCTCTTTCGTTGTCCCTGTAGAGTCTTGCGCCGTCTGAAATTAAATCTTTTAATCCATCTACCAGGCTTTCCTTCCTTTTCGATTCGTGGGCCTCTCCAGTTATCTCGTCATCGCTGATGTACATCTCATCTGACAGCTTTTCCTCGATCTTATCCAAATCCTCAACCCCACCCATATCAACAAGCCATTTAAAGCCACTACCGGCAACATACTCGGCGATCAGATCATCATTAATCGTGAGTACGTTACCAATCCAACAACAATCTGAGATTGAGTCGTCATCATTAAATCTGCCTTGCCTGTCAATCCCCCAGGAAAACTGGCACCCACAATCACTCGTTAATTTGATCTCGTAATTTCCACTATCAATTGCTTTTGTTATTTCTGTATGTGTCATTTTCAATCTCCGTTTTGTTGTTGTTTCATTTGCCTTCTGATTAAATATGCACATTATTTATTTATGTTCCAAGAAGAAACATAAGATAATGTGAAATAATCTCACAAAATGAAAAATAGCTTGTTGAAAGTAGCGTAATATTTAAACCATAATCTTGGTCTTGTCCAGATAATCAGTTATTAATTAAGCTTTCGTCCTCATCCTTTACTTGCGCGACCGTTAAGTTAACGATAACCCTGTTAGCAGCCCGCGCCTTGCTCTCATCCAGCACTTTTGCATATATCTGAGTGGTCTTGATATCGGATTGCCCTAAGAGATCACACAGAGTTTTCAGATCAGTCCCTGCCGACAACTGCAAAGTGGCGTAGGTGTGGCGGAAGCAGTGCATGGTGATATGCTTCGTTATGCCCGCATCTTTTACCCATTTCGCTATCGTATCGGTTAGATATCCGTTGCACGGGATCCACGGCCATACGAAACTGTTTGAACGCGGAACTTTCTCTGTGATGTACCGACTTGATCTTCCCATTGCGCCCAAAGCTTCTTCCTCTGGTCGCTTTCCCATCAATCCCCTTGCTTGCTTCCCGATGGGTAGTACGTGCCTCTTCTTGATCTTCACCATGATAAAATCTAATACCGCCCCCCCATCCTCCGATTCCGTGACATTTTCCCATTTCAGGGCCCTCACGTCCGATATCCGCATCCCCGCCAAAGCCGCAAAGATTGATACTGTCCTGACGATTTCAGGACGTACAGGTGTTGCTATAAGCTGGTTCAATTCTTCCAGTAACAGGTATTCTCGCTTCGCCTGTGAGGGTTTGATAGTGTCAAACCTATCAACGAGATTGTGATCTATAATACCTGACTTATAAGCATATCGGATCGCCGTGCGAAAAGAAGCCAGGTATCCATGAGCGGTACTCGCCATTAGTTCCTTCTTCGTGATCTTGTCAACCAAGGCTGATCTAAATCGGAGACAGTGGCCAACATCGAGCTGTGAGATGGGGATCGACCAGAACTTTTGCTCTCTCGCATGATAGAGCATGTTGTTCCATGAAACCTGCGACATTTCCGTCCTCTTCTTTGTTTGCTCTTCGAGAAACTCCCCGACAGGGATATCAGCCCCGTACCGAGTTATGCCGTAAGATGAAGATTGAACTTCAATCTGCCGCCGTGAACGGATTGTTTCTGCCAAGGATTCTGTTTCACGATTGTGCATTTTCTCAAGTGAGGTACGAGCCCGACTATACAAGTAGAGTTTCAGGTTTTCGCGCCTGGTCTCCTTCCCGCTCATAAGTTTGATGGGTGGCCAGTAATCCAAATAGAGAGATAACCGACCTCCGGAAATCGTACGCGACCGGACTGCAACTTTTATCATATTTGCCCCCTTTTATCATGGTACAAATATGATACAAAAATTGCCACCACAAAGGCACATAAAAGGACACTGAAAAGTTTCAAAAACCCTTAAAAGAGCCCGAAGCCATTGAATTGCGTAGACGAAAGGACGTTTGGCGGTTGTTCGAGGTCGTAAGGGCGGAGATAAGGCATATCTTTACTATGTTCCGCTATCTTATCAATATATAACAGTATACGGGATTTCCTTATTTTCGAGATACAAATATGCTACAAAACCCGCCAAATCAGCTAAAAATCAAATCCTCCGATGGCGTATCGGAGGGAGTAAACAAATCGGTCAGAAACGAATATAATAATTATTTTAAATCACCTCGATAAAATCCCCCCTCAGGAAGATCAGCGATCATTGGCACTGCTACACCTGTGGAATCTTTAGCCCACACTTTCACACCCTTCAATGTTTCCCTAAGCTGTACCATCTTGGTTGTACCTCTTCCGAGGTACATTACTCTGCTTGAACTGCTACACGCGCTTATCAACAACAGGGATATTAACCCAGCCGTCTTTTTGTGCCGACCGAAGAAAGTTGTCATCGTCTTTTGTTGGTTTACTTGCGATTACCTGTTCCGGCTCATTTGCCTGCCTCCATGCCCGTACCAAACCGAGCAGTACGCCCGGTGTGGCAAGAGCTTTGCATAGTCCGAGCATGGCGGATTCTGTTATTTTTGCGATCCACTCACTCATGCGGCTGTAGCAATCGCACTCTTTTTAAGAGCAATCTTGATAGCCCCGGGAATGTCTGCGGCCGTCTTTACGATCTGATTAAACTCGTCAATAGACAGGCTGTTGTCTGCGCTTGCAGCAACAACTTCGCCAAGCAATGACAGCGTACCATCTGCGCCAGCTTTGACCGCTTGGAGCGCATTTTCAGCAAGGACAAGCTTATCCTTGTACTGATTGACGTAGGCAAATGCCTTCACTGCGCCCAGCGCGAAAATAATCACCGGAGCAAGGAATCCGGAGATGCTTGAAAAGTCCATAGTGTTGTTCTCCTTTTGTTGGTTGGTTGTTATTACTCAGGAAGGGTTTTCCCTGCCTGAAAATCTCTTATTGATAGTCCGCCACTAAATTGAAAGTGCGGCTTCTCTTTGAAACTTTTCCAGTCGCCAGCCCAGTCAAGTCCACAAGATTTACCGATGTGGCCAATACTCAGCCACAAGTCCTCATTATCCCAGTCAGGTTTCCCATGCACGACTGGCACGGTGTCGAAAGCCACACAGTAGTTGTGGAAGCTCTGCCCGCCTTTTGCATTCGTCACGATTAGCCCCAGCCTCGTCCTGCCTTGAGCATAAAGAGTGTTCTGGCTCTCGATATCCCTGTAAGTACTGGTAATCAGTATATCAATGCCTGACTTCTTGCATTCTGACAAGAAATTTTCGCATAGCGGTTGTACGTGAGGGTGGAGGTCTTCAATCTTTCTGCTGTTGATCATTATTCTTCTTCCTGGTTGTTGAGGTGGATTCCTCTTCTTGTTTCGCAGGCAGGGGCATTGCGACAGGCTAATTCTTCGAGCCGTCCTACGGATTCGCGGTCAACCCTCTCTTCCATCTGCCGAGTCTCGACCGTTGACTTCCTTGCTGTCGCCACGAATACAATAAACCGTCCTACCCCGATCAGCAGGGCGGCAAATCCCGCCATCATGCTTCCCGTGTTGACAAGGTGTGCTCCGAATACCGGCTCTAAAAATCCCACCAGCCCTGAAGCGATAACCGTCCAGTCTACCGTCGAAGCGGCTAATCTGAAAACAACTTTGTGGGGCATTACATCGTATTTTTAGACGCTCCAGCCGTGATCCTCACGTCTGTTACTGCGGTTGTTAATTGCGCAGTCCACACAGTGTTCGCTGCGATCTGGATAAGCAGGACGCTCACAAAATCCAGGAAAACGGTCGCTCCGGCTGGTAGTGCTACCGATGCGATTATGGCCCCGCCTGTTGCGCTCCTGATATCCACAGATGTTGCTGTTGCGCTGGTGTTCGTCATCAATAGCCAGCCGATGTCGTTGTAAAATCCCGCACCAGAGGCCGGTATGATTGCGGTTTCGGCGGTTGTCGAGAGGGTGGTTTTTGCCGGGGTGACGAGCTGTATTCTCTGCGCGTTGACTTGCTGGAACAGAATAGTTTGCTCCAGGTTGAATAGTGCGGTCATGGATACGGTTCCACTTGTCCATGAGGTTACCTGCACTGAGGCAAATCTGGCGGCAAGTGGTAACGAGTATTTTCCTGATGCGTTAGCTGTCCCTCCCTGGGCTCCAGTTGCGAGATTAAGCGTTGAGTTCACGCCTGTCCATGTCACTCCGTCGTTGCTCTCCATGTAGCTAATAACGGCGGAGCCTGTGATCGTCAGATCGACGATGCACTCTTTCCAGCCTCCGGTCTCGATGGATGGCATAAGCATTCCGGTGGCGGCGATTGACATTGAATCGAAATATCGCGTACTCAGTCCGGCATCCTGCGGTCTTAGAAGTTCCGTTCCTTTTGTGATTGCTGGCATGGTTCCTTGTTTAAGTGTTGCTTAAATGTACCATGCCAGCAATGCGCGTTTTGCGGACAAAGTTGGGCTATTCTGTCGGCGTGGGCCAATCAATTGTTTCAGGAAATCCGGTCTGTATCGTGACGTCCCTTAGTGCCTGTCGGTATGTTTGCCAGAGTGTTTTAATTGCAGACGATTGATCTGCCGTCTGTGTCCAATCGCAGGACGTGAGTAGCTGATCCCGCTTTGCCCTTGCTTGAGTTGCGAGGTAAGCGGTTATCTCATCATCAGTCAGTATCTGCACTACGGCTCTCTCCGGCATTGCCCATGCGTAGCCATAAGTGAGATTGTCCTTCGCTGACTGCTCTGCCTCAGTGAATGTAGTTACGGCTCCGGCCAGAACGTATTGCGTTAAAGGGTTCGCATCACCAATAAGCAGCTCCTCTCCACCCAAGCATTGAATTTCGATATATGCTTCAGGACATGAACCCGTCCGGTGTATCTGTCCTGTATTGGAATTATAGATTATATAGTTCATCGCTTCCCTATAATTGCGGTTATTGTTCTGACTCTTGTTATTGAGTCATAGTTATTTCCTGTCCCGTGATTAAAACAACTAAAATAATACGTGTCAGGTGTCGCATTGTAAATAATCGTCATAGAATAAGTTCCACCGTATGGCGGGAATGAGTTAAATAAATTACCAGCATCCCGGAAATTCGAGGTATTAACCCCTATATCAAAATAGGCTTGAGATCCAACGTCTTGAGCGGCTGTAATAACTATTGGCACTGTCGATGACCCTAATGGCAAATCATTCGTACTTATTGTAACGGCTAATGTGACCACCCCCCATGCATAGGCAGAAGCGCTCAACATAGCCGTTGCAGCGTTATTAAATAAATTCCCTGTCGCTACCCAGTTACCGTTTAACGTTCCTGTCGTGCCGTTAAACGTTATATTGGTGGCCGAATTTCCCAGAGCATATTGTCCGGAGGAATACCAAACATATCCCGCTCCGGTCATCGTCGTCCCGCTTATCGCTGCGGTATTGCCTTGTATCGTGCCGGTGACGGTAAGGTTTCCGGTGTTGATGGTTATCGCTGACAAGCTGCCAACCTTCAGGCTCGTCCAGTACGGTATTGACCATGTCGTCTGGTTCGTCGCTGGATTATAAATGCCGTCAGATGAATATAAGAACTGCCCTGCTGTTAACGTCGGTACGGTGGTTCCCCATGTTCCACTCAAACCCCAATAGCTTGATGGTACGGTAGTGCTTCCTGTATCGATTTCAGGGTTTGGGGATGAACCCGGTGCCGTCGTTGCTGATGCCATATATGCTGTTCGGTACGACGCACCTTGCAACCCGGAGGCCCCCGATACGCCCTGTGATGCCGTTGGAGACCAGTTAGATAGTACGGTTTGTCCTGATGGAGCCGATGCAAATAATACCTGCGTTACAGCCATAAAGCTATCGGCTGCCCAGCTCACTGTATCATACTTCCTAACAGATAGTCTCGCTGTTACGGAACCGGTAGGAGCAGTCGCAAATCCTCCAGTTATACCAAAGCTTGCTAATGTATTTCCGCCAGCTTTTTCATTGTTATTATAATATTGAGTTGACACTCCGATACATGTGTCACTTAAATTATACCAATAGAGAAATACGGATACTCCGCCAGTGCATCTTTGAGAGCCGGTTTTTGCTTGATATTCATAATTATTTCCAGCTACGACTGGAATTGAGTTGCTTACTAACTCTGCATAGCCTGACGTTACTGTATCGTTTTGAAATATGTATCCGGCATGGCCGCCAATCGGATACATATAAGAAAGATCAGCTCCTGAAGAATAATGTACTGATCGACCGCTGTCCCATATATTATATGTCCAACCATC
>Ga0214198_1000036_pt1 | contig 42432 bp, 62 predicted proteins | sample TroBogEpilimnion_20_FD_153036 | JGI IMG/M metagenome (GOLD analysis project Ga0214198, IMG submission 153036) | Freshwater microbial communities from Trout Bog Lake, WI - 20SEP2008 epilimnion | ecosystem: Environmental > Aquatic > Freshwater > Lake > Epilimnion/Euphotic zone | place: Trout Bog... | reverse complement strand
ATGTACCAGCATAGGCAAAGGTAATCTGACTGCCAGATACAATGCTTACTCCACTAGAGCCAGCATTAGTGTTAATGGTGATGAGGTTAGCGCTTGTAGCGCCAGCGTTGGTCTGAGTGGTAGTGTCGTAGAAGTTGCCGTAATAGCCCAGCGCACCGCCTGCACCCGTAGCACCTGTGGCACCTGTTGCACCACTACCTGTCGCTCCAGTGGCTCCAGTAGGGCCCGTAGGGCCAGGAACGGTGCTATTAGCGCCTGTGTCACCAGTCGCGCCAGTATTACCTGTAGCACCTGTATTGCCCGTAGCGCCCGTAGGGCCTGTTGGACCAGTATTGCCAGTTAAACCTGTAGGGCCAGTAGCTCCTGTGGCACCCGTTGCTCCCGTCGGTCCAGCGACAGTGCTGTCGGCGCCTGTGGCGCCTGTAGAACCAGTCGCTCCAGTATTACCTGTTGGTCCTGTCGGACCAGTATTGCCAGTTAAACCAGTTGGTCCAGTTGAACCAGTGCTTCCTGTAGAACCAGTTGCACCTGTTGGGCCAGTGTTACCAGTAAGTCCTGTGGCTCCGGTATTGCCTGTTGCTCCAGTATTTCCAGTTGCGCCAGTTCCACCAGTTACTCCTGTGCTGCCTGTGGGTCCAGTAGGCCCTGTGCTTCCTGTATTACCCGTAGGTCCAGTAGAACCTGTGGTTCCACTTGCGCCTGTAGCGCCTGTGCTGCCAGTGTTTCCTGTTGACCCAGTTGGGCCAGTCTGGCCTTGGCTGCCTGTACTTCCCGTTGCACCCGTTTGTCCAGAACCGGTTGCTCCTGTTGAGCCTGTATTGCCCGTAGCTCCAGTACTACCAGTAGGGCCGACAATGCCAGTGGCACCAGTATTGCCAGTAGCCCCAGTAGCACCTGTGCTACCTGTTGACCCTGTAGGGCCAGCGACTGTTGAGTTTGCACCTGTTACACCTGTATTTCCTTGAGCGCCTGTTGCGCCGGTTGGGCCAGTTGGACCTGGCACTGTTGAGTTAGCACCAGTAGAACCAGTGTTACCTTGTGCGCCAGTAGGTCCGGTAGGGCCTGTGTTTCCTTGTGGGCCTGCCACGGTGCTGTTAGCACCGGTAGCGCCAGTAGCACCTAATGGGCCAGTAACACCAATGTTACCTTGATAGCCTTGTGGGCCAATAACACCTAGCTCAATTATCTCATACTTTTGAGAGCCAACGTTGTAGACGTTGGTTGTGATAGGGATTTGCACAACGCTTGTGCTAAGGCTTCCCTGATTCGATGAGACGTTAAGAACGCTAGTGGAGACAGGTATTTGAACAACGTAGGTAGGCGTTGTATCTGCCATTATTGCACCGTGCTTGCAGTTACTACAAATGCGCCTTGAAGGATTTGATAAACGTTATTGGATGGGTCTGTCACATTTAATGCGTAGGTATAGTTACCAGCTGGAAGGTTGGCAGATGAAGTCTGAGTTGCTGTAAGAGCAATGTTAATTGTGCCAGTGGCAGCGGTAAGGGTAATCTTGCCATTGGCTGTAGACATTTCTACAATAAGGTTGTTGCTAACGTCGCGTACCTGCATGTCAGCCGAGTAGCCCGTAAGGTTGACAGGGGCATCGTTAATAAGCCATGATGGTGATAGGGCAAAAGTTGTGCTGTTGATGACTGTGATGTTATAGCGTCCTGGATTCACGTCTCTCCCTAAACCGTTGTAATATATGAGCCGTATCCGGCGTTAGTCAAAATCGTTGCTTCTACATCTGTAATGTAGTAGATGTGGCCACCGAGGTAGTAGTAATCAGCCTCAAGGGTTTGGTCTACACCTGGGGTACGGACACGAGTTACTGCTGTTCCATTAACAAGAAGCGTGTCTCCGCGGGCAATACGATAACGCCACATCAAACGGCCAAAACCTGCTGGGGTTTCATCAACCGCTGGTGGTGTGAATTGGTATGCCATGTGGTACCCTTTCCGTGTGGATAGAAAAACTTGTAATTCGTGTCAACTTAACAAGCCCCTTGAAGATTTTTACAAATCCAAGGACCATTCATCTGGAAGAGCTGCTCGATGTAAAAGCTGCCAGTCTATATATTCCGCTGAATGGTATCAGCGAAACAAGGACAGGCTCATTCCTAATATGCGAGCCAATTCTTATGCTCGATATTATGGTATTACAATTCAGGAATATGATTCCCTTTATGCTAAACAAAATGAAGGTTGTGCAATTTGCCAATCGCCTACTGGCTCTAATGGCAAACGTCTTGCTGTGGACCATGACCATCAGACTGGGGAAGTCCGTGGCTTGCTTTGCGACGACTGTAATACAGGTCTAGGCAAGTTTAAGGACAACCCCAATCTTTTGGCCACAGCCATTAATTACCTAAAAGGTAATTAGGCTTGGTGAATGCTCGACGCGCTTTCGATACGAACCAAGGAAGCGTCACGATAACGTGCCCATCCAAGAACGCCGTACCATCCGATTGGACGGAAACGCATCAACTTATCGACAACTGGTCCGAAGATAACATGTGGCTCTTCAGCTACAGCTTCTGCCAGTGCTTGCTTACCAGCGACGAGTGTACGGAATACACGAACACCACCAGTAGCGTTAACATATGAAGAAGTACCGAAGGTACCGCTAGAAGAACCAGCGCCTGTACCGTCAGCAAAGTTAGCCATACGAGGTGACTCAACGAACATTGCACCTTCGTAGGTTCCGATGGTTCCTGGCCAGAATTCGCCAGCACCAGTCTCGGAGTACTTGTGGTCATCACGCCAGCCGCCAACACCTGTCTCAGCGCGCAAGTCGTGTGAAACTTCTGGGTGGATACCAACCCAGTAGTACTCGCCTTGGCGTGGAACAGCCTTGTTAGCGCGGAGCTTAGCAACAGCCAAACGGATGTCGCGTGACTTGATAACGTCAGTTCCGAGGATTGACTTGTTGGTTGTACCGTTGGTGTAGGTACCAGCATAGGTTGAAACAGCCGAGCCGTTAACTTCTGCGATAGCATTTGGTCCACCGGTAAGGGTCTGCAACGCGACTGTATCAAGAGAGTCAGCCATGTTGAAGGCGATGATGTCAGCAATTGCTGGGTCAACATCTGAGAGTGAGAACAACTCAAGCTTACGGGTAGCAAGAGAAGCGTTACCGTATTCGTTGAGTGTTACGGAAACCTGTGTGGTGTTTCCGAGTGCAACTGCATCTGGGTCTACGTCCTCAGATAGTGCGGTTGTAGCAGCAGCCAAATCTGTGTAAATCTGGAATACTACTGAAGAACCAGGCATAGCCTGTTGTACTGGCTTCTTGTCTGCGACATCGCGGACGAGAGGAACAGCACGGAGAGCGAATTCTACATAGCGGTCATAGGCGGTTTGTACTAAGTAGTTACCTAGTGAGCCAGATGACGAGTCTGTGTATGCGTTGCTCATGCGTTCACCTTCTTTCTATAAGGTTTGTGCGGATGGGTTTAATTGCCGCGAGTGAAGCGTGTAGTTGGGTTGCCGGTCAATGCGTTCAACTCATCAAGAGTTTTAGCTCCAGCCAACTTTGCGGCCAAATCCTGGTCGCGGGTTGGAGTACTTGCATTTTGAGTAGCAGCGTTAATACGCTGATATGAGGCAACTTGCGCTTGCGTTTCTTCGCTTGCTTGAGCAGCTTCTTCTGGCTTTGCGAAACCGAACACGTCGGCATTCTCGCTGAGCCATGAGTCAATCTGCTCTGGCGTACTTACGTCGCCAGGTATGAACTTGGCTACCTTGTCAGGTACGCCTTTCTGTGCCAATACGTCTTTGACGGAGCGTGAGCGTAGGTCAGACTGGATGGCAGCCAATTGTTCTGCCAGCTCTTTCTTTTCCTTCTCTGCTCGCTTCAATGCCTTGCGAAGATTCGCAGGACCGTTTGCATCTTGAGTATCTTCGATATCATCGAAGTCATCGTCTTCATATTGGTTTGCCATGTGGCACTCCCTTTTCGTTAGTTGTGACGCAGGCCGCAACGCATCTCAGGGGAAAGATGTTTGGCTCCTACTACCAGTCTTAATACACGTCATCCATGCTGGTCAGTGGTGACGGATTCTTATGTTAGGAAACGCCTTCTTGCGCTCCAAGTAAGCTGCCCTTTGAGGCTCCAGCTGAGCCACCAAAGGCGCCGGATTCTTGTGCCTTGAGGCGGGTTAACTCAGCTTCAGCTTGCGCTGCTCCCTGAGTACCAAAGGTTGCTGCTCCCAGCTGGCCTGCAACATCGCCAGCTTGACCGTATCCGGTGTAGCGGCTAGCTAACGATTGAAGTGCTGGAGTCTGTGCAGCAATCTGCTGGAATCCTTGAGCTGCTTGGGCTTGACTTACGCCTTGTGCTGCAAGTGACATAGCGCTCAGTGGGCCAGTACCGCCGTAGGCGATGTTAGCTCCGGCACGAGCTGCTTCTGCTCCGATAGTAGCTGCGTTATATTCCTGTTGGATAACAGGTGCTGCCACCTTTGGGTCAAGCAAGTGCGTCATCAAAGACGCTGTGCTTAGGCCATACTGAGCTTGAAGCTGCTGAATAACTTGTGGGTCCTCGTTCTGAATAGCAGCTGTAGCTGTATCTACACGCATCTTAACTTCAGCTGGTGAGACGTCCATAGCCATGAGGTTGCCGAGGTAATCGGTAGTCATCAATGGGCTGTTGTTTGGAATACCAGCCATTGTCATTACCTGCTTGTAAGACTGCTCATTCTGAATATAAGTAGCTGGGTCGAGAGGCTGCAAGCCTGCTGCGATACGAGCTTGGTTGCCGCTAAAGCGGGTTTGCCATGCGCTGACAAGGCCAGTTGCAGCTGACAGCTGACTGTCGCTGAGGCCCAACTTCTTTACAGCTGTTACTGGGTCTGAAGAGTCAATGACGTTGGTAATGGTTGTCATATCTAAACCATTTTGCATCATGGCTACGATGCCATTTGCGATATCGCCGGTGAGGCCGTAGCCAGCAAGAACAGCTGCACCTTGGGTAGCAGCGTCTGTAATGTTGGCGGCCTTTACTGCAGCTGCGTTATTAGCATCTGTAGTCTTTTGAGCAGCTGTTGCCTTTGCTACTGCTGCATCGATATCAGCTTGAGTAAAGCCAGTTGATGCTGGAGGAGTAGCTGGAGGGGGTGTCGAAGGTTGAGGTGTTGTTGCTGGTGGAGTAACGGCAACTGCAGCTTTTGGAGTATTAGCTGCTACAGCGCTAGCGTCTCCGCCAAATTGCGAGCTTGGAAGAGCGGCGTTACTTGCTCCACTGCTTTGGTCTGCTGAGCGCGCCATTAACCGAGTCCCATCTTATTAATCAATTGGTTGATGCCACCAAGGATTGTTGTGTGAGCATTCTGCGTCTTGAGCCATTCGGGTTGAGAACGAACCTGATTGGCAAAATCGTAAAGGTTAGTAGCGGTGCCGTTAGCATCTCCGGCCATAGCCTTAGATACCATTGCGCCATATCCTGTAGCTCCGCCAAGCTGAACATCGGCTGGGCTTACCTCAAGCAGGCTTTGAATGGTATTAACATAAGGCGAAGCCAAGTCGGATACTTTAGCGCCAGCGTTGATTTGGTCAGCAAAAGGCTTGTATGTATTTATGGCTGCAGTCTTGTACATCTGCTCGTACTTCTGCATGGTTGCTGGGTCGTTCAGATTAGCTCCGCCTGCAGCTTCTTCAAGAGCTTTTTGCTCAAAGTTTTTGCTTGTGCCATCTGGGCTAAATTGTCCATACACTCCATATTGCTGAGCCAATGACTGGAGGTTTGTGGAAAATTGTCTGATTGTACCGCCAGGACCAGTGGTAGGGTCAATAGTACCATAGTTGGCCATCTGCTTGGTGATTTCAGCATCTGTAGCATTTGGGTGCTGCATCAACCAGTTAGTCATATCCTGACCTGAATCAACTGCGTTTTGGTCAAGGACTGGGGTTGACTTGATGTCAACCTGTTGACCCAATTGCTGAGGAGTCAAAGACATGCCTAGCGATTTGGCTATACTTGCAATGCGGGTTTGAGCTGCGTTGTAGTCTGTGTTGTATTGCTCAGGCGCAGAGATGCGCTTAATCTCAGCAAGGCCGATGTCACCAGGGTGGGTTTGTGCCCACTGGGTATTGGCAAACTGGGTGGTAAATTGGTCCTTGCCCCAGTCATTCTTAATGGCTTGGTCAAGCAAGCCACCAGGTCCGCCAAGTTCTGGAACGGACATAATAAACTTTGCCTGTTGGCCATACTTAGCAATGAAGTCCTGCTTGATTTGGTCAGCAGTTTCAACCTTGCCGTTGGCGTAATATGTACCTTGGTATCGACCAGTAAATGGATTGCCCTGGAAGTTTAATACGCCCTTGACGGTTTTGTAATCCCCGCCACCGGAGCTAGTAGCAGCTGGTGGGGTTTGGCTGGCAGGAGGTGTTGAGGCGGGAGGGGTTGCTGGAGGTGTAGCTACAGGAGTACCCGCTGCCTTCTTTTCAGAAGCAGAAAGATTAGTTGGAATAGTAGACTGTCCGCTGACAGTCTGTGGAGTCATGGGTTGCTTTGTGCTAGCTCCAGCCGCTGGTGGGTTAAATGTACCACCGGGGTTGCTTGGATTGTTATAGTCCTGCTCGCCAGAAGCTTGTTGAGTTGCTTCGTTGAAATTTTGCTGAAGGTTCCATTGATTGACAATGGACCGACGCTGTGAATTTGTTAGCGTGCCACCATGAGCCTTTGTCTCAGAAGCAAGCATTTCTTCCAAAGTGGTTGATTGAGACGCTGCCTGTGGGCCAAAGTCTTGAACGGCTTGTTGCGGGTCCTTTTCGTACTCAGCTTGAATTAAACGACGAGCAGACGCACTACGGCCTTTAAGCAAATCTTTTAGTGTAGGAGTCGCCATATTATATCGCCTTCTGCTGCTGTAGAGCTTGTGTCATAGCGTCAAAATAGCCAGTAGCAGCCTTGTAGGACTGAGCATCTGCGCTGCCTGAAATAAGGCTTTGCAAGAAGCCTTGAACGTCTACGCCTGTGGTGGTTTGAGTACCCGTTACGTCAGCGCGCTTACCTGTTGGACCATAAGCTGTTACGCCCTGGAATGAACCCATGTTAGCTTTTTCGGCTGCCAATAGCTCAGAGCCGTAAGTTTGAATCTCTTGAGCTGTAGCATTACGCCCTACCAAAGACTGCATGGTGGCATTGATAAGAGACTCAATGTCTTGCGGTGAGGTTTGAGTGACATAGCCAGTATTGGTATATGTCTTCATGTTTGCGTAGATGTTGCCGGCTCCGCCTTGGGCGGCTGACAGCAAAGAGTTAAACTGGCTTGTTGGCACAGTTGTTGTGCCAGAAGTTGAGGTTGTACTCGTATTTGTGGTTGAGCTACCAGGTATTACTTGACCTGTCTTTGGGTCGGTTAAACCAGCCATTATACAGCCCTTCTAAATACGCTTGTGATTACGCTTGCTAAGCGCTGATTTGATGCAGCTAAATTGTCGAGATAGGTATACCAAGCATCTTGGATATTTGCGTATCCTGGCAAATGCTGGCCATTGATGGTATTCGCCACAAGGCCGTTATGGTAATCCTGATAGCTGGCAAGCAATTCCTTGATGCCGTTTCCTTCTGGGGTGTTGGGCAACAAGCCCTTTTCCTGCATCTTTTGGAACTGTCCGATAACAGCCTGTGAGTCAACCTTCTTGGTTGGATTGTTATAATCCGCATACCAGATTGGGTTGCTCTGTCCATAGTTTGCCGTGACTTGCTTCCAAGCTTGACCAATATTATACTCAGCCATGCGGTTGTTAGTAGCGCGAGCTTGAGTCATCGCATTCTGATAATCGGTATAGTCTTGCGACAAATCTTGCCAACCCTGCTTGACATACAAGGAATTCAAGAAATCATTCGCTGTAGTCTTTGCGCGGAAGTGGTTAATAATAAGCTTGTTTTCAACAGCTAGTGCATCCTTGCCATCAGCCACCTGTGGAATCAGGTAAGGAGCAGCCTTTGAGTAAGCGCTATTAGTCAACAATGGCTGGTTATTATTAATCCAGCTAAGGGTTGAATCAGCTAGTGGGGCATAAGCTCCACCTGTGCCATTAAGGCTATGAGCAACCGTATAGGACAAAGCGCGCTCACCATTTTGCTGCAAGAACTTGTCAAGCGCTGCGGCAGCTGTATATGTAGCTCCTGTGCTTGGGTCCTTCTCTTTGAGCATGTTCAGGTAATCAGAGCGAAGCGTCTGCATATCCTTGGTGTAGTAGTCATTGCTGACTGTTGGCGCCAATGGAAGCAGGAACGAGAACAAGCCCTTGATAATGAGGTTAGACTGAGCATTATGCTCAATCTTGGTCAAAATCTCTTGCTGTTGGTAAGGTGGCAAAGAGGTGTAATTCTCTGGCAAATCACCGTGGTAATAGGCAGCCATAATAGCTGACAGCTTTGAGTTAAGGACTGTTGATTCACGGTCATCCATATTCATGGCGTTGAACAAATCGCGCATGGTGGAGTTAGGGATAATCGTGTCAATAAAGTTTTGTGATGGATAGCCGCCGGAAGCAACGTTAACTGCCTTGTCCATCCATGGGAATTTCTTGGATAACTCTGTCAACGCAAGGTTGACGAATGGGCTCGTGCCAGGCATCTTGACTTCTGGAAGCACTGTCAAAAGCGATGCAGTGTTACCGGTAATAGATGTTGGCAAGCCTGTAAATTGCTTCAAGCCAAGGGCGTTTAAGCCACGGGCAATAGCGTTACCAGCTTCTCCGATACCGCCAGGGTAGACAATGTACTTCTGGCCATTGGCATCAGTGTGTACAAAGCCTGGGTTGTTTAGACCCTGCTGGATAATCTGAAAGTCACGGAAAGCTTGTGGGTTAGTCATCACCAAGCGGCCAGTACGACGCATAGCCTGCTCTTGAGCAAAGAAGAACGGAAGTAAGTTACGGTGCAATACAGCAAACTGGCTACGGATAGCAGGGCTGTGGATAGCCGGAATCATCTCACGCGTAGCTTGTGTTGCAGTCATGCGGATTGCTTCGTCTTCGCTCAGCAAGCCCATGTCAATTAAAGGCTGGTTAGCAATTAAGCGACGAGTGAAGAAGTCAGCAAATAGAGGCTGACGAGAAACGTAGTCCATGATTGGAGTAACAAATTTGCGATAACCCATTTGCTCAGCACGGCGAAGCGCGTCACCAATAGTAGGCATAGTTTGACGGCCAAGTACTTGGATAGGCAAAGCTTCTTGTGGAAGCTTGCGTAGCTCTTGCTCGGTTACTCGCTGGCCTTTGGCAATCTTGTCTACCAAATCAACGTTAACTTTGCGGCCAGTACCGTATACCAAACCTTGCAGGTAGTCTACCTGGTTCTTAGCAAATGACTCTGGAACGGCTTTAGTGTAGCCATCCATAGACTTGCGGTAATCCTGATACATGTTAGGATTCTTGATACGGGCTGCCTGAGCATCTACCAAGCTAGCAAATTGCTCATCTGGAGATAGCGCCTTGAATTCTGGTGACTTCATGCGGTTCATGTAATCACGGGCAATGTCTCGTTGAGCCATGTCAGCCGATGCCATATTGACATTCTTGGCATATGTGGAATGGAAGCTATTGTCTAGCTGAGACAAGCCAGCAAGCTCTTGTCCAGGTACGGTGCCATGTCCGTGCTTTTTGACGAAAAGGTTAATGTTGTCTTTTGCAACTAAATCCTCAGAAGCTGCGTGAGCTGCGCTTACGCCAGCCTGTGGCATTCTGTTGCCGTAGATAGCTGAATACCGGTCCATGGCGTTGATTTTGTCTTTGACAAAATATGGCACAAGGTTGGACTCGCGGAACTTATTAGCAAGTAGTCCCAATGGCATGATATTAAAGCGAGCACTGCGGGCAGCATTAGCTGCATTATTCCATGCTTGCTTACTAGTTAAAGAATCATCAAGATTCTTGAAAGTGCCATGAACAGTACGGTTACGCTCATCAAGCTCTTTGGTGACTTCGTTTGTTGTAATTGGCTTAGCTACACCAGTTGCCTGCTCGGCCTCAATGGCATTTTTGTCAGTCTCGGTAAGAGTCTGAGCAATCTTATCCATGTGGTACAAACGGTACTTATCTGACATATTGGCTACGCTTGCAGCTAGGACATTGCTTAGATAGCTAGGCAGGCCCTTACGCATGATTTGATGCAAGGCTTCACCGGAAGATATGCGCAAACCAAAGGCTGGAGATAGCAGTGCCAATGGTGCAAAGATAGCGTTTGTGTAGTGTGTGAAAAAGTCATCTACCGGGTTGTACAAAGCTCCGTAGGCTTTAGCACTACGCATGACTTGACGAATGTCTCTAAGGTCAAGCATGGAACCTTTATAGCGCTGACCTTCGACGATAGCCAATTCTTTAGGCGTATCGCTATACTCGGGCTTCATTTCGGTTGAGCCAATAAGGCGTCCGTCGTTGACGGCATAAACACCCTTGTCAAAGGCGCTTCCACGAGAAGCGCTCTCAAGTTGGCCAAATACTGAGGCAGCTTGAGCCTTGGCTACGCCAAAGTTTTTAAGTACTTCCTGCTGAAGAACGTGCATCTGGTCAATGCGCGCACCGTCATCAGTAGCTGTAATCATCTTAGTCGCATGCTCAAGAGCTACGCGGTATGGCATGGAGTAGTAAGTGAAATCCATTGCTGTTTTAGATGCATTTGGGTCAGCTGGGTCAAATTCCTTGGAAGACAAAGCGTTAGCTTTTGTATCAAAAGACAAAGCACGCTGTCCGGTAAATGTGCGAACCTTGCCGGCAAGGGCGTTCATCATTGCTCCGCTGCCAGGCTTAGAAAATAGCGCAGGCTTATTGAGCTTGAAAAGTTGTTCTTGAGTTTCTACGCCGGTATTTGGGTCAACCTTGGTAACAGTCTTAGGATTCATTACCTGGTTGCCTGTTTCATCAAGCACAGGAGAACCATCTGGATTGACAGCAGGTTCCATAACAGCACTCTTGCGAGGCAAGAGAAGGTTAACCTGGTCATTGTAGTTGCTTGCATTCTTGCTCATGCGAATGCGGTCAATACCATACTTCTGGCTAAGCATCTTGCCGTATGTCAAGGATGGTAGGCGCAATTCACCAACAGCAGTATTGGCGCTATCTGCCAATTCCTTGGAGTACAAAGCTTGTTTAATAGTCTGCACTGCTTCATCTCGAGTAGTAGCAGCTGAAAGGGCTTTGCTCAATGCTGCTGACCAGCCCATAGGGATACCATAATTGGTATGAATGTAACCAGCTGCAATGGTTGGGTCATTCTTTGCTTTATCAACCATGTCATCAATAGCGCGCACTTTGGCAGCCATGAGCGGATTAGCAAGCACCTGGTCTACTTGGTCGGCTGTGATAATCCGTGATGAGTTAGAGAGAAGAAAGTTAGAAACAGCGCCACCTGAAGAAGCAAATGGAAGCGTTGCGTGAGCAATAGGCTTTCCTGTTACATCGTCAAGCTTTGTTACAGGTTGGCCCTTTGCATTAAGAACAAGGTTGCCAGCTTCGTCAGTTTGCTTAACAACGGCAAGGTTGTCTCCACGCTTGATAGCTCCTGCCATCTTGCTGCCAGCGGCAACGGGGTCGCCCTCAAAGTCAAATGAAGCATCTGCAATACCTGAGACAACTTGGCCAAAGCCAGTGTTTGTGTTGCGTAGTGTGCCAAGCCCAGGAATAGCACCTAGTCCATGTGCTAAATCGCGTCCAAATGACACCAAGTAATTTGGGTCATTGGACTTGTTAAATGAATCCTGAAAGTTAGGTACAACGCGGCCAAGAATGTTACGGCTTAAAGCGCCACCAATGTCGGCACCAAGAGCAATACCCGCTGGTCCACCAAGTGCGCCAATAGCGCCACCGGCAAGAACGCCAGCTGTACCAAGCAACATGCCGCCAACGCCATGGTCAACATAAAGGCTATGGACAAACTTGTAGTCTTTTTGAATTTCCTGCAAAGGCTTGCCAGCCCATGACATTGCAGTACCAAGAGCCTTGCCAACTACAGGAATATCAGATACACCCTTAGCGATGTCGCTAGGAATGTTCTTGATAAAGCCTAAAAAGCCGCCACCTGAAGAAGGTGCGGTTGGTGTGGCTGGAGCTACCTGAGTGTCACTCATTGATTAAGCCCCTTTTCCGCAGCGATTTCCGCTGCGTTCTTGATAAGGGCTGCAGAAACGTCTTTTGCATCTTTGAAAATATTAGAGAACCATACGCTTGAATTGTATGTGGCAATATGGTCATCGATTGCCTTGGCATAATTAACCATATGCGAGGTTGCAGCAAGTGTATTCATAGTATCTGGGTTGCCAGACAATACGCCAGCAGCTGCAAGCTGTGGGTTGTGCTTAACAAAAACTTGATTGCCCTGAACCATTGCGTTAGCAATGTCAACATTCGTTGTAGGGGCTGGTGTTGGTACAGGAAGTGGCTCTGCCATGGTTACTTCCCTAATGCACTAGCGAGTTGTTGCAGCTCCGGGGAAGCGTCTGGATGAGACGCGAGTGCTTGAATAAGATTCTTTGCTGATTGCCCAGCTTGAGCTGCCTGTCCAGGCATGATTCCTAGTGCTTCTGGACCTGCTCCTGCACCCATAGGTGAGCCAGTAGTCACTGGTTCTGAAGGACGCTGTGTTGGAGCATTGAGAGGTGTCAGTTGCTGCATAGCGCCTTGCGCTGCGGCAGGGCTTCCGCCTTGCTGAGCCGCGGCTGCTACTTGTGATGGTGTAGCTACAGGAGTCTTAGGCGCTTGCGACATAGGCGCAGATGCCTGCATGTCCATAAGCTGAGATGCGTCTCCATAATTAGGCATACCAGAGATATACCGTTGTGCTTGCTTTGATGCTGGTCCGCCATCGGTGCGTTGGCTCATAGCCCCTGGGCCTGAAATCAGTGCTGGCTTTTGTGCCTGTGGCATGATTTATTCTCCCTCTTGTAAAGTCTCGATGGTGCGGGCGGCATACTCGTGGAACGATTCTTTGTCATCCACGAAACTTGCTTGATGCTCTAGCATGTGGGTGAGTGTGTCGAACCCAGCTGCTATATCAACTAAAATTGCTGCAGTAGTATCTGCAAGCAGGGCAAAGAAATCCCACTTGGTTACCCGTGTAGGAATCCTGCCCTGCTCATTAGACATGTGTTACTTCATTGGCTTTCCGGCAGTGGTGCCTGTACCACGTGTGCCTGAAGGCTGCTTGGTAAGAGTCAATGAAGACTTACCGGTGCCTGCTGGTCCAGACTTCTTCTGGATAGCTGTCTTCTGGGTTGTTGCGTCTGACGAACCGTGTCCGCCTTGGTTCTTTGGTGAAGGAACCTTTGTAGTCAATGATGACTTCATTGTTGCCATTTGTTTTCTCCTATAGGGATGAGTTGTCTCGTCAGTAACGTTAGGCTGGCGAGCGTCTGGAAACTGACGCAGCTAACTGCGGCGCTCCAGAAGATGAAATTCCTGCAAGCAGGTTCTGTAGTGCAGACCCACCTTGCGGTGCGCCTTGCGGTGCAGCTCCTTGCGGAGCAGTAGGCTCCCCAGCAGGAGCCTGACCTGGGGCCTGTGCCTCACCAGCGGCTGCAACTGCCGGGGAAACTTGTTGGGCAAATGCCTCAGCAACAACATCTTCGATATTGTCACCCTTCTGGCGGCCCTTAATTGCTAGCGCAATTGCGTTAATAATCTTTGATGGGTCCTGTCCTTGAGCAGCCAAGGATGGGATTGCTTGTGCCATAGATGCAACAGCGGCAAGGAGAGAGTCACGAAGATTCTCAATCTCTACTGCTTCTTCTTCCATAGAGACGTTCATCTCCCATGGCATCTGACGACGCAAGAAGTCGCGTGAGATAAGTTTATCACCACGAGCTTGCAATCCGAAGATTAAAGCACGGTTAGGGTCAAGGCCTGCCATCATGCCGTAGGTGACATCGCACCAGTAATCGCCTTGAATATCCTTCTTGGGTGTGTAGGTAATCTCGTAAGGTGCGCCAGCATTTACGCCGCGTACTTCCTTCTCGATATCACCAAAGAGTGTTTCGTCCATGAGAAAGCAGATACGCATAACATGGCGGAATGACTCGGCAAATACAGCCTGCGCTGTCTTAACCTGAGTATCAAATCCACCCATAAGCGCTTCAACGCCACGGCCTGTAACGATAGAACCTGACTGCTGACCAAGGCGGCCTTGTGGGTAACGTGCACCAACACGAAGCTCTTGGTCGAGAGTTGCAGACTCTTGGAAGATGCCGTTAGGAATGTCGAGGCCAACACGACGAATCTTTTCTGGGTTAGCGGAGCGGATAGTTGCGTCTGGGCCAATCTCAAGAACGTTAACATCGGAAGGCAAAGCAAATGGAGCCTGCACAGACTTTTGTGCTGCTTCTAGCTGCAAGGTAGCAAAGCGTGAGCGGGCTACCTGTACCCACATAATGTCGTCAAATTGTCCACGTTGATGCTCGTCTGAGTCGATACCAGGACGAACAGCAATGACGACAGGAATCTCGTCAATGAAATTCTTAGCGCGGTCAAGGAGAAGATTGCTACGCTCTGGGATGAAGAGGATGGTTTCATTCTTATCCACATAGCGGAATACCTCAAGGAGGCGCTCTGAGTTGCGAGCCTCATAAGGTCCACGGATAACAGACTCATGCTCTGGGAAATCGTTACATAGCTCGCGTACAGTCTTCTGGTAGCGACGAGTATAGGATGTCAGCTTGCCGAAGCGGTCCCACTCTGGGTATGCGCCAATTGGGTTGTCCAAGCGAATCATTGGACGATTGTTTTCAAAGTCAGGTTCGATGATGAATGCCAACATGCCGTAGGTCAAGTAGCGGTCAGCACCGGTGTACATCTGGGTCTGCAAGTTACAGGAGTCACGATAGCCAGCGGCAATCATGGTGCGCTTGTCAGCGCGCTTCTTAGCGCGGTCTGAGATAGCGTCAGTTGAGTCGCAGTTAAAAGCAGGAAGCGGGGCGATAACTTCGGCTACGTCGCGGGCAGCGATGTCGATGAAGTTAGCCACCATAGGCTTTGGATAGTCAGATGAGAACAGTTCAGGGAATACCTGTTGGATATTTCCTTGACGAATTGAAAGCAGGTCTGCCCAGCGGGCATCACGAAGATGGTAGTGGTCGCGCAGCTTGCGGACTTTCACCCCAAGTTCATCTATATCCAGTGCCATACCAGGTTCCTCCATTAGATGCCATTTGCTCTTGCAGCTTGGCGTACTCTTCTAAGTCCACAACTCGGCGTCTAGCGAGCTGTCCTTTTGTTGCGAATGGGTTCTTCACAAAAGAACCACCGTATGCGCCGGACTGATTGAGATAGTCGCGCATCTGCGTCTCTGCAAACCAGAGAGCCATTGGTCCGTCCTGCTTAGCCTTGGTGCCGGCAGACCAGGTAATCAACTGCTCAATAAGAGCCTTGATGTGTTCGTTATCGGCACGGGGCAATTCCAATAAGTTAGAACCTCTAATGTGTTTGCCTTGGTTGTCCAACGTGCCGAAAAGCTGTGCCATAGATGCGACGCCGTACTCGGCGTCCATCTTGTTTGCACCGGTGTAGTGCTGCACGAGGCGGATGCCTCGGGTGGCAAGAAACTTGTTAATCTGTTCGTCTTGGGTGAGGAAGAGTTGAAAAGCGTTCTTCTCAATTACCCAGACTTTAGGCTTGTACTTCTCCGTCCAGCTGAAAATCAAGTCACGAATCTGCTGAGGCGTAGGGGCTGGCATGCGTGAGGCTTCCAGCAAGTAACGCTTCTGGGTAGTTCTATCTCCAGCTAGCACGACAGAGAATGTATCTCCTGACATGGCTGGGTCCATTGAGCAGACAATGTACTGGTCGTTGAGCTGAGCGGGCTGGCCCGGTGCGCCTGGGATAAGCGGACCTACGGGACGCATTCCGCTGACAGAGCCGCGTACATTCTCGGGTGTAAAGATAGCGGTAGACTCAACATCTTGCTGCTGGTACACCATAGCCCAGGTCTTGGGGTCAAGGACACCACGACGCTTCTTGAGGTTATTACCATCCCAGCGCGGATACAATCCATCTGCATCTGGTTCTGTCTCATCGCCTGCCCATGGGCGGTCTGACTTAGGCCAGAGCGTTACCCAATCTTTGGCTTCGTCTGCAAACTCTAGGACAGCTGGCATAGCTAGGTACGTCCAAGGCGATTCCCCTTCAGGGTATCGGTCTGGGTTACGCATCTCTCGGTACAAGTCAACTGGGTCAACGCGTGTACCTACAACCAGAATCTTGCCGGTAGGTCCCACACGAGTCAGGACTTCCTGCTGAATCCAACGAATCTGCTTCTCGTACTCATTGGAGTTCGAGAGAGTCACACAGTCGTCCAGGATGATGAGGTCGGCACGGGCGCCGTAAATCTGACCGCCGATACCCAAGGCCTGAAGGGTTGGGTCTTTTTCACCTGAGTCGCGTTCAATGTAAATTGCGTCTTGGGTCCACTTCTCAGCCGTGGCTTTGAAGCCTTCTACTGGAGCGTACCGCCTCTGAAGTTCTGCCCACTGGGGCGCAGTCAGTCTTTGCTTGACGGCGTAAAGAAATTCCTTGGCCATCTGCTGGGTCTTAGAGACAAGCTTAATTCTTACATTTGGGTCTGTGACAATTCTGTAGGTCACATAATCAATACTGACCGTCATTGACTTGGCATGCTCTGGAGGCATGTTACAGAGGACGTAGTTCTTGAAGCCCTTTTCGTAAATCATGTTTGGGTGAAGCCAGGCTGGCTGGCCTTCTTCCAAAAGGGAGACTATGTTGCGCTGGTGCGGAAAGGTCTGGCTGGAGAGGTACTTGGTCCGGAAGTCCTCAAAGCTGATATTGGCATCTTCCTCAGCCACTTTGCCGGCACGACGCTTGATAACTCGGGCGAGGTCAATTGCCTCTTTGAATTGAGGGTCGCTAGCGCGGTAATACTCATATGACTTGACAGACTTGCCGACTGCGCGGCAAGCGTCTTCCACAGTCACGCCTTCTTCAATCAGCGCGAGAAGGCGCTTCTTGGCGTCCGGGGCGGACAAGGTAGCACCTGGGGCTAGCTTGTACGCACTGCGGTCAGTCACCTCGCTGAGTTTCTTTGCCATTGGGTAAAAATCCTTTGGGTGGTGCTGCCTATGGGCAGCCTTTGGGTTATCTTTGGGGGGCGCCCCCTAGGCGCCAAAAAAAGCTTTTTTGCTTAATGGGAGCCTGCTGTGCTTACGGCTCCCTAACCCGTTAAGAGCCAGCCTCAGAGGGCTGGCTAGTAATACCCACCGTTCGTCTCAGCGGCATCTTCGCTGTGAGGCTCAGCTGCCTAGAGCCGAACGGGTAAACGTGTTTTATTTTATCCCCTATATATATTAAGGCGGGATAAAACACGCTTATCCCGCTTTTGTAGGGGTGATTTATGTCACACGCTCTATAGTCGGTATTTTATACTGGTTTTAGCGTAAAAATATTTTCTAATGGGTAGGGGTGAATCTCATTATTTGAGACAAATAGGGGTGCGCCGCCGGCCTATATTTAGAAAAAATATTGTGGTGGATAGTAATAGTAATAGTCACCCATAGTTAAAAATCCCCGGGATGAGCGCCGGCGATTCGACGTCGGATTCGTTTCCGATTCCCATGGGGGCATTACCGACCGCGAGTTCCGGCGCGCTTCCGACTCGTTGCGGGGTGGTCGGTGCCCGTTATTGGTATGTTACCGTGTGGTAACAACGCGCTCGGGCGTGTTGCGACAGGGTGGTGGGGGGACTGTCTCACAGCCTCGAACCGGTGCCGGTGCCTGCAATTGGTGCCAGGAACAGGGAACCGAATCGGCGCCGGATACGTCTAACCTAATGAGTAGGCAAGGTGCCGGACTCGTGAAAGGTTGAGACAATGGACATTGAGAAGCTAATAGCAGGCCTAAAGCCTGCCGAACTAACCGCCGATGAGTTAGAAACATGGCACGGTTTCATAGATAAATTGACACGCCGTGAGAGTTGACATATCCCGATTAGTGGTCAATAATTACGCCATCGGCTAATTCTGGCCGTGTTATTGAATAGGACTAAACTAATGACTACAACAACACACAAGACGACTAAGCAGCTAGAAGCCGAACAAGCACGCGAGACGCTATTGACGCACTATTTAACCGAAGGTAGCCGCGTTTATACCATCCTTCGCCACGTCTCGGCTTCAGGCATGAGCCGCGATATATCTCTCGTCATTGGTCAGGGCGATGACGTAGTGGATATTACCTATTACGCCGCACAAGCTCTCGGCGATAAGCTCGTAGAGCGCAACGGCAACCGCGCTATCCGCCAGAATGGCTGCGGAATGGATATGGGATTCAACCTTGTCTACAACCTGTCTGCCGTCCTATTTCAGGGTGTAGAGTGTGCGGGATATGTCCTTAAGCAAGCGTGGCTCTAATGAAGTGGCAAGCGAAGCGCGGACGTATTCATAAGACTTTTAACGGCACGGCGCGGGCGCACCTTCATTATTGGGTACGCCATAACGGGAAAGGTAACTTTACGGCCGGATATTATGGCTTCGGCCGTGATATTGAATACACGAGCAACGGAAGGCCCATCCGGTTTAGCACTGTCCACGCCGCGAAAGCCTATTGCAAAGCTAAGGATAATTCAGCGGTTATTATCACGGCGGTGGAAGAATGAGCGACGGTAAATTAAGAATAAGAGAATGCCACGCGCCGGAATGCTTCAACCATGCCAGGGACGGGGGAAGGTTCTGTTTATTCCATATGGGAAGTGACAGCACACCGCCACCGGCGAGCGAGCCGGTGTGCGGGGATTGTCTTTATCCGGTAGCCGAAGGCTGCAACTGTCAGGACAAGGGGTAAAGATGTGTTGGTGTGATTCCCAAGGTGGTTGGCGCTGTGATTTTTGTCCTTGCCATCAGCAGAACAACAAGAAATAAACTGACCCGAGAGCCTCGCCCGATAGGGCGGGGCTTCTTGGTGCTTGACACCCGCGCTATCGCGTGAGTATATTACGACCCACGAGGCGCACAAGCCTCCATTACCGCCCAGGAAACCGATAGGAGAGCGCACGACATGACCGATTCAGAACGACTCACGAAGATGATTGACGGCATACATGAAGCGATGGGAGACTCATACCGCGCCGGACACCGCGACGCCACCGCCGAGATACTCGGGGAAGCGATTAACGCACTAAAGTTACGAGGCAACTGCGACGTAGCTATCGCCGTATTGAAGGGACTCATGGAATGATTATCATAATTATTTCCGCCCTCGCTGCCGTTGGGGGAGCGTTGCTAGAGAACGCTTTGCATAAGTTCGAGAATCGCGAGTGATATTTACTACCGACCTACCCGCTGCCTGTAAAGGCATGGACGGGGACATGTGGTATCCCGAAGCCATCCGCGTGAGCCCTGGCTTTCAGCCAAGCAAACGCTTTCAGGCTATCATCGACAACGCGACTACCGCGCTTGCTATCTGCTCGACCTGTCCGATTCGCCAGACCTGCCTTCAGGCTGCTATAGATAACGCCGAGGAGTACGGAATATGGGGCGGAACATTTCCCTATGAGAGAGCTAGAGTAGCTTCATTTGACAAGACCATGGATTTGGGCTTTATTTGGCAAGAGAAAATCCGTGGCTTTGCAGAACAGAAAGGCTTAACATGTCCACCCATTCCCAAGCCCACACCAGGCTACGAAAAACCAGACGGTTCCATTTTTACGCTGCATCACTCGCAACCGTGGGGCTAGTCTGGATTAGCATGCCCTACGCACCGGTCAAGGAACGCACTGTAAGCCCTAAGAGCTACGCCAAGCGCCTCTATATGCACCAAGGTGGCAACGCCCAGCAATGGGCTTGTCTTGACCAGCTATGGACAATGGAAAGCCATTGGCGGGTCAATGCTATTGGCGATAAGACAAGTCAGGGTAGGGCGATGGGCATACCACAAGCTTTGCCAGCCATCAAGATGGCTCAGATGGGTAGCGATTACAAGACCAACTACCAAACCCAGATTCGTTGGGGCTTGTTATATATCAAACTTCATTGGAACAACAACGCGTGCATAGCACTACGCCACGAGCTGCGAAAGGGCTGGTACTAATGGACGATTTAATCTATCCGATTATTGACCCAGCCGATGAGCTATGGAAAGATAGCGCCAACTGTGCTGGCACAGATACCGAAGCATTCTTTACTAGCAACGACAACAAGGGCGACGACAGAGACACCACGATACTGCGCCGTATTTGCGCCGGTTGCTCAGTCAAGAACGAGTGTCTGGATTATGCGATAAAATATAACCAGCTAGGATGGTGGGGCGGAACCACCGAGGCGGAGCGTAAGCGCATCCGCAGAAAGGTCAGCTAATGACATACGATTTCTTTGGACAAGAATGGTACGGCTCATGCGGTGCCTGTGGCACCGAGCTATTTGCGCCAACTAAAGGCGAATACCTACTACAATACTCGATACATACACATTCTCAAGACTGCTTAGGAGGCTGGTAATGGACTACCAAACAGAGCTAGATGTCTTTTGCACATGGTGCGAGAAAGACTTTAAGGATGTCATGGTGTGGGTGGGCAAGGAATGGAACAGTTGGAAATGCCCCGAGTGTGGAAAGGAACAGCTCGATGACCGCCACCAATGAGCCGCTAGTATTTGTAGCCATCTTGGCTAAGCAAAAAGAAAAGATGCTACCGGCATGGCTGGACTCACTGTCCAAGTGGGACTATCCCAAAGACCGGATGATTCTCTTTATCCGTAGCAACAACAACACCGACGGCACCGAGCAGATACTGCGCGATTGGTGCAACGAGAACGCCAAGTGGTATCGCCATGTGGTTGAAGACTACCGCGATGTAGAAGCACCGGTGCAGGAGTACGGCGTACATGAATGGAATCCCACACGCTTTAAGGTGCTGGGAGATATACGAGAGACAAGCATTAACGCAGCATGGCAGGCAGATGCAGACTTCTATTGGGTGGTGGATGTGGATAACTTCGTCGCGCCTCATACTCTACGCACCATGATTAGCCACAACCTGCCGGTGGTAGCACCGCTGCTGATGTGCGCTGATACTGAACAGCCTGCTTACTCTAACTATCATCTGCTCGCCAATGTGCGTGGCTACTTCCTTGACGACATGCGCTACTATCAAGTGCTGAAGCGTGAGATAACAGGACACATCATCTGTGACGTGGTTCACTGCACCTATCTGATACGCAAGGATGTCTTTGAGCATGTCCGGTACATGGATGATACCGATGACTACGAGTATGTTATCTTCAGCCGTAACCTACGCAACCTGGGCATACCTCAGTACCTTGACAACACTCAGGTGTACGGGTATCTTTCACTGCGTGAACGCGTTGATGAATGCGTCAAACTAATGGAGATAATCAATGCCAACTCTTGATGAGATTCTCGCCAAGAAAACTCTCAACGGCGGATGGACTAAAGAAGATTTAGAGTCATGGGGAATTGCTTGGCCGCCACAAAAGGGATGGATGAAGGAATTACTAAAGGAGAATACCAATGTCCGCTAAGCCCACTGAACTACGTAAGGTTATCGCCATGCTAGAAGGTGAAGCGCCGGATGTAGAGACGCTAGCCAAGGATGTATTCGATGCCGTCGAGGACATGCTCAACCAACGCAACCGGTATGTGGTATTCGTTGTCCATCCTAGCCTGAACTTAGTCCAAGCTGTTGGCCCATACGATACCGTTGAGAAGGCAAAGAAGGATTACGTTAAGCGGGTGGGAATATATGACCGACAGACACGCATCCAACTTGCTTTACTTAAACATCCTGATATGATACAGTCTGATTAATAGATGTGGTGGCTGGTTACTAGTCCTTTCACAGCCGCCATCGCTCCCGCAAGGTAGAAGCGACAAGAAAGCCCGCCGGTAAATCCCGACGGGCTTCTTTGTTTTGTGTCTTCCCCTTACACAAAGCTATCTCTTGGGGTTGTCCGTACTGTAGAAACCGCTAGCATTAAACTTTACCGCTGGCACATTATAGATTCGCACAAGTGGCGTACTGCAACAGACGCACTGATACTCTGGCTCAGCCTCATGGATGCTTCGTTCGATATAATGATAGTCACCAGCTGAAGGACAGCTATCATTTATACACTCATACTGATATGTCGCCATGCTCGCCACCAATCGGACAGTTATCTACACAATTCCAGAACAACTCCATGTACGCCTTGCCTTCGACTCGGCGTATCTCGGTGTAGCACTCAGAGTTGTGCATATACTTTGTCATTCTTCACCCTTTGCAAACGGATTCTGTCCACCTAGAAAATTGTTTAACCGGCGCAATGCGCCATCCACCTTACGATGTGCGGTGGTGTCGCTGACTTGTAACACCTCAGCTATCTCGCTAAAGGTTAGCCCCTCAAAGAATTTCATCTCAAGCACCAGCTTATCCTGCGGGTCTATCTTGGATAAGGCACGGCGTATATCCATCAGCTGAATAACATAGTTGCCACCCTCGGCAGGGTTACCGCCGCCGGATACCTTGGGCTTACTGCCATCGGTGGTATTAACAATAGGCGCCTTGATAGGAAAGGCTAATGGCAACATCTCCGACAGGCTAATGGCGTCGTAGTATTGCTCATCGCGTATCTCATAGCCTAGCTTCTGCGCCTTAGCGCGCCGGCAATACTTATCTGCAAGACGAGTGAGTGTTTTGCCTAGCTTACGCACACCCATCTTGTATTCATCTGAATCAAGCGGATGGTCAAGCCATTCTTTAATCTTATCCTGACGTTTAAGTGTCCACACCATTAGCTCTTGCGTCACGTCAGAGACGTCGAAGTATGTGTGGTAATGACGATGTACCTTGCGAGCTACCGTTACTGCTATCTCGCGAGACTCATCAAGCCAGCGGTCTGCTACCAACTCCACACCTTTTTGTCTACGGTGAATGACTTGTTGATAATCGGAACCAAGTGTGGCGTTACATTCTTACCGTCTACATGCAAGATAGCAAAGCCTTGCTGCCATGTGAACAGCCCAGCCTTGATATACTTTGCATGCTTGAGGTTCATTAGATGCCCGACTTCCAAACCCCAAACAGTCTTTCCTTTACCAGCCCAACTCTGCGTCCAATGGGTAAGTCCCATTCGGTGTGTATGCCCGCAGACAACACTGACGCCTGCCCTCTTTGCGAGTCCAAGAGCAGTTGCTCCAGCAGTAGGCTGGATGTTGCCTTCATCTCCGTGGACAAGTATCCAATTAGGCGCGAGTTCGTAGGGCTGATGGTGATATGTAATTCCAAGTTCATCAAGCTTGAGAAACTTCTCAATCTCCAACTCAGGTAAGCCGAGCAATCCTGGTGCTTTAGATTTAAGCTTGTTGTACAGTCTGTCACTGTGATTTGACCGGCTGATATGCGAGATACCAAGTGACTCAAGTAATCTAACGGTGATGTCTCTGTGCTTTGCGATGTCATAGTTCCACTCTCCGCCGTAGCCTTCTTCCCAACGACTGATTTGTGGGAAGTCAATCTCATCGCCGACGGATACAACTTCGTCCGGCTTGTATGCTTTAATAAACTTTGCTAGTGTGTCGGTTGCACCGACGTCATGGAAAGGACTTTGCAAGTCTGAAATAACAACTATTGTTTTCATTGTTAATCTATCTTATTCCTAAATCGTTCTAAAGTATCATGGAAGAAAACCTTTTGTTGCTCGCTCATATTCTCGGGATACTTCAACTCAATAAGTTTTCCAACAGCATCTTCAAGATTTTTGAATCGCGCTTCCCTTAATGTGTATCTATCAGTCATTTGAGAAGCGCGACATCTGTCACTCAACTCAGATAAATTACGTTGTAAATTAAAAATTAATGAGCCATTAGCGTCTAATTGTTTTTCAAGGTTTTCAATGCGCTTGATAAGTTCTTTTTTTCTCATTGTTTCGGCCATACCCCTCGTTGCACCATCAGTCCGATGACGCCGTAGTTTGCTAGGTCCTTGAAACTATCTTCAATGCTCTCGTGCTGTGGCTTGATGCCATCCTTTTTCATAAGGTTCTTGAGTCGCTCAAACTTATCGCCAATGCGTACCATCAAGCCGTTGATGGGGCCACCATGCGCGTTGTTGATATTGCCAGGGCCGTAGTCCAACTGCTTGGTAATAAGCAAGTTGCCAATCTCATCCATTATTTCCCAGACGTTGGCGCAGAATTCCTTGTGGGAGGCAGGGTAATTGTAATCTGATTCTTTTTTTGGTCTACGCTCTGGATTAAAAAGCCATTCTGCACCAGCAATAGTATGGCCAAATTCAGTTCCTCTTGACTCACTCATATCCCTATCCTTCCGCTTGCCCTTGGTATATATAATTCTTTGTCTCTTCATCGAGCTGGTAAAAGTATATCAGGTCAGTACCATTCTCCATGTGCTGAACCAACTCAATAGTATCTAGCGCCCAGAATACAGGCGGCACCTGCGCCCCATCTTTGGGGCCATAGATGAAGGTTGGCTCAGCGACCACGCTGCACCGACATAATGTCATCAACAGTAATCAGGAATCCTTTGCTTGGGTTAGGCTCCTTCTCATTGCTGATGGGTCTGCCGTAACGGTTAATAGCTTCTTTCAAATCATTGGTGGTAGCGATGATGACCAGCTGCTCAAGCACAAATGCCCAGCGGTCTGCCTTAGTCTTCATCAAGCCTGACTCAACCCAATTGTGTGTAGCCCGTGAGTAGAATGCAGTCTCAATGTAGATGTTACCGGTCTGCACCCAGCGCCTATCGCGCTTTACTTCTACGGTCAGCCCGCCAGTGAGGATGTTATTGACGAGCTGCTCGCCCTCGTGTCCATACGAAAAGTCTAAGTCAAAGTCTGACATCTCCGGTGTCATTTGTTCTCCTGCACCACGGTAATCGTTATCTTGCCACCGGTAGCGGTGTCATATTTGCTGGCTGTTTGAATAGCTTTTGTGACTATCTTCTTGGCTTTGGCCAAGTCATCAACCATGACGCCATTGGTCAGGGCATCCATGGCACCGAGAGCAAACTGCTCGCCACTGCCTGCTACATATAGGTTGTTATTGGTACGCTCCCACGAGTAGTCCTCATCGATGCGGTACACCTCACCCTTGATAACGACAATCCAGATGTTGTCATTCTCAACAGCGGCATCGCCCTTGTTAATCTCATAGCCTGCCTCGCTAAAAGTACGGCGCATGGCTGGGATAAGCTGACGGGTAACATACTTGTCAATGTCTTTGGTGTTGACTACCGGTGGTGCGAAGTCATGTTGCAGCAGGTTGATACCTCGCACTGCACCAGCACCGGCGAAGACGATGTTGCTATTCTTAAATACTTTGCCACCTGGTATGTTGATAGCGAAGCCATCAGTATCAGAGGATTGCGAATCAGCCCCGACTACTACCCAGTCAGGGCCTTGAATCGCTGCGATGGTTGTCAGGCCGCTATCCTCTCGGTGAACCAATCAGGGCCATACTGTAAGTATACCTCATTAGTGTCCATATTGTCGGGAAGGTGGACTATTTCCGCTTTGTCCAAGTCTTCCTTGATTCGCTTAGCCAGCTCTTGGCCAGGGTTTCTTCCATCTTCTTTGACGTCGTTATCCGCAAATATAAGGATGCGAGAATACGATTCAAAGAGTTTAGGAAACCACGGTTTCCATTGGCTGACTCCAGCAACTCCAACCGCAGGTATTCCCACGATGCCCGATGCAACAATCGTGTCAATCTCGCCTTCGCAAATGGCAATCGTGTCACTAGGCTTATGCAAATCAAGTACGTTATATAGCCCAATCTTCTGACCGGTAGGCCAGAGGTATTTTGGAGTTGACTCGTCTACGCTCCTGAACTTAATTCCCACAACACCGGCTGGCGTAAGGTACGGAATAGATAATCTGTTAACGGCATGCTCATGTCCAGCACTAGGCTCCACGACGCTTCCAAGCTGGAACGTATGCGCGACTTCCTGTGTTATGCCTCGTGCCGCCAGGTAAGAGGCTGCCTGTGGAGTTAGACTGCTGGCGTATTTGCTTGCTGCGTCCGTGAGCAATGCTCTCTGCTTTTCGTTTAGCATCTTTAAAATCTAGCCCTTCTTTAGCTTGCACTAATGTGTATACATCTCCGAGTACCTGACAGACCAGGCAATTGTATGCCTGATTGTCGAGGTTATATGCTGCGCTAGCCATGGTGTCATCATGGATAACGCACTTGCATGGTATCCAGCCATGTCTGTCCAGCACATTGACGCCGTAATGTTCTAGTACGGCGCCAAGGTCAGGCTTCGATACCACCGGTTACCTTCAACCACTGGTTCAAATCTTGGATAACCCACGACTGGTCTAGCCCCGCCATGCGGCGCTTGACAATAACATAGGCTGGTGGCGTAACATCTAAGTTACGCGCCTTGGCATAGTTAAATGCCTCAGTGGTAGCCTCACGCCAGAACTGCGGCAAGTCCATCTTGGCTGTTGCCTTCAGCTCAAAGATGTATGGCGCACCTGCAACGATACACACGATGTCACCTTCGTCATCCTTGCCTGCTAGGCGTAGACGCTCAGCCAACACACCTTTGCCACGAAGGAACTTGAGAATGCCTGTCTCAAAGGCAGAGCCTTTGTGCTTACCGTATGTACTCATAGTCCTAGTATCTCACAGATGTCATAAGCTTTGTGCTTGAGCAGATATTTTTTTGCAAAAAATTTTTCCTCGTCAGTGTTATCGACCTCATAGAAATTGACCATGTTGCCTGCACCCGTGAAATAGTCCTTGCCTTCTTTGAAACTCATTGCATTGCCCTCCAACTATCTGCCACGTACTGGGCGGTGCGGTCTGAATAGATACTCATGCGGCTTGGGTCAGCCTGTAAGGTAACGAAGTTATCTCCAGTGGCTGAGTGTTTAGCAAAGCGGTTCTTCACTGCCGCCACTCTAAACTCACCGGTGTGTGACACAAGAGCAACGGTAAGAATCATTTCAGGCAGCTGGCTAATCTTACCTTGGATAGCCTTACGGCTAGGTGGGATGTCCGGCTTGCCCTCATTCTCTGAGGTGTGATGCAGTAGCAGCACAGCTGCGTCTGTCTCACGGGCAATGTGGTGCATGGCTTTGGCTATCTCACGAAGGCCGGACCATTCATCGTTGTGCATGGAAACAACGTTCATTGCGTTGTCCACAATAATCATGTGTGGATACTGACCATATGCCTCACCGTATGCACGGATAGCTAGGTCAACCTCATCAAGTGTAGGGGATGGAGCAAAGTCAAACTGCAAATGCGTAATGCTTGCTAGCTCAGACGCGTAGAATTCTCTACCTTCACCGGTAGCAAATGCTTCCTCAACGGAAGACACTTGGTGTCCAGTAACCATAGCAGCTGCACGGATAGCTGTTGTGTAAGCATCGGTATCTGCGGATATGTACAGCGTAGGCACCTTCATCTGCACTGCCATCCAGAGAGCGATTAAAGATTTGCCGGCGTTTGGTTGACCGGCAATCATTGTTAATTGTCCCCTGCGAAACCTGATTCCCTCACTAGCTAGCGAAGGAAACAGGTCTGGCAGTAGCTGATATTCATTAGTGCTTTTCGCTGTCGCTTGTGAGAGTGACAGCATCAGATACTAACGAAGGAACTTAGGAGCGCACTGGTCGGGAGTACCCTTTGGTGATGGGCAGAACCAACCCTTCCATGTCTTTGCATCGCCTGGCTTTGACTCACGGTAAGTGAGCTTGCCGTGCTTGCAATGGCCTTCTTCGATAACCGCTGACGGAGCGGATGATGCTTGTGCTACTGGTGTAGCGTTGAATCCAGCAACTGCGTTGCGGATGCCACTGGCGTTAGCCAATGAACCAGAAACAGCGCCGATGAGAGCTGCTGAATCTTGGATGGTTGCCAACTGTGCTTCCAACTCAGCTGAGTCGTCTGCATAGATGTTGATGAGTGTGCCATCAGCCAACTTAAAGTTGACTTGGAACTTGGTATTGCTTTGTGCTGCCATGTGTTTCTCCTTATTTGATTTCTGCTAGTGGGTCGTAAATCTGTGCCAGCTCTCCGCCAACGGCGTAACAATAGTCCTTCACTCCGCATGTGCTACATGACATACCGATGTTAGGTAAAAAGATTTTGTTCTGAATGCCACGCTCGAACTGCTCAAACAATTCCGTAAGCACGGGGATTGTCCAGCGCTCCAAGCCAGAAGCTTCCTCAAACTGAGCCTTGCGAGCTGAGTAATAGTAACCCTTGGTAGGGCGTACACCAAATTGCATCTCCATCATGGAGGCATAGACTCCCAGTTGTAGCGATGAGTCCGGCATGTAACTGCCGGTCTTGAAGTCTACCACAGCAATCTCGGTGCCTGCCACCACAACAGCGTCGGCAAATGCTTTGACGTTGACGCTACCGAAGAAGTTGTTGAATCCGATTTCAACTCCAGGTACACCCTCTGGTGATACCCACAACTCAAAGCCTGACTCCTGCCAAGCGTTGATGAAGTTGAAGAACATCTGCTTGCCGTTCTCATCCCACCAGACCTTGTTCTCTTTATCAGGGTTGGCTTTGGATGAGCGTCCACCCACACGCCAATCAGTAGGATTGGTGCTGGACTTAGCTTCGACTTCTGCAATTTGTTCAAGGAAGGATTCTTCCCAAACCTTATCCCAAGTCATACGTTTCCTCTCCTGCTACAACTTTACGTGCATGTTCGAGGCCTAGTTTAACCATCTCGTTAGGCTCTTTGTCAATAAGCTTTTGGATTTGTTTTCCTAGGGCGAGTCGCATGACGACTTCGGTTTCAGCAAAGGCTTGCTGAAATGCCTGTTGGCTAATAATCTGTGCACGCTTCTTACCCATGTGATTCTCCTAGCGGTGGCGTGACTGCGATGGCGAGGCTACCACATAGCGCACAGTTGATGTCCAAGAAATAGATACCGATTTCTCCGTCATCGTCAAACTTACACTTGACCGACCAGAGGTCTGACCCACATGGGCAGACTCTGATTGGGCCGAGATTACGATAGTCGGCTTCCGCACCTGTGGTTGGTTTAATGTTTGCGATGTCATCCATCACCACTCCAGCGAGAACCAGAAGAAGAGGAAGTCAGCGTCAATGCCGTACTTGCCAATGCTGAATCCCAAGCGGACAGTGTGCTTGCTGTAACCGGTGGTCAGGTTGACTCGGTTGTAAAAGGTAAACTCTTTTGTCATTAGAATGGTGGCTTATCTGTGAGAGGTGTCTTGGAATTTTCAAACTGCTGGAGCAGAAACTTCTCTGCTGCTGCGTGGAACGCAGACCCACCGACGAACCACCATGCTGGCTCGGACGGTGCTTGTAAGTCACGCTCTAGTTGCCATGCTTTGCCACAGCGAATCCATGAGGTGAGCGAGCTGAACGAACGGTGTGCTACTTGTATATCTGACATGGCTGAAATGTAGCATATGGGTAAGCGTGGCGTGTCAAACGCAACACGCCGACGATTTCGCAGCTGGGTTCGATTTGACAATCAGCAGCTGGGTATGTGTACAATATGAGCGAAGCGAATGTAGTTAACCCCGGCGCCTCTTAGGCGCCCCGTTGAGGCGGCTAGGCTGATAGCCTCTAACAGTAAAACGGAATAAAAAATAACCCCCGCGATTAAGCGGGGGTTACGTCTTTCACACGCTAGCCATTTGGCCTATCCTTGCGGATTACACAGGGATGGTTCAAGCGCGAATTTACTTTGCAGCTGTCTTAAAGTGGTTATATGCACCAACTGCAACTGGTCCAAGAACTGCTACAACAGCAGCCCATGCAACAGACTTGAGGTGATGGTTACCAGTCTGCCAAATTGATACGCCAGCAACGAGAAGTGCGGCGAGGTAATGCTCGACGATAGCTTTGTTGAACTTCATGTCATTCTCCCTATAGTGAGATTAGTTTGTCCATTTCGGACTACCTAATCCTACCACGAAGACCGGGAGGTGACGCTTGTTGGTTGTCTTATAGGCACGGGTTTTCAGGCAGACTTCGCCACCATTGGCTTGGCTACCTACCGGCTTGGTATCAGGGCTAGTATTGCCTTCGATGGTTGTCATAGTGCCATCGCCATTGTCCTTGACAACGATACCCACATGCTCAATACCCTTGCCGTCAAAGCCGAAAAAGGCTATATCGCCAGCCTGAGGCTTGTATGTGGCAGGGTTGGACCATCTGCCCTGACCCTTGAATGCCTCGGCTCCAGCGGGCGTATAGACGCAATTAGGCATACCTTTGAAACCTACCTGTGCCGCACACCACATGACGAAGGAGCCACACCAGGGCTGGCCGTCGTGGCCTGTGAAGACGCCGTACTTAGTCTTGTTGTTTGGAACCTCAATGGTTCCAATTTCGCCATTAGCTTTCGCTACAAAGTCTGTTGCTTGCGTCATTGCCAGATTAGCCTCTCTGCTAAGTCTCCTGGGTTGCATACATCTGGGTTAGCGCAGACTGGGTAGCCTGCCTCTGTGTAGCACTCGGCTACCAATTCAGAGCAGATGTAACCTGCATGGTTAGCCAAGTAATGCATGAATTTTTTGGGAAAAATTTTTACGCCTAGCGCACGAAGCGCAAGCATGGCAATGATGCCAAAATTGTATGGCCGTCCGACTGCTGCTTGGGCATGCTGAACAATCTTTGCTCGTTGCTCCTCAGACAATTCTTCGTGCTGGTTCCATGCAACCAATGGGTAATTGCTAAGGTTACTAATAGCAACGCCAGTAGGGTCAGCTCCCACAATCTTGCCATCGCCAATATAGATAAACGCATGGTTCCAGCGGGATACCGTTCCTAGTCTAATAAGCTTTCCGAAGAATCCACCGGTGCGTACTACGCCGTAGTCACCGATGCGTGGTTCGTATTTAGTCATGTAGTTGCTGCTCCATGATGTCCTGTAAGTGGTCAATTTCCTGCTTCTCTAACTTCAAGATGTGGCGAATAATCATGGCATCGCGCTTGGTCTGGCCAATCATGGCAATACCGATGATAAGCTCAACGGTAACTGCCAGCCATGAGGCTAGGTTCATCCACTTGATATAGGCATGAGTGTCTGTAAACCATGTGGGCTGCGCCCACCAGACAAAGGTAACGCCAGTCCAAAGGATGACGAAGAACCAGTTGCGGATAATGCCTTGAATCTTCCAGCTAATCTGTTCAGAGAAGGTCAGCACATCGCCAGTAGCTTCGTGGATGTATTTTTTCTTAAAAAGATTAATCATTATGCTCCCGAATATGCTGCTCAAACTTGCCATTGAGTGTGCCCAGGTCTACCGCTATATTCTGTTGCTTCTCTACCAAAGTCTCAATCATGGGGATGACTTGCTTACGGATAGCATCGTTTAATGAACCGCCAGAGTTAGGCGTTACCTCATTCTTAATAGTCTTGATGTCATTCATCTCAGACTTGAGGACATTCTGTACGCCATGCTTGAAGATATACCAGATGCCAGTACCTGTGGCTCCGATAGTAAAGACAGCGTTGTATGCGATAGTTGTTAAATCCGTGCTTGTCATTTTGCGGTACGCCCTAACTGTTATACGGTACGGAACTGGCAGATAATCATTCCACCGAAGCCTTTGAAGCGACGCTCTGGTGGAGTCATGCGAATGAAGGTGAGACTTTCAATGACGCCACGGATGGTTTCATTGTTGGTAAAGTCTTGAAGAACGATAACGTCACCATTGGACTCGATGTCTTCCAATGATTGAACGCGCTCAGCTGCACGGCCTTCGTAGCCAATGCTCATGTTGTATCTATCGCCTTCAAAGTCGTAGCACATAAGTGGTAGCGTGATGATGCGCTGACGGCGGACAGCAGGCAGAGCCTTGAGCTGGTAGCCGTTGAATGAATCTTCGTTGCCTACTGCCTGACCAGATGCAGCGATAAGCGTAAAGCGCAAAGCGATAGATTCTTTAGGAGTCAAGTCAAGCTGGTCAAGGCCAGTGATGTCTTGGGTGAAGTCGAAGTTGTTATCGACGGTAATGATTTGCGTGGCCTGACCATTGGCATCAACAGAGGCTAAGCTCAATCGTCCTGTCAGTGGCAGGGTTTGACGTAGCTTGACCAACTCAAAGTGCTTGTCCTCAAGTGTGAAGTAGCGAATTTGTCCAGTCTGTAGGTAGCCGCTAGAGATAAGAGTGTTAGCTTGAAAGTAAAGGTTGTCACCCTTAACGCCAATAGCAAGCTGACCAGTAGCGCCAACGACACACACTCCCGAAGCCTCAAGGCTATTCGGTACTTGCAGGTGGGTAGCGTAAGCCATTTGGTTAGGAGCAATTTCTTTGCTCAGGTCAATTTTAACCAAGCCTGAATGGTAGGTTGTGCCGTTGCCATCTGTGTCAATGTAACCGGTGACAGTGCAGTAGGCGTAGCGGTCATTGAAGGTGACTGACTTACATGCTGAGCCATTAAGAATGGTACCGCTGGCGGGGTCGTAGCCGTTGGTAATGACGGTCAATGGGCCATAAGTAATGAAACCAGATGATAGGTAGCCAGAGGTGTCAATCTGTCCTACGCGTACACCCTTGCTTGTACCAAACACCATGTACTTGCCGATGTAGGAACCAAGTGCATAGATGACTTCGCCCTTAGGCATATCAGCTGCAGTGACAGCCTTAGTCAATAGTGGCACAGCACCGCTGGTATCAAGGATAAGACGGAAGACAGTAGAGGAATCACCAGCATAGCCCGATGCGTAGATAGCGTTAGGACCATCGCATACGCCTGTCCATGTCCAGTTGGTATCTGGGTGGGCGTAGATAGGCAAGTTGTTATTGCTTGCAAGTGTGACGGTACCCGATGCAGATGCTTGGCTGACAGCAGCGTTGTTGACAAAGAAGGTAACGCTTGTGCTGTTGGCTACATTGGTAACTGACCATGTGCCGTTGTAAGGAGAGCCAACTGATGCGACAGTAATCAGTGAACCGATAGAGAAGTTGTGTGCAGCTGAGGTAGTCAGGGTGGCGTTGTATGAGCCATCTACTACGCTTGTGGTAACACCGAAAGAAATGATAGGTTGTACTTCGTACAGGTAGTTGTTAACGCCAGCAATGAGGCGCTGCTTGGCCCAGCCAAGAGCGACATGGGTAACAGTACCTACGGCTGATGGGTGTGTGAAGATAGATGTGCCACTGGTAGAGCCAGTCAATGGACCTTTGTAAATGCCTGTGGCATTAGCAGCGTAGTAGTTCTGTCCATCTTGAGCGACAGCGAGGATGGTACCTGAACCGCCCCATGTCAAAGTGGTGGTAGTACCGGCATCTGTTGTGCGGTACAAGGTAGAACCGTCAGCCCAGATGACAACGTTAACGCCATTGGCGTCAATGCCGCCTACCATCTTGGGAGTATTGGTGACAGAGTGTACAGCTGTAACATCTGGCAATAGTGTTACCTTGCCGATGTTAAAGACTTCTACACCAGCTGACTTGTTAAAGCGCTGGCCAACAGTCTGACCTTCGATTGGCTCTTCGTAACGAATACCTGCGCCGTAGTCAAAGCTGGACTGGCTGCGAAGCCACCAACCGGTGAGTGTCTGCTCGCCTGGTTCCTTTTGCTGGTCAATCTGTTGCTTGCGGTATTGTGCAGTTTCGCGCTTGTATGGATTCTCCTTGTTGGGCCCAAGAAAGAATGGGATACCGGAAACTGCAACGTCATACTGATTAGCAGTATTTTGATAAGTGTTAGTTGCATTGGCTGGTTGGCCAATAGGGTCAACGGGACGTTCTGCTATATGTCGAAAGCCGTCATCACCAATAGCCACACTTACTCCTTAAATAGTTTCCAATAAAAAAACCCCGCCGTAGCGGGGTTGGTAATGCTGGTACTGCTTACGCTGTTACCGCTGCCACTTCGTCAGCGGTAAGGCCCAACGCAATGAGCTTAGCAATCGCGGCTGCTTTCGCATCTGCCTTTGCCTGTGCTGCTGCATCAGCGGCTGCCTTGTCAGCGGCAGCTTGTGCGGCTAACGCCTCTGCTGCTGCAATTTCCTCAGCGGTTTGTGGGCGAGTGGTTACTTCGCCTGTCTCGCAGTTGACTTCGATTACATCTGCCATTGTGTCTCCCTTAGTTATTCTTGATGCCGTATAAGTAAAACGATGAGTATTGAACAAAGTTTGTTCCCACGCCTGGAGCAAAAGCAATTTGAGTAATTGCGCCAGTACCCGACCATAAGCCAGCATCAAGGGTAACAATTCCACCAGTTGAGTTTGTTTCAAATGCGCTTTCTACGCTATAGGATTTAGCATTTGATGATGCGTAGTTGGGGATATAAATATCAACAGGCGCAAATGTATTGGCTGTCGAAGTTGGGCCATTGACATCGCCAGCATATTGCGTTGCTCCAATAGAGCTGAATGTTCCAGATGTTGCAGATGAACCATTACCAGCAAGCTGAATACCTGAATAACTTGAACCACTATTTATAGTTATTTTTAGATAATCATTTGCGCTTGATGTTCTGTCGGTTCTTACCGAGCATTTGATAAGCAAATCCGTATAAGTAGCAGGAATTGACGAGAAGGTAATGGCAGAAGCGCCGCCTGAGCCAACTACCTGCGGCGTGCCGATGAGGGTATAAGTAGGATTTGCCATAGTTACGCCGCCAATATGCCGTAGAGGGTGAAGGTTGAGCCAGTAGCAAAAGAGTTGCCAGAAACAGAAAGAGTAATAATGTTTATCGCTGAACCGCTTTGCAATAATCCAACTATTGCTTCTACTCCGGCACCTGCACCAGTTGTTATGTTAGTTCTTTCAAGCATAGTTTTATATGTAGAAGTATTGGAATAATTCATAATGTTTACTATGTATGCGCCAAATTGGTCTGATGAAAAGCCCGATACTCGGTTCAAATTCCAGTTAGCATTAGAAGTAATGCGACTAGAAGAAGCAGCAGAACCGCTACCGCTCAATGCGGTTTGACTATAACCAGAAGTAAGTACCGAACCATTGCCCGCTTGAATTGTAATTCCAGTATAAGAAGTATTTGTTCCAGCAACATTCATTGAAATTACTAAATCTGTATAAGTGCTAGGGATGGAGCTAAAAGTATAAGACGATGTTGCTGATGGAATGGTATAAGTTGCAATCGGTGTATATGTTGCTGCGCTGGCCATTTTATTTCACCCCATATAGTGCAAATTGAGAATACTGTGCAAAAGTTCCGCTACCAAAATACAGCTTGATACTATTAACTGCTTGCGGAGTGTTAAACCATAAGCCCGAGTGCAAGAAAACATAGCCCGAACCATTAGCGTCTTGACCATCTAAAGTTCTAACGGTTTTATTTTTATTTACTGAGGTGTAATCAAAAATATCAGATACGCCGACAAACGGATAAGAGCTTGTGTTGGAATATCCAATAGGCATACCAGTTGTTGCGGCGGTGTAAGCACCCACTGCGCTTGAGCCATTTCCATAAAGTGCGTGTTGGACATAGTTAGAACCAGTATCACCATTGAATTGCATATAAAGGCTATCGCCAGAAGCGTAACTATCTATAGCAGTCCAGCGAATCTGCAAATGGGTGTAGGTGCTAGGAATTGACGAGAACGAGATAGACGATGCCCCGCCTGAGCCAACTGTTACAGTTTGGAGTGAAGTGAAGTTGTTGGTGGATAAATGCCCCAGTTTGCCAGAGGCAACAATTCCTGGAATTGGCATTTAGGCAATGTCTCCATATACGGTCCATGTATTTGCAGCTGTCTTCATAATGGTAGCTACAGAATACTGTGCGCGAATCTTAGGGCTAGCTGATGTTGCACCGTTAGAAGTAACTGTAGTTGTGCCAGAAGTAGCTGCCTGAATGGTGAGCTGTCCTGTGCCTGTTTGCTGGATGTGGATTTGTGTACCCGTAGCAAAAGCGTAGGTAGCATCGGTAGGAATGTTGACCGTACCAGCTGTTGTGGAGTTGCTTGCCAACAAGAACTGACCAGCATCGGTTGACTGCAAAGTGTAGGCGTTGGTAGAAAAGGTTGGTGTTGATGTGCCTTGTACCAAGATAGGTGTTGTCAATGTTGGGCTTGTAGCGAAGGTCAGTGAGCCAGAACCTGTCTCATCGCTAACAGCCGAAGCAAGGTTAGCCGATGATGGGGTAGCCAAGAATGTGGCTACGCCAGTTGCCAAGCCAGTAACACCCGTGGAGATAGGAACAGTAATACCTGTGATGGTATTGCTTGAGCCTGAAATAGTTTTGTTGGTAAGGGTTTGTGTGTCAGTTGTGCCTACAACAGAACCGGTAATTCCATGTGCTGTTGTTGCAGCAATATGGTCCTGCACATCTGTCAAGTCTTGCGCTGTAATAACGTGGCGAACAACTGCACCAGCGTTGTGAGCGACTGTCGAGGTTCCGTTAAAGCCACGAGTGATGGTAAGAGTTGTACCCGACGCTGCAGTAACAACTACTAGCTCCTCAGAAGCTGTATTGTAGTCAAGGGCAAGCACAAATGGGTAGGTGCTAGGATAGCCAACTGGTGAGTTGGCCAGCGTTACGGCCGTAGAAGTGCTGTTGATGTACGAAGCAACCGTATTGTCAACCGCATTGGCGGAGTAATAGCGACGAGTAGCCATGTGATTCCTTTAGCTTGTGTAGTGGGTGCGAGGTGGGAATTGCTCTTGAAGGCGACGCACTTCAACAAGGAGGCGTTGCTGGTACATCTGTTGCAGGACTCGACCAATGTTGGTTGCAGAACCAATCGGGTCATTAGACTGCTGTGAGTCAGCTTCCGCTGTAGCAGCTGGAACTCGTCCAAGGTCAAGATACATGGCGGTACGATAAGCAGCGCCAAGGATAATTACTTCACGAGATGAGTCAGGAAGTCCTGTTGTTGTAGAAAAGTCATCGGTATCGTACTGAAGCGGTGTTGGCTTTTTGGTGTAGGTAACCATGACAGGGCGGCCAGGGATAATACCTTCACGGATAGATACAGTCTTACCTGTATTCCACACGCCAGGGTTAGCCATACGGTCTACACGATAGTGGCGCACCGGCAACCATTCACGAGATGGGCCAATGGTCTGCCATGAGCAGCCAAGAATATCTACTGCCTCTTGAGGCAAGGCATAAGTTGTACGAGCTGCCTGCCAGTTAAACTGAGTGTAGTAAGTGCCGAACAAATCTGGGTACACACCGTCAATGGCAAGGTTAATGTTTCGCCGGATGACGCTACGCGGAAAGGAAGGCGCGATAGTTACACGAGTACCAGCTGTGTGAGTGGTAGGCGTGGTGTCACGAAACCCTCTGCCATAAGCAGGGATGGTTGCCGTATTTGAGGTACGGTCAAAGGAGTCTACCCAGATAAGCTCGTCGTCGATTTCAACGATACCACGAGTCAAGACTGTTCCATCAGCAACGGTAAAAGTTGTAGCAGTTGCCGTTATATCTGATGTCAGGTAAGTAGCCTGGTCCTGACGGTTGGTGTAACCCGTCAGGGCTAGGTTAGTTTCGTTAATTAAGTCAATAAATTGTGTCACGATGTAATCCTTGATGCTGCTTCAGCTTCACCTAAACCAAAGGTTCCAGCAAGAAGGTTGAGGATGCCAGGGGTATCCTCGTAGTAATTCTTACCACCGTTGCGGTAAGCATAAATCTGGTTAAGGACGTCGATGCCACGAGTAGCATTGTGTGCACCTAATACAACGGTACCCCACTTGGTACAAGCGCCATCAAAGTCGTACTGAGGTACGCCATTGACAATGGTTCCTGCCAGCCTATTCATGTGATAGACAGTTGATAAACTTGTAGCCATCGCTATCCTCTCTTAAAGTTACTTACTTATTCTTTGTTCCGCCGACGCCTTCGTATGAACCGAACTTGTCTTTGGTTGGCTTGCCGGTGAGCTTGTCGTTGGCTCCGCCAACAGCATTCTTATTACAACCGCATTCAACGCACATAGTTACTTTCCCTTCTTTGCTGGTAGGACTTTCTTCAAATTTGGATTAGCTTTCTTAGCTGCTGGGCTAGCCTTACGAGTAGCTGAAGCCAAGATAGCTCCGGCATTCTTCATAGGTACGCCAGACTTTGAAGCGATTTGCTTTTGGGCGGCTGCGAAGCCCATGCCCTTTTTAGCTGCTGCCATTAGATGTCCCCTGTGTGTTTCAATACCGAAGCGCTTTGCTTGGTAATCTGATTTGCCGCTGGCATAACATCAGCGTTGTATGCTGCACCCATTCTGTCGCTGGCAGCCTTAGCTTCGTTAATTGCTTTCATAGTGGTACCAGCTGGCTGGATACCCTCAGCTCTCGCTTTGCGATAAGCCTCTAATTCGCTATCCCACTTTTTGCCTGACATGGGAGCCAAGGCTCTACCAGCGTCGCCTGTGCCTAGCTCTAATGTGTGTATCTTGCAAGCAAAGCAGCCATCAGTATAACTATCATGCTGCAGATGCTCCGACTCAACAGCGTCGGTTGGGAAAGCTTCAGCAGAGCGGATGTCGCAACTCTTGCAAAGGTAGACAGAAACCCAATTGGCTTGTGCATCTAATCCAAACTCAATTTCTTTTAACTCGTGCTTGTGAGATGTCATGTTTCACTTTCTTGAAAAAGTCGAGATTGCGCTCAATGCGCTCATTCTCAGGCCCGTTTGCCTTTACTGCATGTTCGGTGAAGGTTATTGCTTCGTCGATATGCTTGAGGTTGTATGCTGCAATTCCTGCCAAATCGTAGGCTTTCCAGTCCCAGACGGCAGATTCGTAGCAGTAGTGGTTGGAGCGAGGAGACTCCAAAGCGTTAAGAGCAGCATCTAAACAGCGCTCCCATTCCTTTTTTCGGTACGCATCCATTGCCACACCAAATTGCGGCTCACCTTGCAGGGGAAGAATATCTCGGCCTTTGTCATACCACATTCGTGCATTATCTTCGTCGCCCAGTTGGTGTGCAGCTTCTCCTGCCCACCGGCAGACTGCTGCGCTTTCAACATCCCAACCACCTAGCTCAAGTTTCTTTTCTGCACTGCGGATAACATCTTCCCACTTGGAGTAGAAGAAATACTCTCGCGTCATATATGTCCATATGCGCGGGTCTGTGGGAAACTCTTTAACACCAGTCTCTAGCATGGGCAGGTACTGCCCGCGAGACTTGGTATTATCTGGCAGGTGGGTAATAACTGCTTTGCGTACATCGCAGTCTTTAGGCTCACCTTGACCGTACCAAATGTTTACTTCGTGGATGTTGTACTTCCACACCCAATTGTTGCGGGAATGCAGTCTGTCTCTTTCCCACTTGTTGGTATCCGTTTGCATAGATACCCAGCCTAGGTCTGAGCCTGGCTTCCAAAGCTTGCGGACTTTCTTAAAGAAGTCTGGCTCCGGCACTTCGTCTAAATCTAAAATAAGGCAGATATCTGCCTCTTTAGGTACAAGCGATAGCGCTGCATTTCTTGCCATATCAAACCTGAATGGTTCAACATGTATTTGATGAACCGTTACTCCCAGCTTTGTGAGAGCTTCTTGAGTGCCATCCGTGCTACCAGTATCAGCAACGACGCGATAATCAGCACCTTCAGTAGCTTTAGCCCAACGTTCCGCATGGAGTATCTCATTCTTTGATATAGCGTAAACGGCTATCTTGACCATAGCGCAATGTTATCATACCTCAAGGGCCGTCTGCTGGATTAGCTCGTACTCGCCCTGCCCACAGTTATTGCAGACGGGGTGAACCATCGGGTCATTCTCCCCGCGAATTTCAATGTAGTAATGCTTACAGCAAGTGGATGAGTATTCGTATTTTATTGGCATGATAACTCCTTAGTAGTAGAGAAAGACAACGCCGCCGCCGCCTGAGCCAGCCGTACCACCAGTACCAGCACCTCCACCGCCACCACCACCCGAACCACCATTACCGCCATTGTTTGTTGATGTTCCTGCGCCGACAGAGGTAAATCCTGCTCCGCCTCCGCCACCGCCAAAACCTGTTCCTGTTCCACCAGTTGCAGTACCGCCAGCATAGAAATCGCCAGTACCGCCAGCGCCACCTGTGCCTGTTCCTGATGTTCCTACTGCACCACCGCCACCGCAGATAAGTCCTCTGCCGCCAGCAAAACCAGTTTGTGTACCTGTGGCAGTTGCAATTCCTGCTCCGCCACTTGATGAAACACCAGCAGAACCAGTAGCAGTAGAGCCACCACCTGCGGCATAACCAACTGTGTTTGCAGTAGCAATAGGAGCAGCAGTGTAAGAAATAGTTGATGTGTTACCAGTTGGAGTTGTTGCACCGCCACCAGCACCGCCACCAGTTCCATTCAAGCCACCTGAACCACCGCCAGCAAATACCATTCCATAAATACTTGTTAGACCGTTAGCGCCAGCGCCAGCAGTTGAAGTACCCACACCACCCGCACCAACTGTTACGGTGTTTGAGATGTAAGTCCATGCAGCAGAATACCCGCCAGCTCCACCGCCACCGCCACCACCAGTTGTTTGTGATGAACCTGCTCCACCCCCACCAATCACAATCGCATAGACACGGTTTATACCTGTGGGGATTGTGACAGAGAAAGTGCCAGCAGTAGAAAATGTTTGTTGCAGCTTTAGGCCGTAAGGAGAATCGGTAAAGGTTGAGTTGTTGTAAATAGATACGCTCATGTTGTCTCCTAGTAGAAAAGGTAAAGTATTCCGTTGCCGCCTGAGCCAGCCGTTCCACCACCAGCAGCACCGCCACCACCGCCACCTAAACCACCTGCACCGCCATTAGTTGTTGCAGCTGCTGAACCATTACCAGCAATTCCAGCACCGCCACCACCTGCGCCGTTTGCGTTTGTACCAGTTGAACCTGTGCCACCTGTTGTTACAGCACCAGTTAGGATGTTGATTCCATTGCCGCCAGTACCACCTGTTCGTGTACCAGTTGTAGTAGAAGCGCCACCACCACCTGCACCTACTAATCCTGACCCGCCGTTGCCACCAGTATTTGTTTGAGAACCTGCTGTTGAAGTAAGCCCACCGCCACCACCTGAAATACCATTACCGCCAGCATTTCCTGTGCCAGTTGTAGTGTTTGTTGCTCCACCGCCACCGCCTGAGCCGTTACCGCCAATAGCACCACCAGGTATTCCCCAATAATTTGTTGCGCCTGAACCTGCTGCACCAGCACCACTACCAAGAGTTCCACTGTTACCAGAAGTGGCACCACCACCAGCAATAATGTTTCCGTAGCGTGTGTAACCGCCAGCAGTTGAAGCAGCACCACCTGAACCGACAACGCAAGTTGAATTAGCAAAAGTCCAACCCCAAGCAACTCCACCAGCACCACCACCACCGACACCACCACCGCCACCACCACCAACTGCGATGGCATACACAAATGTAATACCGCTAGGGATAGTGACTGAGGTTGTGCCAGCGTTGATGGTCTGTTGAAGGCGTAAGCCGTAAGGCAAAATGAAATGAGTATTGGCGAATGGCGTAGCGTTATCGCCTTGCATACCGCCTGATACAGGAGAGCCAGCTTGCCCTCTGCGGATTGGATTACTCATTAGGCAATCCTGTTGACATACCCGCTAATGGTGATAACCGAAGCGGTTGCCGCGAAAGCATAAACAGTAGAAGCCGCCGAGCCTGTGCCTGTTAGGGGCAGTCCTGCAACGATAAGAACATCGCCTGACTGTGGGGCTAGGGTAATCGGCTTGGCATTTTGTACCGAACCTGTGCCGCCAAACTGAACCGTCAACAAGACAGGAGAGGTAGAAGTGTTGTTGGCATAGAGCCATACTTCGTCAATCGTGGATGCGGATGTACCTGTTGCGTGGATGGTTGTGCCGGTTGAGGCAGTCTGAACAACGGTGATGGGCTGGCCCTGTGATGAGGCTGAGAGAAGCTGCTTAGTATAGTTTGCCATTGGTTATCCTATCCAAATACCTGCATTGAAATTACCGCTTGGTCCGTGTCGTAAACTGCGTTTGCGCCTGTTGCTCCCGTGCTTCCCGTAGCACCTGTCGAGCCTGTTTGTCCAGTAGCCCCTGTAGCTCCAGTCGCGCCAGCGCTGCCAGTATTACCTGTCGCCCCTGTTGGTCCTGTCGGGCCAGTCGCTCCCGTAGACCCATTCGTACCTGTGGCTCCTGTGGCACCCGTTGCTCCTGTCGGTCCAAGTTGCGTGTACATAATCTGTTCGACATGAAGGTTAACACTTGGGGAAGCGGGACGAGTTGGAGATGAACCTGCTGATGCGGCAAGCAACTCCATATATGTATTTTGTGAGGACCAGTAGAACTGGATGTAGTCATTAGCGTTGACGGTAACCAAGTCTTCAATGTTGGCAAGCACTTGATTGTTAACGCCAGAGGTGGTAAAAATTGCGGTTGATTCAGTCACCGCTGTGCCGTTGAGGGCATACCAGACATTGACCTGATAATTGCTACCGCCGCCTGTGGTAATGAATTGACCAAGCAGATTGACGGAATATGTACCAGCATAGGCAAAGGTAATCTGACTGCCAGATACAATGCTTACTCCACTAGAGCCAGCATTAGTGTTAATGGTGATGAGGTTAGCGCTTGTA
>Ga0214198_1000034_pt1 | contig 43351 bp, 49 predicted proteins | sample TroBogEpilimnion_20_FD_153036 | JGI IMG/M metagenome (GOLD analysis project Ga0214198, IMG submission 153036) | Freshwater microbial communities from Trout Bog Lake, WI - 20SEP2008 epilimnion | ecosystem: Environmental > Aquatic > Freshwater > Lake > Epilimnion/Euphotic zone | place: Trout Bog... | reverse complement strand
AGTGCTGGTTGGGCCAGCGGCCCCGGTTGCACCAGTTGCACCAGTATTACCAGTTGGTCCAGTATTTCCTGTTCCTCCGGTCATAGTGCTGGTTGGGCCAGCGGCCCCGGTTGCACCAGTATTGCCAGCGGCCCCGGTTGCACCAGTAAGACCACTATTCCCTGTAGCACCTGTTACAGTTGAAGTGGGTCCAACTGGGCCAGCGGCCCCGGTTGCACCCGTATTACCTGAGTTACCAGTATTTCCCGTAACTCCTGTAGCCCCAGTAACACCAGTTATTCCAACATTAATGCCAGTAGGACCAGTAATACCTGTTTGGCCTGTTTGTCCAGAGCAACCAGTGGCTCCTGTAGCTCCAGTTTGTCCCGTAGCTCCGGTCTGTCCGGTTCCACCGACTCCTGTGGCTCCTGTCTGCCCTATTCCAGTATTACCCGTATTGCCTATAGCTCCTGTATTACCAGTGGCTCCAGTATTTCCGGCCCCGGTTGCACCAGTTGCACCATTCACTCCGATAGTTCCATTTGTGCCAGTCGCGCCTACAGCGCCAGTGGCTCCTGTGACACCTATACCGGTCATACCAGTGGCCCCAGTATTACCTATAGCTCCAGTGACTCCAGTAGTTCCAACTCCTGTTACTCCTGTAGCTCCGGTATGAGCGGCGGAGATATCGGCTGCTAGTCCAGTAAAGTTTCCATCCATTTCGGCCCAAGAAAGGGCACTTCCTTTAACCGCTCTAGTTTGAGGTATGAATGACATTTACTAACTCCTAAATATATGTGGATATTTGCATTGTTTATTCTACATATCCATCAACAACATAGCCATCCACCATATAGATGTAATAGGCATCCTGATTGCCGCTAGCTGGTAGTGGATTACTTAAATCACCGTAAATTTGATCTTGAATAAAGTCTATGTGTAAGAAGACATTGGTAGATATAGTAGAGCCTTGGGAGGGAGCAAAGCCAACTGTAACAACACCTAAAGCATATTGAACAGCTTTTGCAGTCATATTTGTGTAAACCGCTAATGAAGCAACCCCAAACTCTCCTGCATTCACTAGTGTCTGAGCAACAGTTATAACAAACCCACCTGGATCTACATTAGTTACTGTAAAATTACCTTTATTTGTGAATCCCCCGGATAAATTAATTGTGTCTCCAACCTTAACCCCATCTGTTATCCAAGAACCAGATGCTCTAGTCATGGTGTTAACTCCCAAAACAGAGGCGAAAGTTATTGCTCCGGTAGCAAGAGCTATTAAAGGTCTAAAGTTGTTAAAGAAAGCATTAAGATCACCTTGAACAAATGACATCCAGACTTCAAATTGGTTCTTGCTTTGATCAAATATTGTTAATCCATCATCGGTTGCTAAGATGAGGGCATTTGTGGGAAAGCTAATGCTACCCCCTCTATTGCTATTAAAACTTTCGGTAGCCCACGAAGCAGTGGTAGAAGATACTACACCAGAATTATAATAAAATCCATCAAAACCGAAACCTGTCAACCCACTGGAAGGGTTGAAAAATAGATCACTTGGAGAAGTATTTACGACACAAGAAGCCCATACAGTTGTCCCAACTAGTTGTTGAAGTCCCTGGAAATCTAAGGAGGTCCCCGATACCAGAGGAGGAAAGGTATTTATCATAAACTCTACTGCTCCCTATATATGAGGCGGAAAGTCCTTTACTCATAAAACGAACTTCTGACTTCTTTTTTGAGCGTTTATGTTGAGGCAAATGAATGACTAAGAGATACCCAAAGGCTTCCGTTAGTAGAACCCTAGACCCAACTTCAAGGTCGTTTACTACGGTTGTTGGGAAACACGACCGAAGAATCACCGATGCTGACATCAATTTAATTCAGGATGTACAGGATCTAAAGAACCAGATGAGAATTGATAACCAGATTTTTTCTGGTGCTTTAGCCTATTCCCCCTATGTTTTTGATCCCACTAAGGAAAATATTTTTAAAATTCCAGCCTTTGATGTGATGTTCAATGGAGAGGTAGTTTCTATTGGAGGAGCTAATTCTCCAGACCCCTCTTTTAATTCTGTTACTCTGCCCTCTCCTGGCCCTATTGGTGCCATAAATAATGAGCAGGCATCTATCTATGTTGTTTTTGTCGAGCTTTGGTATCAGTGGCTAGATCCTGTTTCTGGGGCTGGTTATTTCACTAGTGGTGGACAGAATTTTATGTTCCCTAATGGTTGTGTTCAAGCTGATTCATCCACTCTAATTCCTGATGATGTAATTGATCCCTTCCAAGGACTAAATACTACTTCTAGATCGCAGATTCAATGGAAAATTCGTGTAGCTCCAATCTCATTATTCTACGATTTCACACAATATCGTTATGGGTTAGATCCAGGCGCTAACTTGGCATATGAAACTATTTTTGGACAAGCCTATTTAAGTACTGCCCCTAATACTGCTTCTTTAACTTATGCTTTTACCAACATGGGAACTGTCAATGGGGATTATGGATTGTGGAGAGCCGGAGATGGTGCGCCTGTTCCGGTAATTCCTACTCTAGATGGCTATACTTATGCTATTCCACTAGCCGTTGTGTTTCAGAGAACCACTGGATTATTCAATCCAGCTTTCAACCCCTTCGGGTGTGGGGCTCCAGTAAGCAACTCTTCCGGAACTTTAGCTACTATTTCTGGTCGCTATGACAATAAATTTGCAGACGCTATTTACCCTTCAGATGTTGTTGATACCAGAATGACCGTATCAATGGATGGCTACGATTGGAATAAACTAGTTAATAATGGCTTTGTTGATCTGGTTAATGGTAATTCAAATCAAAAAATCTCAAGAGGAGAAACCCCAGGTAATCTACCCACTGCTTTGGCTTCCATGCCTTCTTATACTGTTTCTTTGGGACCAACAGCAATTCCTAACACTGAGTCACTAGGGCCATTCGATGGATTTATGAATGGTTTTAGCACAGATAATAGAACTTTCTATACCACTAAAGCTATGTCTATTTCTGATAAGGTTGTAGGAACAATCGGCACTAGATGGACACAAGGGGATGCTGTTGAAGTTAGCGTAGAATCTTTAGCCTTTACAACCGCTCCAATTATCTCTTCTGTTGTAGTTCAAGGCTTGGCAACTGTGGCTGATGGAACTGGGTCTTTAACCCCAGTATTGCTACTAGGTAACTCTATAAGTGGACAGGTAGTTATAACTGGTCTTGGAACTAGAAAGATCCAAGTAACTATCGCTCAGAATCTTCAAAATACTGCCTTTGATCCAGGCATTCAAAATCTATATCTTACAATCGGAGTCATGTATGGAGTTCAATCTCTAGTGACTACTGGTACTTCAGGCTATTCAACGGTTAAAGTTCCGGCGAGTATTGAAGGCGGAGTTCTATTTGATGCGGAATCATTGACTACTTATTCAGTCTTTGGAGTCTCAGACTATACTACTTTAAGCCAATATTTTGCTAAAGAAGCTACACTAACCGCTTACAATCCTCAATACTCCAATAAAGTATTTGGTACAAGAGCTATAATTACAGCGAATGCCGCAGATGGTGTTGCTGCTTTAAACGGAACTACCACTACTTTTACTCTAACAGTTAATAACATTGGTCTTAGATATAGTGGACTTTACGCCATTAAAGCTGTAAATCAAATTTCTCAAGTTCCTTATACCATTTTATCTAACTCTATTACTGCGGCTGGATTAGTTGTAGTCTTAAGCGGACTTATTCCCGCTTATTCTGTTCTTGAATTCTCGATTTTGTTAGAGGATACAGCACAGATGGGATATAATGCTCCGGTAAAAGCAATCTCTAGTATTGAAGAAACCGTTTTGATTGGCAATTGCAGTCAATTTAGACAAATGGATACTCGTGTGCAGATAGTCTCCAATGAACTTGTTGGGGGAAACTATGTTATAATTCTCGCCTCTAAAAATGGCAGGTTGACAGGAATCTCCGGCGATGATATCAATAAGCTGCTATTCATTCAAGTATCTAATGGTTCAGGAGGATTTAATTATGTCTCCTATCCAGTAAGCGATGTGAAATTCTTCAACGCTTTTGCAACAGTTACCGTACCCTCGGTGGTAAACTCTATAACCACAAACTTTAAAACTACTCCATTCTTCATGGTAGGGGCTTTTAATCCTGGATTGAATGCTAATTCTACACTGGCTTTCTCCTTTGATTATGTGCCTTATCAGGGAGAGGGACAAATTAACCGTGATTACTCTATCGTCCACTCAGAAGAGATGGCCTATGTCACCACTAACGGAACCGGGGCCGCTCCCATTATTGGTTTGAAGGATGTATATCCTTTCAATAGAGAACTTCCAATTGCCACTCTTCTACCATCTCAAATTACATGGTCGGACTCCTCTTTGGGAAATGAAGCCATAGCCACTTATTTTGGCAGTAATTATGATGCAAAAAGATTCAACAACGTTGAACATACCTTTGCTACTCCTATTGTAACAAATGATTTTATTGAGCCTATTGGCGGGTGGAAGAGAAAGAAAATCCGTCTATCCACTCCTTCCGGAAGAGGATTCTCAAAAGCATTCCCACATGTTGGCTTTGCTATTAGACCACCAACTCCTCAGATATCCCAAAGCAACCCTGTGACTTCTACTATGGGTCAAGTTACTATCTATGTAAACAACATCACCGGTAATGATTCCTATGATGGTCTAACTACTCTAACTCCCAAAGCCACCATTCCTGGAGCCCTGAATGCCTTACCTGGGGTTATTCGTCACCAATGCTATATCTTCTTAGTAGCAACGGCTCAACCCTACAACCTAGCTCAGCTAACCCTAGAACCCGCTATGCTGGGGGATGGGGAAGTTAACCAGATCAACCATTACTGCATTAGTAATATTGCTTTCACTGTTCAAAATGAAGGTCGTTTGTACATAGGAAGAGAGCCTAGTGCAACAGATCGTGTCTTAATTGATGCTACTGGTTACACCGCTAAGGGAGATGGTCCAACATCGGCTTTCGTAGTTTCAGATTCTAGAGTCATATTCAATGGAATTGAGTTTAGAAAATTCGTGGATGCAGCTATCTATACCCAAGCCGCTTATGTAGAATTAGTTGATTGTTTATTCAATGGCAATTTAGTATCTGGCTCCTTCTCCAATGGCTCTAGTGTAGTAACTTCTAGATGTTCTCTAAAATTGAACACCTCAGGATCTGGATTTATCGTGTCAAATTCTGATCTTCAATCTTCCGCTACTCATCTTGAGGCCATGCAGTCTGGTATAAACTCCTTCTACGTTGCAGAAAGATCGGCCTCTATTACGCTACAGAACCACTCTAGCAGTGATGAAGTGGGGCTAAGCAACTCTGTATGGTCTGGGACTCTTAATGCCTTTGTGACGAAATATGAGACTGTGGTACAGGCCAAGCTAAGTAGCTCGGTAATTTGCAATCAAGACTTCTCCACAACTGGTTCAGCCAAGTTACAATCCAATTCAGTATTAACTAAGTCTCCAGTAGGAACGACATTTGCGGGTGGAATATCTCAGCTTGATGGCACTTCCGTAATTTCGACAGATAATTCCTAATTTAATACTTCCTATTTCTTTGTAGAAGAAGGTAACTAATGGCTCTAATTTTAACTGCAACTGTCCAAGCTGAACAAAATAGGGTAATTCCCTTAACCCAAGCTGGTCCAAACTCTGTTGTAGTGAGAACTGCAACAGCCACTTCTGGCCAACTATTGGTTATTCAAGCTTCAGGGTCGGCTTTCCCCTCCTCTAATTTGAATTGGAGTATATCTGGAAACCCAGCTTGGGTTACCATGACGGTATCTCCAACTGACCCATCTACTATTACTATCTCTTATACAAATGCTACTCCAAATGCACAAGGTCTATTCCAATTTTATGTCAAAGTAAATGATGGAGATTTCGTAGCAACTTATGCTATTGATTTAGATGTTAAAAACCCTTTCTATATTTCATGCTTAGGTTCTAGCAACTCTACGATTAATCTAGCTGCTTACGATTCTACCGTTGCTCCTTCTTATCTTGTGGCTTACGGCTTATCGGATGTTGAAATAACAACTAATGATGTTTATTATTTGCAACCACAGAATCTACCTAGTGGATTGGAAATGCTCATTGGAGTAAATAATTCTCTAACTCCAAAAATCAATAGTAGAGCAATTCTTCAAGTAGCTCAGCCCTCAGCTTTGGATGCATCAGGCGGAGTTAAGGTAGCGGCCCCTTACACACAAAGTCTTCAGATTATGGCTTACCAGCCTAACTCAATGTACGATTTACCTAACGATCCTGTTAGAACATTTGTATTGACCTTAACTCTAAACGTTAATACGTCTAAGAAAGGGCTGTTTAACATAGCCACTTCTTGTGTTTTTGATGATACAAATCGCTACTTCTCAATGAAGGCTCTTCCAACTTTCACTGGAGGACAAGTTAGCTCTTTGCTTTACCAGTGGTCAATTGTTAGCGGAGGAACTGGAACAATAGCCGGTGCCACTACAAGTCAGGCACATTGGGCTCCTAGCTCGGCCTCAGGAAGCGTAACTTTTAATTTAGTTGTAAAAGATGCTGGCAATTTTAATTCCGATGAGTCTAACGTTGTTCTAAGCAATACCACTATTGGACCCTTCCCATATTCTAATGCCTCTAACTGGAATTCCACAGCGGCTATTGAAATAGAGGCTCCATTTGTTACTCAAGCTGCGGTAGGGGAAAATGCGAATGTTACATTTGCTATTCCCACTCCTGGCGGGGGAGAGACTGTCACCTTAGTTTTCACTTGCTCCGATGTAACTTTAACTATGCCTTCAAATCTAGTTTTGAATGCAGCATCCCCATCAGGTGTTGTGGCATTTGCCATTCCAACTTCTTCTTTAATGAAAAAATGGGATGTAACAGTTACCGCTACTAATAATACTGCGACTAGACATGGACTTGCTTATATCGTAATCGAAAGTGCTGGACTACCCTTAATAGCTGTTAGCTCCTCTGCTGGAACTTCTTTAACCCAAGCTACTGGTAGTTTAATCTCTGATTCAACTCTATCTTTTACTTATGATGCAAGCCCGGTAGTTCCTGATGCAGTATATTTGGTTAATCCTCCTGCTGGAATTAATGTAGACGTAGATTACATTATTAATGGTGGGTCTCCTATAAATACCGCAGACGGATCGCCTTTTGCCTTTAAGGTGTTAGCAGTTAAGGCAGGATACACTCCTAGCTACTTACCTATAACCCTAGCTGTTACCACAGTTGATACTCCAATTGTTTTCTCTTCTTTCTCTCCCTCTGGCTATAGTTTTGCAGATAATACTCCATTCATTATAAATTGGAGCTACCCAGCTACCCCAGCTACTTTGTTCCTTCAAAAAAATATCGAAGCCCCAATTCAAGTAACCTCTAACTCTTATCAGTCCTTAATAGGAGATGCAGTATTTTCATTAGTTGGAACAAACTTCTACGGTCCAGCTTATGCTCCTCCTTTCCTTGTAACTTCTAGCACTACAGCAAATTTATCCCAACTTCCGGGGTCTGAAACAGTAGCTACTATCAACAGTAGTAATTTGCTAACTATCAATTGGAACCCCCAACTTGTAAATGGCACTTACTCTCTATACCAAGGTTGGCTTGTAAACTATAGTGTTAATAACGGTCCTTCCACACAGCTAACTTCAGGATTAATCACAGGATTAGTTGGTGGAACTCCCGCTGCAAGAGTCTTCACTTATCAGCTAACCAATGATAATATTGCTCTATCTATGAGAGCTATGTCCGCTAATAGGCTCACTATTGGTGACTCAAGCGCATGGCCTGATTTACTAGATTTCCCAACTCTTCCTTCCTCAACCTCCTTTACTCTAAACCAAGTAACTGCTCAGATGGGGGAATCTGTAACAGTAATAATGGAATCTAGTTATCTTGGAGCCACTTCTTGGAGAGCCCTGTATTCGGACGGTTTCACAACTGACTGGCTACCCATTGCTCTTAAGTCATCCACTCATGCCTTTAGCATTTCGGGTCAACAGAGTGTGACTATAGAACTAGAGAATGTGTACAGTCTAAGTCCAACTATCACCCTAAAAAGAACTCTAACTCTCCCTGTATTCATCGAAAATCAGACTTTCTCAGTAGGATCAGTTAACTCCGCTGTCCTAGGAGAAATCGGTCTAGGTGGAGAAGCGGGATTTGAAATAACCAATGCCTCTGCCCCTGCCTACGCACCAGAACCATTTGAGGTAATTACCCGCTCTATCGTTAAAGATGAGGTAACTCAAGAAGTTATGCTATTAGTAGCAACTTCCAGAAATGATAATGCCTCATCTGTTCAAGGGACTATGGCTCTAGATGTTTTCCCTCTTGCTGGAAGACCTCACATGAAGGACTTGGTGGTTCCAAGTTTCTCCAGCTATAATACTTCTCTAGTTCCCGCTGTGAGTATTATATCTGAAAGCTTACCAGATGCAATCGTTGGCCAGCCTATGATAGAGACTCAGCTACAGGCTACTGGAGGAACTGCCCCCTATAACTGGTATTCCTCATCTCTTCCTCAGGGTTTGACTCTTACAATAGACGGAACTCTATCTGGAACTCCTATGTTGATGAGTGCTTATTCTATCAACATTTCAGTCAAAGATTCCACCTCACCCGCTTACATCGACAGCAAGACCGTCACTATGAATGTGGTCAGTAACATCAGTATTAATGAATCCTCTGCCCCAACTGCTAATGTTGGAACCTTCTATTCTCATGCTATTCCAGTAAGTGGGGGCTTAGCCCCCTATTCCTGGACCTTAGCTAGTGGTTCTTTGCCAATAGGGTTGTCTATTAATCCTACTACTGGAGTGATAGTGGGCTATCCTTGCTCTTATAGTGCTTCGGATTTCACTACAACTTTCTTGTTCACTCCTCAAGTGACAGACTCAATCGGTGCCACCACTTCTAAACAACTATTTATGACTCTCGCCCCAATGAGCTTAACTTTTGGAGCAATTGATCAATCTATTATCTACAAAAATGAAGATGCAAAATTAGTAGTTCCCGTATATGGTGGTGTCGGACCTTACAATAATTTAACTCTCACATCAGATGGCTCTGTTGGTAATGTTCTAACTATGCAAAGTCCTGATGCTATTGATGTTGTATCAGGAGTTGCTCCCTCTACTCTAGTGATTTCTACAGGAGATCAAGTATTTTCTCCTGAATTTGGGACTGCCCATCCTGGCTACAGTATTTCTTTCCCAATTGCAGTTTCTGGTGGAATCCCCGGTTACAAAATAGCTATCGACACATCTAATAACTCGCTAAATACATTAGATAAACTACAAGTTATTGATAACGTTGTTTGTGGGGTAGCTAGCGCCACTACTCATAACTATACAGTAAATGTAAAATGCACGGACACTGATGGTTTTGGAACTTCTGTATCCAAACTTATTAATATCTATGTTAATGACAATAGCACTACGGTTGTTCCTGGAATTCCAACAGTAACCATAGAATATATCTCAATCAATAAGAATACCTCCAATGCTACTTCTGGCTGGACCTTTGCTAAATTGTCCGCTCTTCCTGATGCCAAAGAAAATACACCATATGCAGGATCTTCTGTATTTTATGGAATCGGTTTATGGAATAATGACATCAACCAAATGTATGATATCACTGGATCTTCTTTACTATCAACCCCAGTTGCCTATGGTAAGTTAATCTCTACCGTTCAAGCTGGTGGATTAGCCCAGTACGCTCCTATTGGAATATCTTCTGGAAGCTCTGCTATTGCCATTCATTCCGATGCTGGAACATTTGCCGCTGGTGCCGATCTACCTCTTGTCTATGGCGATACTTCTACTCTATCTCCAACTACTAGTAATTATGTTTTTGCTTTATTCGCAGATGCTCCGCTAGCCTCGGCAAACAGAAAGATAGTTAGAGCCACTGATCCTATAAATGGCCTTCTAACTGATTATCAGATTGGGTCCTTAACCTTCTACGCTACTAATGGAACTCCGCTATTCACTAAATCTATGCCCCTTTATTGTGCCACTAATACTTCTGGGGAATCTACTCCTGTTGTCATCATGACCGCAGACAATCCTCAAATTATTGATGGGGATACTTATGATCCAGGTTCGACTACTTTCATAGGGTCTGATTTCTATTATCCTCTTTCGGCTACTGGTGGTCAAGCTCCTTATACTTTCTCTGTATTGAATGGCTCTACCCTTCCTGGAGCTACCATAGGCTATGCTAATGGGGGAGTGCCTTCGCTTAGAGTGCCTAGCTCCTCACTAGTATACAATCAAACCTCTGCTACCTCCTATATAGCCTACATCACTGCTACAGATCAAAATGGTATAGTATCTGAAATCATTCCCTTAGTTGTAAACTTTACACCTAAAACCTCTGCTGCTAACCCAGTCAAAATCACTTATTATACTTACTTGCAGCCCTCTTCTCAACTAACTCCTACATTCCGTGGTTACACTGGTGCTGATTTAACTCCTCTGGATATTCAATTAAAGGCAAATCAGCAAGTAGTTTGGAGCCTGCCTGCTAATGACTTGACAAACTTCACTTCTTTGGGTCTAGTATTCACCACTAAACCAGATAATTCTTTCTGCATAACTGGAACCCCAAATACGGCTCAACGTTATATCTTCAATATCACTGCTTCCGCCATTGGTGCCGGTTCTGATACTGAAACTTTCTATCTAGACATCATTGACCCCATCGTAAAAGTCAATGGTCCATCATCCTCTCTAACTCTTGGGGCAAAATATAATTTCTCCTCTAATAGCTCCATCATTAGTGTTCATTATGAAGGTTATACAATCACCTCTAACCCAGTTGTTTTACACACTAACCTAGGAGTGTTAAACCCAACACCTACTAATATAAATATTACCAGTGATATGGGAATGGGGAATAAGGGTAATCCAGCATATGCTCAAAAATGGGATGCAGTCTATGACTTCACTTCTACTGTAACTGGAAACGGGTTATTCTCCGTTACCGGCGCTCCTCCTTCTACTTTAACAGCTAATACTAGAGCCTCCTTCGCAGTTGCTGCCCCTGCCTTGATTGCCTCTGGAGTGGTCAATGCAGTTCAACATGTATCTGAGTACGCAGTCACCTTTACTCCTGCTCCCCCTCTATCCATATTAGGTGGAGTAGCACCCTACACTTATTCAGTTGCATCTATCTCTAACCCCATTAATTATGCAGTTAATGGCTCTGGACAGCTTGAATTGTTAATGAACTCTGTATCTTCTACTATTCAGCCAGGAACTTGCAGCGTAACTTATACTGTTTCAGATAGTTCTTCTCCTTCTGCAATAACTGTAACTTCTACCCCAGGAACAGTTAGTGTCATTGTAGACGCCGAAAATTATATTGATATTAGCTTCCTACCAAAAGAATGGGCTTATACTCCTGGAACAAAGTCTTCTTTCCCATTGTTCGGTTGTATCACTCCAAACCTAGGCCATGCTCCTTACATCTGGGCCATTACAGCAATAGACTTTGCAGGCGGAGCCGAATTACCCGTAGGATTTATCGTAGCTTCTCCTAGCAATAGAATTCTATCTTACAATACCTCATCAACCAATCTTCCCCTACAAGAGTTCTTATCCACTGATTATCTGCATTCTCCAACTCCTGGAGTATGGACAGCTTCTCCCTCTGGCGGAACCTATACCATGGTGCCCTCTGTTTCTGCCGTGCCTACAACTGGAAGATATGCCATCAATGTCACCTTCTTAGTAACCGATGCACAAGGCATCACTAAAGCTGGTTCCACCACCGTTACCTTGGTTGTTCCTTAATTCAATAATCAGGTTTCCACTCCTATAGTGAGGATTGATTTAGATGGCTAGTCAAAATATAACCGTAGTTCCACTAGTAACCACCGGGGGGCTAGCTCCCTATTCTTATACCATAGTCAACGATAGCTTGACTACATTGCCTCTGCAACCAGGAAATCCAAGTGGCGCGGCCTCGGTCATTACCTCAAATCCAGACCAAATCTCCATTGATGCAACTACAGTTACACCGGGGACGTATTCCCTACATCTACACTCTACAGATAGTGCTTCTGCCACTACCTCAAAAGTAATAAGCATAAAAATTCTTGCTAACACAAAATTCTCAATTTTGAATGAGTCCATTGCAATTATCCCAACTGAGTTTCCCTATACCGGTAACTTATCTTTAACCTACTCTGGTGCTAATGGGTCTGTAGTTTGGTCATTAGTTGATGAACTTACTACTATTGCTGGTGCTACAATCACTACAGTTGGTCCTTCTTCTAGTCTTAATTTCACGTTAAATCAGTATGGGCTATTCACAATCGGATTGCAGGCAAAAGATAATTTCAAAACTATTACCAAGACTATCAATGTAAATATTACCCCTCAATCAGTTTTTAAATTGGTAAATGGTCAAGTAGAAATCAATTTTACCGATAACGGGTATGTTCCAGGGATTCACTCTTTTACTCTTCAAACAACTGATAGCGCCACTCCTCCGGCTACTGTTAGCAGGACTTATGAGTTTTTACTCCAACCTCAGGTCTCCCCTGTAAATATCCCTCAGTCCTCTGTTAAATATTGGTATACTTCCGATACAAACTCTTTCTATCTACCCATATCAGGGTCAGTATCCGGTCTAGCCATTCAAGATAGCGGTGGAGTATTTCCTAATGGAGTTTCATATAACGTTGAAGGTCTAGCCAATCGTGTTGTTTTCAACGGCCCACCTACAATTCCTGAAAACTCCGAGCTAGCTATCCCTATTAATCTTCAAATGGGGACCACTATTGTATCCTCTGTAGCAAAGACTTTCTCAATTGATGCGTATAGCGGAGCAGCAGATCAATCTCAGTTCAATCAAGTCTGTAATGCTAAACCTGTTCTTGCCGGAGATAATTTTTCTCTAAATGCTCAGAAGCCATTCTTCAATTCTCCTAGCATAGAAAGGTCTAGACTATGGACAGCTAGAGTTTATGCAGGGGATGCTTTACCAACTGGATTAAGTTTGGACACTCAGACCGGATTGATCTATGGGAAAGTCTTGGACAATAAGGTATCTACAAGTAGAATCCAATTCTTGGATCAAAATAATCAAGTTCAGGGATTAGTCACAATTAATTTCACTATTCTGACAAGTGATTTCTCTTTAATTGACGAGTCCTTAACTACTGCATCTTTATCTATTCCTTACACCGGACTAATCAATACCACTACCACTGCGGATTTAGCTTCTATCTCTTTGGTTTCTGGAACCTTGCCTTCTGGTCTAACTCTTTCAGTTTCTAGAAATTTGGCTGTAGGAAACTTAACCTTCAATAGCTCACTTAAAACTATTGCTAGGGATAGCGGAAGTTGGAAAACCGATGGAATCAGTATTGGCTCTTCCATTGTATTTAGCGGATTAGCAAATACAGCAAACAACAAAACCGTCACCGTCACTATTGTTACAGATTCCACTATTACGGTTAAAGAGACTATTGCTGATGCCGTTGCTATTAGTGGAATAGGGTCAACTTCTTGTTCTACTAAAGGTGTGATTCAAGGCTCTGCGGCGGAAGCAGGCCACTTCGATATATGGTTAAAAGTAACCAGTGTCCTCGGAACTGTAGGATATTTATATAAGCGTTTTGAGGTAGCTTATGTTACTCCAATACAGATCATAACTTCTAGCTTACCCACTCTAACTAATTTGACCTATAATGCTCCTTTAGCCGCTATAGGCGGCTCTGGAAGATACACTTGGGCCTTAGACGGTTCTTCTCCCGCTCTCCCTGCTGGAATTACCTTATCCTCGGCTGGGGTGCTAGGAGGGACTTATGCAGGAAGCAGCTATCCCGATACCAATATTGTAATTAAAGTTACTGATACCACTCTACCTATAAATCAATCTGCCACAGCTACTTTCCTTCTACATTTTAGTAGTAATTTGACTATTACTACCGCTTCAATCCCCCAAGTTATTCAAGGTCAAAACTACTCTTATACCCTCAAGGCCATTGGAGGATCTGGAACTTATACAAATTGGGTTGTAGCTAGCGGAACTTTACCAACAGGATTGTCTCTAGACTCATCAACTGGTGTATTGAGCGGAGTTGTTGACCCCTCCTTCCCCGATAGCAATGTCAATGTAACCATATCAGTTACCTCTTCCCCGTTCACCACTGCTAAAACATTTGCTGTTAGTGTAGCAACAGCCCTTCCAACCCTCACTATTAATACTTCTGGCATGGGGGTTATCTACAAGGGTGGACAATATCATGGGACTTTAGTTGCTAATGTGGGGTCTTCCTCGGCGGTTGGCCCTTTCACTTGGGAAGTAGCTCCAACATCTCTTCATTCTCTCCCCACTGGTTTGGTTCTCACTCCAGTATCTGACCCAAATCCAGAAGCTGCTGGCGCTGTCGCTACAGTTACAGGTGTTTGTATTCAGGCTCTGAGTAACTATCCTGTAGTATTCCGTGTTATTGATGCAAACGGCATTGCTGAGAGTGCTACTGTTTTCTTTAGTTCAGTTGTTAGTGTAGCTATCAATACTGCACAATTAGACCAAGGTCAAAATGGGTCAGCTTATAGCGATACTCTTTTGGGCTCAGGTTATAATACTCCTCTTGTATTCTCCCTAGACGGTTCCTCTCCCGCTCTCCCTGCCGGTCTCACTCTCACCTCTGCGGGATTATTATCAGGAACACCAACAGGGGGTGCTAGCACTACTAATTTAGTATTCAAGCTGACCGATAGCATAGGAGATAGCGTAACAGCTACATTATCTCTTAAAATCACTAACTCTAATCTTGTTCTTGTAACCTCCGCGATTACTGCTATTCCTAATGGTAAAGCTTGGAGCTTCCCTCTCGTTGCCTCTGGTGGCGCTCCTGGTGGTTATACTTGGGCAGTGTCTCCAACTTCAGTAGACCAGCTTCCTAATAATGTCCAACTTTCGGCTTCAACTGGAGTGCTTTCCACTTCTGGGTCTATTGATCTAGGGGTGAAAAATGTAACCTTTAGAGTTACTGATACTAGTGGAACTGTGACAGAAAAAGATTTAGCCATTACAGTTACTTTACAGCAAGTAGTAGTAGCTGGTCCTGACTATGTGAACTCTACTAACTTAGGGTATATCGGATACATCAGAACTGGCAACTGTGGAATAACCAATCAAATTTACCCAAGAACCAACTCTAGTTTCTACGCAATTCTTACAAACTTTAATTCCACCACTTTAGGTCAAGTTGTTGTAACTACCTCAGACCCTAATATTTCTGCTGTTCCTCTCTATATGAATAACGGAGTTGTTGGTATTTCTATCACTGTTGGAGTCAATGGTAATCTAAACTTACCTCTCGGAGATCATACATTTACGTTAAATATAGTAGATAACTCTTCGCCTTTTTCAGTTCAATTGAAGTATAAAGTAATTGCAGCCCGAAATTTGACTATAAATCAAGGAAGCACCAACTCTTATGCTTTGCTACCAATCAATGTCTTATCCTAAGGTAATAAATGGCAACCTCAACCTTCTTCCTTCCTCTACTCGAAACTAAAGCGGGGCAAGTATACCTACAAACGGGGACTAACTCTATTGTGGATTTTGATACATTCAATGGGTTTACCCCCACTGGAGCAGAAGTATTAAAAGCTGGGGGAGTGTCTTTTTCTGCTAATTCTGATCCAACTTATCAAGGTAGAATGACCTTGAGCTATGTTGGATCATCCATACAATTAAACTATAATGGTAATAACTGGAGTGCTGGTTCTACCATAGCTCCCGCTTATTTTTCTCTAGGTCTAGATTATAAAGACATAGCTTGGGCTACAGTTGGTACAGGAGAAGGATCATTTGATTTATTCCCAATAACTCTAGTTCTCGGAGGAGACGCACCTCCACTTGCTGGTAGTAATTGGGAATGGGCGGGTGGCAGCGAATTCGTGTTTCAAGTTATACCCTTAATTATGCCTACAGTTGCATCTGTTAGCCCTTCTGTTATCTCCACAAGTGGGACTCAGACCATTACTGTTACACTAGTCCGTCCTTTAAATCCAGTGCAAAATCCTACCGTCACTTTTAGTGGCACAGGATTAACTGTTTCAGGTGGAGTTGTAGCAAATAAAAATTCTTATGGGTCTATTACTGGCTGGACTTTCACAGCTACCGCAGTCAATACAAGTCCCACTATTCAGGTAGTGATGAGTGCAAGCGAGAATCTACAATACTTAAAAGGTGATGTGATTGTCACTGAGATGGTGACATACATGACTAATGTCTCTGTAGGGTCTCCAGTTACTGTCTCTACACCTTCAGTTGCACCTACTGTATCTTCATTTACTGTAACGGCTCCCGATACTTATGGTTGGACTGATTCTGCCAATGGTAGTCAAGGGTTCTCAGGACGAATTACAGTGTCATTGACTGTAGCATCAAATACAAATAATTTCAGTTCAGCGAGTATCATTGCTATGCCGGGTTCTGTCCTAGCAACCGAACAGCAAGCTTTTAAGGGGACAAGAATAACTCTAGGTGCAGGAATTCCAAATGGTCAACCATACACTGGACAATCAGCCGGAGGAGATTTAGTATACTATCAGGACTATACCCTAGTAGTGGATACTGGAGTTGTTTTTAGCTCTGCTGGAGGCACTTTCCTAGGAGCTTCAGTTTCAACGACTGACCAACTAACCACGAATTTCTGGTCTAGTATTGAGTTCTTCAATTGCAATCCTACCCAACAGTTTACCGCTTATAGTTTAGTTATGACTGATATAAGTGGAGATAGCTATACCACAAAATCCGGAATAGGTCAAGGAATTCCAATCACTACTTGGCAGACGGATGTTAATAATGTTTATGCATTTCCCTCTACCCCACCTTCTTTCTATAACCAAGTCGGGTGGAACTTCTATGTTCAAGAAGTTTGGTCTTATGCCGGAGGCGGCTTAGATTCAATTCTAAGAGCAGAACTGCGTAATGGAACTACAAATGCTGTTATTGCTACTACTACAACTAGATCAGCAGACCCACTTTCAATACTCCCCACATTAGGGCCTCTGTATTTCCCCAATGTAAATCTGTCCTCCCTAGGGGTGGGAACATCAAATATCTACATTCGTTTGTATTCTAAGGCTACTTCTTATACCTTTAGTGGAGTTGGTTACATTGATACTCCACTTCAACCATTAACTATGACTTCTAATTCTAACGGTGGAGGTGGTGGAGCGTGGATAGGTGGATGTTTCACTCCAGAGACCTACATTATGACGGTTGATGGCCCTAAGAAAATTGCTAATGTCAATATCGGTGATTTACTTCTAACCGTTTCTGATGCTGATTTCACAAACAATGTTGCTAACTCTTTGAAGCCTTACAAGGTAACGGATAAGTTAATTCACCAAGATGCTCCTTATCACACACTCAACATTAATGGTATTCTGACTACTAATGAGCATTTATGGGCCACCTCGGATGCTATTTTTGATAGAGCAGATGCTATAAAGAAAACTGTTGTTGTAGACCTTCAAGATCAAAGCCTAGTAACAGTTGCCGCTATAACTATTGAAGGTCCAGTAGTTCCATTAGTCATGAACTTGACCGTAGAAACTGCTCATACTTTCCTTGTTTCCCCTAGCATGTTTGGACCCTGGACTCTAGTTCACAATATGAAATCTGAATCGCTTTATCTCTAAGAGAATTAATGACTAGTTATGCTAAAATAGGTTCCCCCTTTAACTTCCTGGGCCACTTTTCAGCGGCTCAGAAGACCGCATTTTATGCTTGGCTAGCTGCTAGAAAAGGCAACTTCACTTCAATTACTGAGTTTCACCAAATTAGATCCCAGCAGTTAAGAAAAACTGGAGGTCTGCTTGAGACTATCTATGCTTCCGCAAACCTCTCCCCATCGTTCAATAAGGCCCCTTGGAGCCCTACAAATTGGTTCTCCTACCCCAACAGGGATGATGTTCAGCCTGCCGTTGCTGTGGCCACTATAAAGGATCGCTACAAAGAGCAGATGCAGCATGATGATGAAGCTGTATTCTGGATGAATTGGCTTCATGTTCAAATAGAAAGACAAGAAGATTTAGCCCAATATGCTTCTGAAGCAAATACGACTGTAGCTGCTTTACAGACTCAACTTGATGCTATGTTTAATCAGTCTGCTTATGACGCTGTATTGGTTAAAGATACCTCTAAATTTAGAGTCAGTCAGTTTGATGATCCAACAGCAGGCGAGAGGCTATTGTCTCCCACACCCTCAGTGAGTGCCTAATGAGCTACGATTTAGATGGAAGAATAAAAACATGTGATCATCATCAGCAGATGGAGAGACAGAGCCTGTCTCTTGATGATTTTAGGTCATTGTATAATACGGCTCAGCCAAATTTAGGGTTACGAGCTACAGTTACCTCTACTTCTACTGTGGAATTATTTTTAAATGGAGTGAAGATACCGCAAGATCATCCGATTTTTGGGTGGGATCTAGTTCATTCTCTTTCCCCAGCATTGGAGCCCAGACAACAAATTGTATTTAGGCAACAAATGAGAATGGCTAATGGTGTATTTGAAGTAAATTACTATACCCAGAAATCAATGTGCCTGAAATGTAACGGTTATGGTAAGGTGGCCGACTACTCTATAAATACAGTAGGAGTGCTACTTCATGTAACTGATTATAATAAACTAACACAGAGAATCCTTAAGTTCTTACTGACTTCTACTTGTCCTTTCTACCCACAATTCACTTCAAGATTAAAGACTTTTATCGGAATGAAATTTGGGCTTACTCTTACAGAGGAGGATATAACCTACGAATGTATGAATACTCTTGAGAATATGAGAAATATTCAGATTGCACAGGCTAACATTCAGACTTTAACGCCTGCTGAGATTCTAAAGAGTGTGGATTCAGTAATATCTAAGAGAGACCCTGTTGACCCCACCACGGTTAAGACTGTAATACAGGCATCTTCTTATGGTCCAGGACAAGTAGGTTCAATTTCTCTAGCAATTAGAACAACACAGTAAGGATACCGATGCCAATAACCCCCAATATCTCTTTGAGCCCTCTGACTCTTGTACATCCTATTGTCGGGACTTCTGCTATTTCAGTAGATTCTGGGGTATTACCTATTGCTGTGGATGCGGACCAATTAACTACCAATATTGAAGTTAACATCAATTCAGTGATAACTATTTTTTCTACCTGGACCCTAGTTAATGGCAAAAGAAGATTTTCAATATCCCCTGCTATATCTCCTACACAACAACCTGTTCAAGTTCTTTTAACAGGTAAGAATTACGATTCATCTAACCCACCATCTACTCCTGGATTCGTTTTTAAAGCTACATCAACTATTCAATTTACCTATCTTTATGCTCAATCCTCATCTCTCCCTTCCATTGATCCCCCTAGTGGAATTAAAATCTACAGAGGTGCTGCAAGCTGCAAAATTGAATGGGTCATTCCTGACCAACTAGTGGGGCTACTGGGAGTTAGGGCTCAAATTTCTACCGATCCCACAGGCATTATTACCCCCTACCAGCAAGTTGAAACTTCTCTAATCACACAGATTTCTAGAAGTGATAATAATGTAATTAATTCCTCCACTACCACAGAAATTGACCCTATCAACTCTGCTAAAGTAACCATCACCACTATCCAGAATACGGTGCCAATTAATTACTCTCAAGTGGTAATTAACCAATCGGATGTCAATGGGGCCGATACTTTCTATATTATTCTATCCTCTGTCATTCAAGATCCAAATACTTACAACGTCTATGAGTCTACATTTAATGGACCTTTCACTTGTGGGTTTGTGAATCTCCAACAAGTAGCTCCTACAGATTTTTTGACCTCTCAACTAAAAGAGGATATTGCTACTCGTTTAATTGTTTCGACAATGCAAAATTACCCAGACCTTGATCTAACTCCTAGATCAGAACTAAGGGATACTTTGATTGATCCAGTATCCTTAGAGTTATCAGAGCAATCGGTTAGAGAATGGTTCGCTCGTGTATCTCAATCTATTTCAGCTATTGCCACTTTAGATGACTATAATGGTGATGGCTACTCAGACTCCATTTCTTCTAATCCCTACAAGCCTATTATTAAAACTGCTTGGAATTTAAGCGACACCGATACACAGACGTTGATTGATAAGCAGTTTGATATCTTAGCAGAACGAGCCGGATTAGCAAGAGGGGGCGCTACAACTTCTGTTGTCCCTGTCACCTTCTATACCTACACAAAACCCTCTACAAAACTATTTTTTGACCCCACTATTTGTCAAGTTAGTTCAGTAGCTGATGCTGATACTCCTGCTTTAATCTTTTTATTGAGAGCCTCAGCTACTATTGATCCGAATTCTGCTAGCGCCTTATGGGATGCCACTAATCAGAGATGGGCTATTGTTCTCCCCTTTGAATGTAGCACTACTGGTTCAATCGGAAATGTAGGAGCAGGCTCTATTCGTCAACCAGTTTCAGGCGTTCCTGATGGCTGGCTATGTAATAATGATGTCCCTGCTGCTTTTGGAACTGATGGGGAACTAAACGCTGCTTTAGCCGCTAGAATCAAGGATAGACTAGTTGTTGGTGTGGACTCAGGAAGAAGACTAGGCTATCAGGGTGTGGCCCTCGCTACCCCTGGAGTGGTTAGCGCCAATGTCATCGCTTCCGGTGATTTAGAGATGCTTAGAGATTGGGACAATTTAAGAAAGAAGCACATAGCTGGTACCGTAGATGTTTATGTAAGGGGAACTGGGTCTTCTAGTCTAGATACGACTGTTCCATTCTCTTACGATTCTCCTTTTACTTTTGGAGATTATACAACCTATGCAGTAACAGATTATACCTCCAAAGCTTATGACACTTCTAATATTGGAAAAAAATCTCCAAAAATGCAATTCCAGGTGAGAAATATTTCTTCTTTCACTGGCCCTATTGCCGCTGTGGTAGACCTTATCGCTGTCTCTAATAATTCTGTCATTCATTTAGGCACCAGTCATGTCATTGTTAATTCCAGTGCCGGAGTTATCAGTCTAGATCCCAACGAATTTACCTATCAAATTATAGGTGCTGGATCTGTTGCAGAACATAAACAAATCTTTACCGTAAATGGAGTTCCCTCTAATAATCAGGCTTTCATGGCCTCTATTGGTTCTTCCAATGTAACCTTCTATACTGCGGTAAGAATCGCTTCTCCGATGGCTATAGTCCCGAGTATTCAACCTGTTACAGAGGTCTACTCTGTGGTTGGAAATGATAACTATACTGGGGTTGTATCCAATTCCCTATACAGACTAATTCTAAGAAATGACCCCCTATTAGATGGGTTTAGTAATAAGTCCTCGGATACTGCTCAAGTAGATTCTTCTACTTTGATTTCACCACCACCTGTGGCCACTTTAACATTCGCACCAACTCTTTTGACTACTGGTAGCATAATATTCTCCTCAAAATCCATTGTCAGATTAGTGGGATCATGGATCACTGATGGTGTAACCATTAAATCCACTGTTATGTTCACTGGATTTCCCAATAGAGCAGATGCTATTTATACAGTGCTTTCCGTAACTGATACTGCTATCACTACATTAGAAGCCATTATCCCTACTCCCGCTGTTAATGGAGTAATTCCCGATATCTTTGGAGTTGTGAACTTGATTCCAGTAGTGCCAATTGACACCGCCATGTCTTTAGATGCTGCTGGAAACATTCTATCCGTAAGAAGTGCTGATTCCTCCACTATTTATGCTAACGGAGTGGACTATGCTATTGTCGCCTTGGGAGCCTATGGGTCTTACGGCATTAGACGTTTGAATTCTGCAACTACAATCCCCATTAATACCGGTTTCTTAGTTTCTTATAATAAATATAATCTATGTGAAAGATGTGTTCTTGTAACAGATACCATCACGCTAACCGGGTCTACAACTATTGCTCTAAGCACGGCAGGGATGATTCAAAATGTTTGGGTTCCTGAGAGCTATGGATTGACCACATTATCTATGGATGGGTGGAATATTGACCCCACTCTATACACAGTTAATAGCCTAGCTTATGCCCAAATTCCAAAGCCAGATAGATATATTAAGTTGACCTACAATAACCTAGTCATGAGACCAGGACAGGATTATACTCTAACTGTTGATCCTATTTCTAAATTAGGGTCAATCACTCGTATCACCACAGGTAGTATTCCTTCTGATGCTTCAATAGTTCAGGTTCAATACTTTGTGAATGAGACCTTTGATTTCACAACTGGTTACCCCTCCTTCATTACTCAAGTGGCGAATGCTATTGAATTAATGCGCCATGCTTGTGGTGATGTTCTGGTTAAGAATATGATGGGTAATTCGGTAGACGTTGATATTTCGGTAGAAATTGCTTCCAATACTTCCATTTCAGTTATTGATGGGGTAATTAGAACCGCTATTGGAGTCCTCTTAGATAATGCCTCCTCAAAACTAACCCAATCTGAGCTAATTAAGCAAGTCATGAATATCCCTGGCGTTACAAATGTTCAAGTCCCCTTGACTAAGTTTGCCAAGAGTAATGGGTCATATGATGTTGGAATAGTCATCCCTACTGGGACGGTCTGGAATTCTGTTCAAAGTGATCCTCTTTTCAACGGCCTTGGTCTAACCTTCCCTCCTAATTCATTTATTACTAATAACGTGGTTCTAACTGATTCCACCCTTCCTTCTGGGGGACAAGCCGATTCTTTCGTTGGTCTACTTTATGAAGGAGAGTCGTTCAAAAGAACTATGTCTATAGCTGAATTCCAAGCTGCTGGACCAGGAGCATTCTATATTACTGGAATGAACGATTATTTCCTAAATGGAAATATTCAAATTGGACTTCCAAATGGGAAAATCTTGGTATCAATGATGTCAGATATGGGGACAACCTTACCTTCAACTCTCCCCTTTAGAGTTACTTATCAAGTATGGGAAGAAGGCGGAACTGCTGATATAACTCTTTCCCCCACTGAGTACCTGCAATCTGGAAGAACTACTATTAGCTACATAGGCAATTAATCATGGCAAATAATGCTTACGATAAATCAAGAACAGAGCTAATCAAATATGAGGACTCTGAGTTTGCCAATCTGATCGCAGATGTACCCGACTTCTATACCTCTAAAAATGATCAAACTATTTGGGGTTCTTATCTTCGTAATATTGCTAAGGAACTAGCTCGTTTAGAGTATGCTCATGCCTACGATATTGTAGGCAAGGACATGAGATATTTAACCCCTGCGGATATAAAAAGGCAATGGGGTGATCCTCTTTTTATTAGTAAGAATTATCCTTCATCATCTCAGTATGATCTTGACTATAAGAACCTAGCCATAGCCCTTCAAAAAGCGTTTATTCAGGGCGCAACGGTATCTGCCATTGAAGCAGTTCTATCTGCATACACTGGTCAGATTGTTCAAGTAGAAGAGTTATTCAAAAATATTGGAAAAACTTCAGACATCTCTGATAGAAATCGTATGAGCATAACGGTTAGAGGCATTGGTCAGGCACCAATTGAAAGTGCAACTAGTAATGCGGCTAATCTCCAAACTATTACTTCTGACTTGTATGGCGCTATAGATATGGCTAAGCCTGCTCATGTGGGTGTAGATTTAATCGTAACCATCGGTCCAGTTGAGAAAATATCAGAGTTAATTACAGGTCGCTATGGTATTACTGATACCCTAAGGATTATTGCTGTGATGACTGAAAACCCTGAACAAGACCCACTGTACATTGCTCCTTTCCTAGACTCTTCACACCCGGATACTGGATTAGCGGGAGGAACCGTAGTTTATGTTTCTCCGATTTCAGGGGATGTGAAGCAGGTAGTTAATGTCTATGGAGTCGGATTTACTAACGTGGTTAACGTCACCTTAAATGGTACCTCTGCTGAATTTGCTATTCTCGGAGATAGGCAATTAGTTATGACTGTACCCTCTGGCGCAAAGACTGGGTTCATTGTCATGACTGATAATGCAAACAATACTATCTCCAGTAACATCCCCTTCATTGTTCAAACTGGTCCAATCACTTACATGCCTACACCTGGAATCGTTTCCCCATCAATAAATCGTGTATGGGAAATTAAGGATGATAAGACGGATGTTTTGAATCTGGATTAATCTGATTACAGACCCTATAGTAGAGGCAGTTTAATGGTTAAAACAGCATTTGTCAGTGAAAAGAACGGAGAACTCACCCTTGGGGTAATCAGGGATGCCAACCCCAGAATGCTGATTGGTATCGACTTAGGACTACCAACAATGCCTAACTTTACTTTGGAGTTACCATTCCCCGAAGATGAAGCCATAAATGCTAACAAAATCTTTAATGCTGGACTAGCTATTTTGGTTGAACAGTTTCATATCTTCCTCAATGAGCGTGGGTTTGTAGAGAACGACATCATTGATACCATTAATAGCCTTTATCAAACCCTAGAGACCCATCAACAGGAAAGACCTGAGGAGTTTAATGAGGGTGATCCTGGTGAGGTTGTTGAAGTTAAGTTCCCTTTGACTGTGAGCTTTTGGGATCAAATTCAGCAACATGAAGTCCAGAACAAAGTAGCTGGAGAATATGTAAACCACGCCAAGGAATTTGAGCTACGTTTACAACAAAGGGACCAGAATCAGAAAGCCAAGGAAGAGGCATACAAGGCCATTAGCCAGTTCAAGAACAATATCTATAAGAACTCACCCGGCCAACTATTCGTGACTCTTTATGACCGCTTTGGGAAGCCTAGCGGAGTAGCTAGGGTAACCAACCAAGGTCTAACCAAATTTGCAGAACCTAACATTCTTGATAATCCAAAACAATGGATAGCTGAGAAAAAAGCTATGATGGCCAAGGTCTCCTATGTGGTTCATTGCCCTGGACATAAGAATTCAAAAGGTGAGGCCGCTCCTTGGTGTATCAAATCACATGAAACGGGAAAGATTATAAGTAGCCACAAGTCAAAAGCTGAAGCTAAGAAGCATCTTCAGGAGATGCATATATTTAAGAACTCGCTATTCAATAGAGATACTTTCAATTTTGGCCCAACCCTCAATTCAAATAAACCATTGCCCCTATCCTATCATGGGGATTTCACCATGGAAGACGAAGATACTCCATTTCTGGAATCACCAAACACTAAAGTAAGAAAATCTGGCTCTCTTGTTAAAAGAGCCGTGGAGGATGATGTCCCTGAGAGTCTTTTAAAAGCTTTGGGGGAAATAGAAGATGATATTGAAGCTAGAGGGTCCAACAGTTTTAATGACATTTTTGATAGTAAGGGCAATGAAAGATACCCTGGAGCGAAAGAAAATCCGACTTTTAAAAGAATAAAAACATTAAGAGAACTGTCAGGACTACCTTTACCTATTTTGGGAGAGGGGAGTTCTCGTGTTGTATTCAAAATCAATGAACATTCCATTTTAAAGCTTGCTAAAAATGTAGCAGGAGTTGCTCAGAATAAAGCTGAATACAGAGTATACAAAGGAGTAGAGACCTGCTCCATGATAACCCAAATATTCTATTATGCTGCTGATTTTGAGTGGCTTATTTGTGAGAGAGCCGTAAGAGAGCCTAGCCATGCAGACTTTGAGTGTTATGGAGCAGAGAAGGACAGTCAACTTGTCCGCGCAGCTAGATGGCCTTCGGATGCAGCAAGGTATGTGGATATGAGCGTAGATCCTGATTCTGTAAAAGAGCTTACGTTTTTAATTGAAAAGCTTCATTTACTCCCAGCGGACATGAGTGGTAGAAATTGGGGCATTGTAGAAAGAGATGGTCAAGAGTATCCTGTCTTAGTGGACTATGGATTTGACAGGGAAGTAAGAAATAAGCATTACTCCGCCGTGGAAAAGGAAGCGGCGGAAATTATAGAAACCGATCAAGGTGAAGGCACTCCTAGAAAAATCACTCTCACTCTAGATAGCAAGTTTGGATCATGGCTAATCACTTTAGACGTAGACCCAGCCAAGGAGTTCATTCTTGGGACCGCTGAAGTTGGCGATAAAAATATGCGAGTTAGGGGTAAAGATGGTAGAGAGATAGAGCAAGACTTAAAGGCCAAAATTGACTGGCATTACACTATGCTCAGAAGAGATTTAAAGAAAACTCAGGCAGACTACACATATCACGATTTAGAGATAGATAATGCTAGACTTGTACAGGAAATGCTGTTTAACATAGAGTCCTATTTGGGACCGGAGCAGCCTAAAACAAGGTGGTAAACATGAGCGCATTATCCCCCATCCTCAGACTAGCTGAGGGGAACACACTTATATTCTGGTGCCCTGGATGTGACTGCCCACATAGTATTAAATTCGGCGGGAATAGTTGGCAATGGGATGGTAGTGTCACCAAACCAACTATAAATCCTTCTGTTTTGATTCGTTCCGGACACTACGCTCAAGGCCATGAAGGGCCAGATTGTTGGTGTAAATATAACATTGAACATCCAGAAGACTCTTCTAAATTTGAATGTGGAGTATGCCATTCATTTATTCACAATGGCTTGATCCAATTCTTAGATGACTGTACCCATAAGCTAAAGGGACAAACAGTTCCGCTACCAGAATGGACTAGCTGAAGTAAACGAATACACCTGGAATATAGTGGCCTTCTTCGTCTGTCATGGCCAGTCCTTCGCTTCCGTCATTATACAGCCATTCCATGACTTTATCTGTATCCCATTGTTCAGAAGGGTTATCTTTGTCCCATGCCTCTTCTTCCATAGCATTTAAAGCGTAGTCTAGAGGATCAGCCATAGCACTACTCAGTTCCCCCCATTGGCCAATTCTTTTATCTTCAGGGATAAAGTGTAAAGCCGTTATTAAATCTAAATCATCCCAGGAATAGAGATAGCCCTCATCTTGCATCTTCTTGAAACTCTCACTGGATAGAGCTTCTTTATTATTTTTAAATACAAGCTCAGCTTGATCAATAACATCCTTCTTTATTTTTTCATCATTACCCTCATGCTCAGCCCATTTAGCAAGGGTATCTTTTATGTCTTCTTTCCACTCCTTCTTGAAACAATCTCCGCAAACTGAATCCCCATTAAAATCATATGCTTCATCTCTAGGATGATTTTCATCACACTCTGAGCAGGAGAAGTAATCGGCTTCAAAGCAGCTATCACATATAGAGATATCGTCACCTCGACTATCTACGACTTCATGAAATTCTACAGGGTGCCTACCAGCAGTGCAGTATCCATCTTGGCAAGCGGGACAATAGGTGCCACAATCATTACACCAGATACCATTATCCCCACTAACGTAATCCCCATCATCCAGATTAATGGCATCACCACAATGTTCACAAGAGGTAAAGTGTTCATCATAACAACCTTGACAATACCAATCTCCATCAACCTCATACGCTCGGTCTTCATCTTCACCTTCTGGGTCTAGAGGATCACCACAGGAGCAGCACTCTAGACCATTTCCTCCACCCTTTAGACGAATGGTTTCTTTCTCTAGTCCGGTCTTAGCAATTTCATTAAACTGAGATAAGAACTTAATGAAGTTCAAGCATTCTTCAGTATAGATTAACCCGTTCTTCTGGTTAGAGGATAAATCCTTACCCTCTGAAGTTTCTGCTTCAACCCTACTCCTAGAGATATAGATTTGAACATACTTATCATTGCCATAACTATTCTTGAATTCGGGTTTAGTGAAAACGTAAATACAACCATCATGCAGATAGCTAGTAGATGTTCCTTCATTTTGGGTACACCAGTGAGTCCCCTTGGACATAGCCGCAGAAGCCGTGGGGGTTAGCACTTGATAAGCATAGCAACCTTCAACCTTACCGAGATATTTAACACCTTCAGTTATATACTTTTTGGCATTCTCCTCAATATCTCTTACTTTCTGTTTTTTGCTATAATCCTCACGAGAAGCCTGCTCCATAGCTTCTAGAAACTTTTCAGCAGTATAATTGAGAATATTTTTCTCCCCGGTCCACTGAGGATTTCTTTTAATCTTGATAAACTCAGTCAACATATCAGTTACAGTAGGAAGTTGGACCCCCATAGGTAGTTGATTTTTGGAGGCTTCTCTAGCCATCCACTCGCAAAATTCCCCATTAGGGGTAGGATCAGCATCAGCAATTTGGTTCATGATCATGGGGGCAAGCTTATACTTTTTAGCCAATGCTTCTTTTTTAGCATCTGAAGCCGCAGCCGTTAGCAAAAAAGAACTGAAACAAATATGCATACGCGAATCCTCATAGTAGGATTCAAAAGTTCTTGCTACTTATTGATTTCTGAACTCCTTAATAGACAGAGGTATTCTGCATGAAATTATCGGTATTGACTTTATTAGCTGCCATATCTGAGGGCAAGAAGAAGTTGCTCAAGGACCGCTACGGTGCTACAGATGAACAATTGGCTTTAATAGATGCTGCTGACCCAACTCAATCTGGTACCTTTGCAGAATGGTTGACTAGATCCTGGCTTAGAGATCACGAATTCCATCTTCCTGAAGACCAGGATATGGTCAGAAGAGAGCTAGGTAAGTTTAATAGAGTCAAGAATAGACCTGAATGGACAGCCAATCATCACAGCAATCAGATCATGCAGTATAACAGACAGCAACTCCGTGAGGCCCTGGAGTCTATTGAGGAAACAGAAGAAAAGCCTAGCAACTTACCTGAACTATCTGACAAGGCTATTGTAATCTACCAAGATGCCACTTATACCTTGTGGAAAATCAACAACCCCCAAGATGCTATGAAGCTATCTGAACCCGCTGGATGGTGTACTAAGGGTTTGCATATGGCAGAAAGCTATTGTAGTGAAGGCTCTTTGTATCCAGCTTATAAGGATGGAGAACCTTTCTTCCAATACCACCCTGGAGGTAAGAATACTGGTAGACCTCAATTCATGAACAAGCATAACTCCACCATGCAATCGGTGAAAGTAATGAATGAAGAAGCCTACAATCTAATTAAGAAGGGTGAAGCGGCCAGCCATGACCCTAACCTCGCCAAAGTAGTAGATGAGTTTACCGCTCCTAATCTATCTGAAGCTGAGACTTTAGCTTACTTGCAAGACGTATTGAAAACCAACCCTGACTATGCAAAAGGCAATAAGGAATTTCAGGAACTTGAGACCAAGTTCGTGGGAGCTAGGTATAGGATTTTTGATGAAGAGGAGCTAATAGCTCTTTTGAATAAATATCCCAGAACTGGAGATATTGTTACTAAATTCTTGAATGAAAACAGTACCGTTAAAAAGCTTGGAGAAAAAATAGATGGGATTGACTCATTTAAAATTTTCTGTGATGCTGCGAATGGTGATAAAGAAACTGGTCTTAAGTTCACCAATGAGGAGAGAACCTTAATTGGAAGAATTCCAGGCTTGTTCTCAAAGGTCTTCGCTTTATTCTCTAAGGCCAATGACTTCGATGCTCAAGTAGCTAAACTGAAAGAGCTAATTAAAGAAAAGAAATCGGATGAAGCTTTTAGATTATCAGCAGAATTATCAGCTACAATAGCTCAGGCTTTCCATTATGGTTATCGCTATAATGATGAAATACCTAGATGGAATAATCAAGAAGGCCAGAAAGCTTCAATCAGATATCAAAATATTCTAACTAATATGGTTAGAACACTTATGTCTACCACTCTAACCGACATTGAAGCCAAAGCTGATTCAATGGAATTTACTAAATTGGTAAAAACAGTTAATGACGCTGTTGCCAAAATCAAAGACGCTGCACCTCACGATAGAAAATTGGTAGAGTGGTGTGATAAGAGACAAGCAGAAATTATAACCCCAGTTGCTGAAAAGATGTTGGATAACATATCTTTAGATTGGTCTCTTGAAGATACACTCCGTAGGGTTCAAACGGTCAGAAAAGAGCTAGCAGAAATTCTTGGTTATCGTTCTCCTGTTTTCGCAACTATTAACGAAAAAGAAAAAAAGTATGCTGAAGAGAAAATTGGAATTCTTTTTGATGAGATTGATACTGCTCAACCCTTAGCCACTAAAATGGAAGAGGGATTGGCAATTATTAATACAGTGGGTCATACCAATAGTGATTTTAAAATATTAGCAATCACTAGGCTTAGGGGACTACTAGCTGAGGATATCAAAGAAGAGTTGTCTGAGATCAACAAACTCAAACAGGTATCTGAGAAAATTGAAAGTTATCCTATCCCAGATTATTCTTGGTTACTTGAATTAGGTGAAGAAAGAAAATCAGAAATCCGTGCAGCCAATGAAGCCAGACTCCAGAACAGACAAGAAGGCGTGGAGAGAGGTGAAGTCAAACAAAGATATGCACCTAAGCAAGAAGTTAATAAGTGGCAGAGTGATTCTTACGCTTGGAGAAATTCGCCAGTTGAAGGCAGAGGCCCAGCACCTACTCTAAGTGAGAAGGGATTCAATTTCTTGATGACCTCTCCCTCCTTTACTACTTATGATAAGACTGATTATATCCTTATCACCAAAAAAGAGGGTATGGAAGATTGGATGCTCTCTAACTCTCAATTGAATGACATGCTCAGGTATGAAACTGAAGTAAGAGCTAACGTGCCTTGGCCAGAATTGGAAACAAAAATCTTGCGCCATGGCTTTGCTACTCATTGGACAGAAGCCTATAAGAAAGAAGTCTATCCTAATGCTCCTTGGCCTGGACTTGTAGATAGATTCTTAGAGACTATCCCAGAGCCCTGGACTTCCACTGGCCCAATGCAGTCCATGATCAATTATAATAACGAGTTACAAGATGGTCAAAAATGGGATGAGCTTGAAACCAAAATTCTGACCTTCTTAAAATCTGAAGAGGGTAAAAATAATCTTAAACCCTATCATTCTGACAGATACATATACAATCCCATCCTAGGGTACGTGGCTACTTCAAAGAAACGTCTAACACCAGAACTAGAAGAACTTCTATGCAATTCTGAAGAATTCGCTACTCGTTATCTATTTAAACTCTTACCTCATGACAAAGTAAGAGAGATTTTGAATAAGTTTGAAGAAGAGGCGACTACAAAAACTTCCTCTTATCATGCAAGTCTATTCGCAGTATTAATGAAAGAATTGGAGAATTTATAATGCAAGAAGCCACTAAGCCTCTGAAGAGCGGTTATATCAGGATCTTTGAAACCGAAAACCCTTCTAATATCCTATATCAGAATCATAATGCAGTATGTAATACATCTTCATGGCTCTTTGCTAGACTCCTGGCCAATAAGAATGAACCTCTCTTTGGTATATGGGGGCTTGCATTAGGCTCTGGTGATCCTACATGGCCTGCTAACAACCAGCCAGACGCCCTACCCTCTCAGACATCCCTCATTGCTCCTCTACTCCGTAAGCCCCTATCTGTGGCTAAGTTTGTGGATACCAACTATAACCAGATAGCTATGTCAAACATGGTAGATTTCCAGACCATCGTTAATGCCACTACTGACAATCTCCTAACCCCAATCAGAGAAATGGGTCTAATTGGTGGAGGAACCTCAACCACTTCTCCAGTAACCGATATGGTTAACGCACCTTACTTTGATCCTACCGCTCCAGCATTAGTTAACTCGGTTGTTTTGATCAATTATAAAACACTACCTCCACTCTTACTTCCCGCTGGTGTCAACTTTACCTTCTCAACTATCTTCTGCTTCTAAGATTTCCAGTTCAATCAGCCTCCTACTCTAGTATAATACAGGTAGGAGGCTCTATTTATGTCCCTTGATCTGATGAATCCCCTGGTTCAAGACGCTCTTACTGTCTATGCTGAGGCTGTCACTCTGGTCAAGGAGTGCAAGGGTAGCCGTGCCTATTCCCTTCTTCACGATGGGGGAGGATCTTTTGTGGATGCTCTTGAAAGTGAGGAGGTTCCCACCCGAACTTCAGAGTGGCTGGAGAATCTTCGCGCCACTCTTTGTGAGGATATGTATTAATACTTGTAATTCCCAACTCATAGTAGAGGGTTAGATGACCGACTCCCGATTCACCCATTCATGGTACACCACTACCCATTCAGGGAAGAGTGTAAGTCGATGTTCCCTATGTGGGACCTATCGTAGACCTGAGGGGAAGAACGATGATGAGTTATGCTTAAATGCAATCAAAACCTTCGGAGCCAATAAAGCTTTGGAGAGTTATGAGCGTAACCGAATGTCCTAGATGTGGTGGACCCGTTGTTAAATACACAGACCGGGTTAACTACCAATGCACTCAATGCTATGTCATTATCTTAGCAGAAGAAGATTTTTATAGATACCAACGCCTTGCCGGTCCTCTCCCAAGTGGACTGTGTGGAGACCTTTGATGTTTTACCCCTGCCTAGCCCTACTGTTTATTGCTATTGCTTGTTCGCCATTTATCATTCCTATTAGGAAAAACAAATGATCCACCAACTCCCTGAGGGTCAATTTGTAATCAGTTCTCATAGGGTATGGATTCCTGGTGCCTACGATACCAGGGCCACCGCTCAATACGCTTTCCAATTCTGTGATGAAATCCTTGACCAACTTCAATACGAGGCCAATGTTGGGAAACCTGAATTTAATGTCATCACCATGGCCGATTTAAAGAAAGCCAGAAAAGAGGGAAGAGGATGAGTTGTTTATCTTGGATTTTGTTTTTATGGTGGCTCTTGCTGTTTCTGGATGATGAGGAACATGGATGTGGGACTTGGTTTTTATTCCTCCTCTGGTGGATTAGTTAATTCCTAACTCTTTTGTATGACCAGATACATCACCCCAGCGGAAAAAGCAGAGACCAGCAAAAGAGCCAAAGAGCAGAAGTTATGTCGATGGTGTGGGTTGGACGTAAAACGTCTTTCCACCAGACGCTCAACTTTCTGCTCTCCTGAATGTGTACATGAATTCCGTATCCGAACTGATTCCAGCTATATCCGTCATTACATAGCCACCCGAGATAAGCACATATGCCAAATCTGTGGCCTAGATTGCAAGGGCTTTCTCCGTAAACTCTGGCGCTATGTGAATGAAAAGAAAGCTGAACAGATGAAGTCCCCGATCTACAGAAATGCAGAGAACTGGCGTCATTTACAAAAAGCTTTGGAGTATGAATTCTTCACTGAACATAATATGGAATGGGTCAATACACATAACCGTAGTACTTTCTATGACATAGACCACATCCTACCGGTGGTAGAAGGTGGGGAGAAATGTGGGGAAGAGAATCTAAGACTTCTCTGCCTAGGGTGTCACAGGAAAGAAACCGCTGAGTTGAGAAAAAGAATGGCTGGAAAGCCTCAGGACTCCAGTATAGTAGAAATAACAGGGGAGAACCCTATTTAAAGGATGCCGTGGATGCTCAGACCTAAGGCAAAGAACCGAACCACCGTAGAGGCTATTCAGACTCTCAGGGTGAGGGAGGATATGAAGTACAAGAAGAGGCTGGAGAGCTTCAACCGCTTTAAGGACAACCATAAGCAGAAACGGGCCGAGTATATCCACGAAGAGGCCGTATATAGCGAACATCTGAACACAACTATCCCAGAGGCCATTCGTGACCTAGCTAGGGATGGGAAGGTCATGGCCACAGTGAGTGAGCTTTTCGCCATCATCCGTGAGTATCCTGGGCTCAAGAAGATCCGTAGGACGGATGTGAGCTATGTGCTTGACCACGGGTATATCAAGAACTCCAAGAGCGGCTGGGAGGCCAGGGAAACCCAGACCATCACTCGCCCTGCAACCAAGACCATTCCCCCAAAGAAGCCTAAGAAGCTCTCTCTGCATGATTATACAAATGATGAGATCGCTTGTGATCCAGGAGCTTGCTATCTTTATAACCGTAACCTGGACAATAAGGTATTCCGTGGTGCCTCTAGCGAGGAATGCTTTAAGGTGATCGGTCAGCCAGATGAACGCACCCTCACCAAGCTGAAGGATAATTGCTATTACTACGAATATGACCATCTCGGTATTAAGGTTGTCTTCAACGACAGCCACAATCTGGTCCGTTTGCTTCACATCTAAAGGAGAATTATGTCCCGTACCGCAGTAGAACACGAAGTCGATTATCTCACCGAAGCCATCGAGGTCCATGATTACCTCGATAGAAAAGGTATTCCCACGAGTCAAGTGGACCTCCAGAACGGTCAGGTCTACTACATGTCCCTCTTGGATAGGGTCCTGCTCTTCAAAGACTTGGGGTAACAGACCCATCAGCCCATCGGCCCCGCTTTCCTTCCCAGGAGGCGGGGTTTAGTATATCCCGGCGAAGCCCAGACTTTTCATATCTGTTATGAGAGATAAGATGCCGATACTAAATATCCAAATCATACTTCAATTAAAAGAATCCAAGCTTCTGAGCAAACGCCTCATCGCTGGGGCCATAGCCGCTAATCCCGATATTTCAGTTGCCTATGCTAGATTCGTCATAGAAGGTCGTTTCCCCGAAGGTGAACCAATCATGGCCACCACAGCCAGAAGCGCATTCAAGTATGCGAAGTGGGTCCTAGGTGGACGTTTCCCCGAAGGGGAAGCCGCCATAGCAAAACATGGGGATGAGGCATACTCATACGCATGTGATGTCCTTCAAGCTCCATGGCCCCTAGGAGAGACCCAAATATCCAAAGAGCCCCGAGTGGCCTTCCTGTATGCCAGAAACGTCCTAAAGGCACCCTGGCCCGAAGCAGAGCCACAGATAGCCAGCAACCCAGACTATGCGATCCGTTATGCCATCTGGTTATTGGATGGTCCCTTTCCCCTAGGGGAAGACATGATAGCCAGAAATGGAACCCCTCTGGATAGGTCTAGGTATGAGGAACTCCTACTCCCCAAGGATAGAGCCGCATGGAAAGAAAAAGTAAGGAAACTTAACCGATGGTAATCACAACATACAATATTCTCCGTGCCTTGACTAAAAATAAATATGCCAATCGGGTTCTCCCCACCATTAAGAAAGCAATTCTAGCCGGTGGGATTCCCGAGGATTGCTACTTACTCGCCAGAGCTATGGATACTCCCTGGCCAGAAGCTGAACCAATCATAGCGGAATCCCCAACATCTTCCGCGAATTATGCTAGGTATATTCTAAAGGGCCGCTTCCCCCTAGGAGAGAAGGCCCTGGCAGAAACTCCTTCCTATGCGTTGTATGCTGATTACCGCGCCATGTATGCTTTGAGAGTTTTGATCGGCCTATGTGGGATGACCCCAGATGAGGCCAAGAAAATTATGGATGTGGCCAAATGAAAATCACCAGGGAAATACTTAAAGAACTAATCGCTTCTAAATTTGATAAGAGGCTCTTCTCCGTTATAGCCGGTGATCCAGAAGCGGCTTTCACCTATGCGGCTCTGAAAAAGATGCCATTCCCCGAAGGGGAAGCCATGATAGCCCGATCTGCTTATTACTCTTTTATGTACGCTTCTATAGTCCTAGATGGCCGCTTCGAGGCAGGCGAAAAGGCCATAGCAAACAGCATGTATGGTTCTGAGTATGCTAGCAGAATCCTAGAGGGTAAATACGGAATGACCCCAGAGGAATCTAGAAAATGGATGATTGGGTTAAGACCATGAAAATAAATTACCTCCTCCTTGATAAACTCAAACGCCATGGTTACTATAAAGGTCAACTCAAATCCGCCTATGACCCCCGTTTACAAATTAGACTAGCCGCAGGCCACAAAGTCTATATCCTACAAAACATAGACCTAGGTGAAGGGCCATGGATCAAGCTACTAGTTAATAGTTTAGGTGCTTCTCCTGAAACTCCTAATTGGTTATTTGAACTCACCATCACTCCAAAAATGGCCTCCGAATTCAAGGTAGATAATTTGGAATTAAATGGTGAATATGAGGATGAAGAGGAAGTGTATATCCCATGGACCCCAGCTTGCAAGTATGCTCCCATGGTGCAATTATGCATAGGGTGCTGGCAACCAATGGCAGAGGTGCTTAGACATAGGCTGTATAAAGATTTGCAATATCCTTACATATGTGATAAATGTGGAGAGGTCTATTCGACAAAAGAGATGACCGAAGAGACAAGGGATGATGTGGAAGCCAAGTTAGACCCAGAGCCGGAAGAAGACGAAGAATGAGAATAAATTTGAAGATGATCAATCTGCTAAAGCGTCATGGCATGTATAGAGGTGAACTCAAAAATGCCATAGACGAAGCCCTAGGTCCAGTCAATCTAAAGGATTTGTCTTATGCGACTGCCAATAGGCCGTTCTTCTATGTGGGTTGGGGATTATTGAGTAATGGGACATCCGAGGAGTCAGATGCCGGAGAGGATGTAAAACAATTCCTAAAGGGATTCACCGAGGACCAAATAGCACAATCGGCTAGGTGGTCCTACTTGTATGCTAGGTATATTCTCCATAGCAGATTCAAGCTAGGTGAGCCAACCATGAAAGTCTCAGAAGGTGGGTGGTGGAGTAGCTATTGCGATCAGGTTTATGATGAAGAGATGGATATGATATGATAACCTATGAGATTTTAGAGAAGCTGGCTCAATGCAAGTACGCAAATAAGATCATTCCTCTGATCAAAGATGCTGTATGGCCAACTGAGAACCCCGAGACTTATTACCTAATAGCTAAACTTTCAGGTAAGCCATGGCCAGAAGCTGAAGACACAATCGCCAGAACAGGGAAGTATTCCTATTATTATGCCAAGTATGTGCTAAAGGGACGTTTTGAAAAGGGCGAGGCAGCGATAAGTAGAAGTCCTTCCCATACAGGGGCCTATGTGAGTTGGGTCTTGACCGATATGTGTGGGATGGATAAAGATACTGCTTGGAAAATGATGCTGGAGAAAGAAAAGGCCGCTCTAGCACTAAACAGGAATACTTAAAAATGAGCCTTTTGAATTTCAGGAAAAAATAAAAAAATTTTTTAAAAGGCCAACTATTTTCTAGGGTGTGAAAGATTTCGAGCTTTTCTGAAGAGGGGGGTCAGATTTGAAAATGGGTATGCGGGTGGAGGAATACCTGAAAATGAACATTGTAAAATGGGAAAATTTTATGTATTGTATTTCTGACCCCCCACCCCCTCCCCATTTTCATCACTTTTTTCCACAACTACCCCTTTTCTAGACCGTTTTGGCATAAAATATATTGGTGACATCAATCACTTTTAATTTATATGCAGAGTCAGTATGCAGTATCCCTAACAACAAATCAAATAGGCCATACTTGCTTAGCTCTAGGTAAGTCTAATCATATCATATACCGCTGAGGTTACATAATAGACCTTATCGAAAGTAGACTAGATTACTCAGGAACTATCTGGGGGAAAGTGGCTACATACTCAGCCCAGTAAGAATGTCCACCTAATGATCCTAGGTTCTTCTTTATGGCATACTCACCTTTGGGGAATGGAGCCTTTAGAATATACATAGCATACTTGTAGCTGGCCCAACCATTCTGAGCTATCTGATCCTCAGTGAATCCAGATAGGAAGTTTACCAATGGGGTCTTATCCCATTCCATACTACTTAGGATATCCATAGCATCTTCAAATGGCATACTGCATAGGGATACTGTAATAGGAGACTTGGCCATATACGAATCCCTGAGCTTACCTTTGAAGTAGCCATAACCCGCTAGACCTCTGAGCATTCGCTTTGACATTCCCATATATATGATATGGGAATTAAGAATCCTCAGTAGCAAAATGGCCGTAGGTCTAGTATAATATGGGTAGGGAGATAACCATATGAATGACTTGATGGATGAGGGAAAACAATGACTAAGCTCTATTGCCTTGAGACTCCTGAGGGTGAGGTTATCTGGTGGACTATCTCTCCTACCAAGCGTGATGTATGGGGTAAATCCTTTGACTTCGTTGGTGAACGTGAGCCTGGATTTACCACTACCTATTGGCATAAATGGGAAGCCTCTCTTGCTAAGGCTAAGCGTCTTGGCTATAAGTTCGTCCCCGTCAAGGTGGTGAAGGAGATCATATGAGAGATCGAGTCAATCCAATTCCCGCTGGTCGTTTCATCCCTGGCTATGGGTGGTACAATCCATCTAATCAGACCATGGTGATGCAGAGGACCGTGCCTGAATTTACCGGTGAAGACAAACTCTTCCTGGCCTTCATGCATATCAAAGTATAACATGCTTTGGATCATAGCAATTACTCTCTTCTTATTCTGGATCTTAAAGCCAGAATATCCTCATCACCCTAGCCCTTATCACTATGGAGAAGACTGATGAAAACCCTTAAGGATTATACCTTCAAAGAACTGGTGGATGAGCAGGCAGGCCAAACCCTTATTGAACTTGGTAAGGGTACACCCATGCGTGAGATCGTCTATCATCTTATGGAACTCTCACTTCTTTGGCGATTTGAACTTGAACAAGATAAGGAGAAGGAATAATGGTAGACCCACATAACCTTCCCAAGACTCCTAGGCTCCTCCGTACGGCCATTATGGTTACATTGGCTCTCTCGATGCTTGCTAGCGTTGTAACCGGTGCTGGACTCATCTACAATGCCTTCTCACATAATACCCTCTGGCCTTTCATTGGTGGCCTAGGGATGTTGTGGGTTACCGTTTGTCAAGCATGTGGGATGAATGAATATGGTAATAATCAGGGATGGGATTTCTGATGAGACTCTGGAGATTTGATAGGAAGAAGGTAGGTCCATATTCTTGGGAGCGTCACTTCGTAGCTGCTGTGGATGAATTCTCAGCTATTCAGATCCTAATCAAATTTACAGGGAACTCAGAAGAGACCATCAAGAACCATTACCTAGTCAGAGAAATCCCAATGGTGGGTATTGTATATAGTGACGTTTACTAGGAGATCAAATGGGCTGGGAATGGCTGATAGTTCCTCTGGGTTTAGTCGGGATAGCCTTGGCTATTCATGGACTCCCTAGCCTCATCACCATCAACAAGTATTACTATAAGGATGATGACAAATGAAAAAGGTAAAGCTAATTTTCATTGGAGATCGTTTCTACTCTGAGAGCAAGACCATGATGTCCCCGATCTATCATGAAAATGGTAGACGATATGATTGGGGCTTCGTCAACTGCAATCTGAGGGATGGGAAGACTGTTAGCATTAGACCAGCAACTGTGATTGAGCTAGCACATTATGAACAGGTGTTAATAGATATGAAGAAAGAAATGGGATTATAATGAGACTAAGCACTTCAGATAAAGCCTTGATCACCGGAGCTATAGTTCTAGCTATTCTCAGAGCCACAGCAACGGTAATTGAAGACAATTGGTTCTGGGCTTGTTTAGCAGTGATGGCCATATTTGTATGGATAGATGTGCTGATTAAAGTATGGACTAAGGATTAGCCATGTGCATGGAATGCGTACATATAGTTCAAGCCGTGGTTTCAGGAGCCGTAATTGCTACTCCGATGTTATATGCTCAACTGAAAGCTCGTGTGCATAAGAGTAAAGCAGAGGATTCTGACACATGTGATACCCCCTTGAAAAAGGACGTTGACAAAGTGTAAAGAAATTGGAGATGAGTTAGAAATATGTTCTGAGCAGAAAAACAATGTGATAAGAATCAAAGTATTACTGAGTTGGCATACTTTGAAAACCAAAGAGAAAATATTTTGGAGTTTATTTGTGGTCGGATGTGGTCGGATGTGGCCTAAAATGGCTAAAAGTGGACCAAGGAGAAGAAATTGACCAGGAAGACCCAAGATTACCATGATGTCCCAGTCAGTGAGGACACATACCTTGCAATGCTTCGACTTAAGTGGTGCAAGAAGGCCGTAAATGGTATCGTCACCCTGACCCCGCTGGGGGAAAGTGAATTCATCAAGGCTTGCCAGAAGTATAAGCAAGAACCAGAAATCCGACCTGAGTGGTTAGCACCGGATTAATAGTCAGTATCAGTATCCTAGGGGATTATCCCTTACCTGTTTAATTGTTATAAATCGGCATTATCTATTATAAAAGGAGTAGTATGGAACCCAAGACCCTAGAAGACAAAGCTATCCAATGGATGCTTGACCACCCTGAAGCGATGAAGCTCTATGAGGAGATGGCTCTCAAGGCTGCTAGTCGCTCCCGTAAGTTTGGTATAGGGTTTCTCACTGAGCGTATCAGGTGGGAGTTCCGTATCGTAAGGGATGATCCTGGGTTCAAGATCAATAACAATCATAGGGCTTACATCGCTAGGGAACTGATCAGGATGCATCCTAGTCTAGAAGGTAAGATCGAACTCCGTCATGTTAAAGAGGAGAATTAATGTATCCATCTAACCCTAAGGTCCGTGAGTGTATCTATGATGTGAATGATCCTAAGATGGGTGTCAGCTTCAAGGCGTGGTTGGCCAGAGACCCTAAGCAGAAGCTCAATGCTGATAGCCATACGGATTATGGTGTGGGACTTTGGTGGTATAGGAATTTTTATCCTAATGTTGAGATGATCATTAATGACTTACATGCCAGAGGTCTGATCAAGGCTGGTGAATACTCTATTGATATTGACTGGTGAGGAAGAATATGTTTGATAAAATTGCCATGACTATTATTCGACAGGGATATGCCTTTGTGATTGCTCTGGGTATTGCTGTGGTCTCTTCTATGCTTGGACTTTGGTAAAGAGATAGTCATGACTAAAAAAGACATTTGTTTTCGATGTGAGGCTTGTGGTTGTGGAACTCTTATTCATAAGGAGACTCAACTAGAATGCACTACCTGTAATTACACAGCACCTCTTCCTGATTTATTGGAACCTACCTCAGTTAGAGAGAAACATTTGGAGGACTATTTTTCAAGGGAACGAATAGTGAGCCTATGAGTAAGAATGCTAAGCGTGAATGGTCTAGGATTAAAGATAGGCTCATCAAAGAGGATGCAGCGAGTATGCCATTTGTAGCTATAGATATGGAGACTATGATTCCTTGGCATATGACTGCTGAGAAAATGTTGGCCAAGTATGATGGAGTGGCTATTAACAGTGAAACTCGTGATCGCCTACATCAGGAACTTAGACAATTAGAATATGAAGAGCAATCTTATACCACACAGGCTATTAGGATTATTATTTACTGGCTACTGGAGCAATCAGATGCAAACAACCAAGATCGCAGCTAAGAATCAAGAGATTACTATTTATTTGTATTGGCAGATGCTCCGAGAGCTTGAGGGTAAGGCTGGGGATAATATTCTAACCAAACATTTAGTTGAGGCCAGTTATAGGCATTGGAACACTATCACTGGTGGTGGTCCTCTTAGTGGGGATAAGGAAACTTGTTATTGGTGCTTTGGGACTGGCAAGGTAACTGATACTTCTCATATCACTGAACCGAAGCCTGAGATCCCCATTGAACTGGTTAACCATATGAAGGATGCGTTTCAAGATTGGTTGAGGGATAAGGCAGTAATAGATAGGGAGGATGAATTTAATCCTGTGGCGGGGATCTGATATGCCAGCCTTGACCACAAATGTAGAATTTGGATTGCTGGTAAATAGTGGGAAAGTAGTAGTTGGGTATCCTGAATACTCCCCTAAAAATAAATATATAGGTAAATTAGCGGATAGATTTTTTATCCCAATCCAGAAAACCTTATATGATACTATGTGTGAAGCTAAAGCAATGACCAAAGGGATTTATGGTTTTGATTAGCCTCTCATTTTAGTATAATAAAAGTAGAGGTGTATTATGGATGAGGCATTTGAGGCTTGGTGGGCTAATTTTTGGCAATCCAATGATCAGCCAGAAGTATTGAATTTAGCATGGAAGGAAGTTGCTAAGGCTGGATGGGATGCTCGTAAGGCCAAGCTGGAGGGGGCTCTGAAGGAAATCATTCAGAGGGATATTGATTTCTACAATGCCTGCGACTACTATTACACTGAAGAAGAACACGCTAGGGCTGATGGTGAATCCGTAGCCTATGCTACTTGCCGTGAGATTGCTGAAGAAGGGTTAAAGTCATGACAGATATAAAGGATATTCCTCAGCCCTATACTCTGGAGAGTCGTTGGTCTCTTTTCTTTGGAACATATGTTTGGCTTTGCTTTGAAGGAACCAGGATACGCATAATGAATAGAATCAGTGCTAAAGAAGTATGTGAGCTTATGAATGCTGCCTATCGTATGGGTTGGGCTCAATCTGAAATAGGAAGATAAACGTGTTAGTTCAAGATTATGACATCAAGTATCAACTTAGTAAGTTTGTGCCTATTAGGTTTAGAAACGCAGTCTTGCATGAATTTACCGTTATGCAAAACATACCACAACCCGGTTATGGACGCGATGGAGTTATTATTCGTTTGTCCTATTATCATTTAAAGAAGAAAACTACACTCAATTACCAGCAACACCTCACAGAAGATGATTTAGAGGGAAATACAATGTTATATGTAGTTGAGAGAATGGTTAGAGAACTAAAAATAGCTGCATATAAAAAGGACTAGGATACATGAGTCAAAATCTAAAAGATTGGCCTGAAGACAGTCATCTTGAGAACGGTAATTATTCCTGCATTTGCATTCTATGTGGCCATCATTTTGTAGGATATAAAAGACGAACTGTTTGCAAAGAATGTGCCTTTAGCCCTGATGAAGATAAAGATGTCTAAATTAGCTGTACTTGAAGCTAAATTACTATCTTTGAGGGCGACACGAGATTATGTAAATAATCAGATTGCAGAGCTTTCTAAAGATATAAGACAAGAAATCCTCTCTCCAAGAGATATGAAAAATGTCCTTTTTCCAATTGTAAGAGATTTTAATGCCATCGTAGGAGAGCATGTAATTCTAGATGATTTGACTTTGTTTGATAAAGAAAAGTTTAAATGGTTTCTTAAAGCAGATATTTGGGAGCTTCTGGTTGTTTCTGGTTGTTTTGAATCAAAGGCCCAAGCCCGTAAGAATTGGAATGGTATTAAAGAAATTCCAACTGGTTATAGCGAAATTGGACCTATTGGTAAACAGAAGCTTATGATATTTGTTTGGAACCCAGCCGAGTAAGAGTATAATAAGGGTGGAGGGATCTATGCGAATCCGTGATCTTGTCAAGAAGTATAACTCTTTCATTGGCAATGATTGGGATGGTATTATGGATTTTGTTGATAAACTCAATAATAAGCAAGCTAGGAAGATGTTTTATTCTATTTACAAGTCTGATAGTAAAGAAGGTCAGCAAATTCGAAAGTCTACTAAAAGGTTCATGCAAGCTGGAAGGTAGTCTATGTTAAAGTATGGTTCATGGAAAAAGATAGATTGGCTGATGCTTATGGAATCTGCCATGTTTACTATTTTGTTTTGGTCCATGATAATCGGTCCAGCTTACGAATACTAAGGTGATGTATGGGTATTTTACTTACAAGGGATCAATTCAGAGAAGCTGTCCTAGCACGGTCTAAGGGAAAGTGTGTCTTATGCGAGGCC
>Ga0214198_1000023_pt1 | contig 53562 bp, 54 predicted proteins | sample TroBogEpilimnion_20_FD_153036 | JGI IMG/M metagenome (GOLD analysis project Ga0214198, IMG submission 153036) | Freshwater microbial communities from Trout Bog Lake, WI - 20SEP2008 epilimnion | ecosystem: Environmental > Aquatic > Freshwater > Lake > Epilimnion/Euphotic zone | place: Trout Bog... | reverse complement strand
TGATTTAACAGCGTTGATTTACCCGTTCCCGCTTTACCGGTAACAAAAACATTGAGACTTGTCGACTGCATCAAATCAAAGGCTTTTAAAAACTGTTCGTTGAATTCAATGTTACCAAGGTTATGAACCACTTTTTTTTTATAATTATTGCCGTTTTTAAATTTAATATTGCTTTAAACTATTTTTTTATTTTTAACACGGAAGCTATACAAGTCTGTTCTAAAATTTTACACACCCACAGCTCCTCGGTATAATTCAATCAAGCTATCTTCCTCCTCCAGCTTTTTCTTATCTTTTTTACGAAGTTTAAGGACATGCTTGATTATTTTTATGTCAAAACCCATGGATTTTGCCTCATTAAAAGCGTCTTTTAAAAGATCTGCGGACTCCGCTCTTTCTTCTTCAATAGTTTCTATTTTAGATATTATTTGTTTTAGCTTATCTGCTTCTATAACTTCGTTTATCATTGTCGATCCTAATCTTTAAATTTAGTTATTTTCCATTAATGAGATAATGCCTATATCTTTAGTCCGTCGCATTGGTTTTCCAGATTAACTTCATACTCAAACATATCTTAAAATCCTTTGTCATAATTAACTCATTCAAAAAGGAATATTGTCATCCAGTTCGTCATTCTCAAAAACAGGATTATTACTTGGGGTGGTGCTTTGTTCAGATTGATCCATAGAGTTATTACCGGTACCAAGTAAGATTAAATTAGCATTATAACCTTGTAACACTACTTCTGTTGTGTATTTTTCCTGATTTGTATTATCTAACCATTTTCTGGTTTGTAATTGACCTTCAATATAAAGCTTAGTACCTTTTTTGACGTATTCTTTTATGATCTTAACTAACCCTTCATTAAAACATACTATACGGTGCCACTCCGTCTTTTCTTTCTTCTCTCCGGTTACTTTATCTTTCCAGCTCTCGCTTGTAGCTAAACTAAAATTAGCTATTTCTCTACCATCATTAGTATTTCTAATTTCCGGATCATTCCCTAAATTACCAATTAATATGACTTTATTTAAACTTCCTGACATATTAGACTACCTTTTTTTGAGTTAACGTTCTTCGTTTGTACTCGGTAATCGCTGCACCTTTTTGTAGTATCTTAATAATGGTAAATATAAGAAAGGAGGCTAAAATACCGTAAAACATTTTGTAAGATAGTTCCCTGTTAAAAGTATCCATGATTCTTGCATATGAGAAGTTGTTATTAATAACAAAGAATAAACCCATAATAAATCCGTCTATTATAGCTGCTATACCTAAGGATAGGGCATTTGTTATTACAAAACCAAATCTACTATAGAATCTTGTCAAAGCGGATGAAGAGAAGTATAGGGATACGATTAGCGAAGAAAACGAAGCAATCACCAAGCCGTTTACTAGGCTTCCGTCAATATAGTATGGTAGCTTCCAAAGAAGAGCAAAGCTAATAATAGCGGCAAAACTCAGTCCTATTAATCCTTTAAATCTACCGTATAGAACGGTTGTTGCATTAACTGTAATAACAATTATCGTAAATACGAGTGCACATCCGTATATAGCAGTACAATAATTCAACAAATAAGTAAGGATACAAAGCAGCAAGGTGCTAGCAATATATAGCTTATTTAAGGTTATCTTGTTAATCATGTTACCCTCGAAGTTATCTTATTATTATTTTTTATTAACGGCATCTTTTAGTTTTTGACCGACCTTAAATTTAGGTTGATTGGAGGCGGTAATTTTTAAAGCATCTCCCGTTTCTTGCTTATAGAGAAACTACCGAAACCGATCAGGGATATTTCATTACCTTTGCTAATTGCATCAATGACGGAGGAGGTAAACATATTAATTACCTTTTAGGCCATACCTTGAGTACAGTTATTATTTTCCGATATAAATTTTATAAAATCTCCCTTGTTCATTGAATCCTCATAGGTTTGTTAGTTTGTTAAGGCAAAGAAAAGATTAGCATATAATCGCTCGATTATCAACCTCCGCCTCTTTAAGACCGAGTTGATTGCTGCCGTAAATAATTACATAAGCAAGAAGATAAATAAGAAGATACTTACGCAAATAAGATATGTAAAGGGACGCTTACGCTCCTTGCCCTTGACATATCATATTTGCTTCGCATGCACCTCAGGGATGAAAGCTGCGCTTTCATAAAGGTAGCACAGGGCTACAAATTTTAACTTTAAAATATGAGGATTAATAATTATGAGAAAGTTTTTTAATAGCGGGCTATATGAACCTCCGTTTTTTACTAAACACAGAATTGCACTTGATAAAATTACAAGCAATATCGACGATCTTAGCTACGACTTTGATTTACTATCAAACTATTACCAAGAGCAGATAGAAGACGAAGACAACGAAGATAGAATCAAAGAAATAATAGAAGAGAGATTGTTTGAGGCTTTAAGCTACTGGCCTGTATATTTTGAGCCTCTTGCCTTTAATAAGCAGGTAGCTACCCAGTGCGACTTAATACCTTTTATTTTCGGCGATATTAAACTTCTATCGCTAGGGGGATGCGGTATGAATTTATCCCCAAAACTTGATGCTTATCAGGTGCTTGTATGCGGCATGATAGATAAAAGAAGCACATATTTTCATAAAAGAGAAAAAGCTTATTTTGAGTATGTAGTGGGCAAAGATCTATATCAGAGGATAGGGCAAATTCTAGCAAAATCAGCACTTTAATTAAACCGCCACCCGCATTAATTAATGCGTGCGGGAGGAGTATTTATAAATCAAATAAAATATGAGGATTAATAATATGACAAAATTTTACAATAGTGGACTTTACAGGGAGCCGTTTTATAAAAAAGCTAGCGATTTAATTTATGACCAAGATTTTCTACTAGATACGTTATGCGATAATTATGATGTGTTCTTCAAACATTATGCTCGTAAGATAGGAGAATTAGGAGAGACAAAAAGTCAAATTCTTAATCAGATAACCGACTTATTACTTTTGGAGCGAAGGGGGAAATGTTTTTATTTTGAGCCGTTAATATTTAACCCCGATATAGCGCTAGAATGCGGGTTAATTCCGCTTACGACCCCGAATATTAGAATTAACAATAATAGTTTATATCGTAGCTGCAAGGATTTTATCAATGTTCTTATTTTGCCTAGCGGTACTTTTTTAAAAATATGGACTGAGCGTTTATATCCTAAATTAGATGCGTATCAGGCGTTAACGGATAATAGCATAGACGAGGCAAGTTTATTATTTACCGATCCCGAGCATTTTGCAGCCGTTGTCGGCAAATCTTTAACGCAAAAAGTAATGAGTAGGGTTTCTTAAAATAAATCAACTAGTTAGAGAACTTATAATTTAAGTCCTCTAACTAATTTAGTTCATAAAACAGAGGTATAATAATTAAAATACAGGGATTAGTGTAATGAAAAAAGAAGCAATGATCAAGGAAAGAGTAGAAAAAAATTTGCAGGTATTACAATTATTGGCAAATAACGAGCTTAATATGTCTAAAGAAGAGAAAATAAAGATTTTAAATCAATATACGGGGTGGGGCGGCCTTCATGATGCAATCTATACCCCGTCCATTTATAAAGAATTAAAAAAATATTTATCGGACGTAAAAATAGCATCAATCAAGCAAAGTACCAATAGCGCATATTACACACCTGAATTACTCATCAAGTTTATCTGGTCAATAATAAGTCGTTTAGGTTTTAAAGGCGGCAAGGTACTTGAACCTGCGGCGGGAATAGGTACTTTTTTGGATAATATGCCAAAATCGGTATACCTTGATAGTATAATAGATTTAGTAGAAACGGATTTATTAACCTGTGAAATACTAGTAGCTAAATATCAAGATTTAAATATTAACCGCATAGGATTTGAGAGTATAAATTACGGCGATAGAAAATACGATTTAATAATATCCAATCCGCCCTATAGCAGTCAAATAGTAGAAGATATTTACTACAAAGATTTATCGCATCTTGCCATACATCATTTCTTTGTTGCAAAATCAGCAAGGCTATTAAAGGAAAAGGGTATTATAGCAATGGTACTCCCGCAATTTTTTTTAGATAATGTCAAAGACCACGCAAGGAATATAATAGCTGCAAGCGGGGTAAATTTACTCGCGGCCTATAGATTACCCGATAATCTATTTGCGGGTGCTAAGATAACGGTAGATATAGTTTTTTTGCAAAAATCGGATACGAAAGTAGAGTGGGAAGAAACCGCAAATATCAATATAGGCAAATACAATAAACCGATGAATAAATACTTTATCAATAATCCCGATAATATTTTAGGAGAGCTTGATATAGTCAGGATGTATGAGCGTATGGGTATAACCTGCAAAGAAAGCGGTAATTTACGAGACAAACTCAAAATGATTTTTACTACCGTACCGAAACTATCCGTTTTCAATTAGAAGTTAAATATAAAACGCAATCCTTTAGCCGAACAAAGATTTAACGGTATTATTTTACTAACTAAAAGTTATAGCTGCGCAAAGTAAGATAAGTAAAGGGACGCTTACGCTCTTTGCCCTTGACTTATCTTACTTGCTTCGCTTTTTGCCTCCTCAAGGATGAAAGCAAAGCTTTCATAAGCAGTAGCTATAGTAGCTACAAATTTTAACTTATAAACTTGAGGTTAATATGGAAAATAAAGAAAGAGGAGACTTCTACAAAGAGGTAACAAATAAAATAATTGCAGCATTGGAAAATAATACAAGACCGTGGGTACAGCCTTGGGACGGCGGAATATTACCTATTCCTATGCGTCACAATAATAGGCTCTATCAAGGCATTAATACGCTAATATTATGGCAAGCAGCAAGTGAGGGCGGTTATAATTCTCCTTACTGGATGACGTTTAAACAAGCAAAACTACTAGGCGGTAATATTAAGAAAGGAGAAAAAGCGGCAACGATATTTTATGCTAGCTCTTGTACTCTGGGTAACAATGAAAAAGAAGACGAACAAAAAGAGAGAAGCGGTCAAAATTTAGCGTTAAATCAAGAGCAAAAATCGATTTATAAAAAATTCATGAAGTCCTACAAGGTATTTAACGCAAATCAAATAGACGGCTTACAGGAAAAATATTACAAGGTTTTATCTACAGAAAATAATACAAAAGAATTAGAAAAATTACCTAGACTAGAGGAATTTGTCAAAAATACGAAAGCAAATATCAAACACGGAGGAATAAGGGCATATTATAGGGAAAGCAGCGACCATATACAAATGCCGGAAATGAAGCTTTTTAAAAACAGTAATGCGTATTATAGTACTTTATGCCATGAACTTACCCATTGGAGCGGAAGCAAGGAGAGGCTTAACCGCAATCTAGGGGGTAAACGTTTCGGCGATAGCGGCTATGCCATGGAAGAACTAGTGGCAGAGCTTGGGGCGGTCTTTTTATGCTCATTACTCGGTATTAATCCTGACGCAAGAGAAGATCATGCCCCGTATATAGCAAGCTGGCTTAAAGTTCTTAAATCGGATAAAAGAGCAATATTTAACGCCGCGTCACTCGCGCAAAGTGCATCTAATTATTTACTAGAACTAAATAAAACACCAAAATAAAGTAATTTATCCAAGCAAGTAATCGCTTGCTTGGAAATGTAGCATAGACTTTTTAGCCGCTCTTGTGAGTAGAATATTATTCTTGTGATTAATACCGCTAGGGAAGAGGGGTAATTTTTCAAACTTACCTATGCCGTCGATTTCTACGGATTGCCCTGCATTTAATAATTCGGATAGGCTACTTACAAACATATCGACAAAAGTTTCGGCGGTAGAAAAATCAATCCCGTACCTTGCAGCAGAATATTCTATAAAATCAAATTTATTTATACTCATAATCTTAATCTATCAATTTAAATTAGTTAATTACTACTTAGATTTAAGAATTAGCAATAGTTTTACCTCTACTTAAAAAATGTAGTAGCGATTTTTCGGATTTTATATTATTGCAGCAGTCGGATAAAATACCGAGTAAGATGTAAGCCTGATCTTTTTTATCGCTATATAGTTGTAAATCATCCCCGCTATTAATATTTAAAAAATCTGTTAGCCCTGATTTCATAAGCAAGCCGCCTAGTTGAATTTTAGTTCTGGTTTTGGCTTTTCTAAAATCATTATCAAATTTCTTTTGGCGAGTATTTATCATAGATATTTTTTTAAGCGTTTTATTCTTTTTTTGAATCTGTTTTGTTATGGGTAGAAATTCTAGCTTTATATTTTTTAAGAAAGGAATGACCGCTATTTCGCAGTACCTCTTGTTCGTCATCTTTTATATCTTTAATCACTTTTAATATAGCTCCTAAAATAACATTCATATCAATGTTTTCAAGCTCACCGATAGTAGCGAGTGCACTTGCAAGCATCAACATATTCTTTTCTTTGAGCCCGCATATTTCTCTGTCCAGTTGCTCTTTTCTTTTTTGTAAGTGCAGAAGTTTCTGCGAGGTACTTATTGCCATATGTTGAATCTCAAATATTTTCTTTAGAAGAAAAATTATCACACAATAAAAAGAATAGCACGGCACATAAAAATATCAAGCATATTTATCTAAATCTTGCCGTTATAGAGAAAAAATAAATAAAAAAGCGCAAGCACAATAGTCATGCAAGAAAATGCTAATTTTCTAAATGCGCACTTAAGCAACTTTTAAAAAAAGTTTGCATGCGGTCTTGCAGACGGCTATACTTTAATCGGTATTAATAAAAATCAAGAATAGTTGATAATATAAGTGGCTTTATATCACGCACATGCTAACTATATTTCAAGATCAGGCGGTAGATCGTCTATGAGTAATGCCGCATATATTTGCGGAGAGAAAGCAACTGATATTAGAACAGGTACTACGTTTGATTACAGAAATAAAGCAGGAGAGGTAGTATACAAAAATATTTTACTACCTCAAGGAATGGAGCATTTAAATAGCACCGAAAAACTGTGGAATGCGGTTGAAGCATTTGAAGACGAGTTAGCTGAAAAACGCTACGGTAATTACAAGGATGCTATTTTGCAGCAAAAGAGTTTAGTAGCTAAAGAAAGATTTTTAAATTCTACTTCTACCTCATTTTGTTTAGAAGTATCTTTGCCTAAAGAGATGAACTTAGAAGAGCATAAAGAGTTATCTGATCTTATAGCTAAAGAAATATTCGGTTCTAGAAATTTGATAGTACAGTATGCTATACACGATAAAAAAGATAATCCTCACGTACATTTTGCAAGTAATTTTAGACCTGTTAAAGACGGTAGGTTTTTAGAATCAAAGTACCGATTTAAAAGAGCGGATATAAAAGAAATCAGAAAGCAAATAGCGGATATAACCAATAATTATGCCGTCGAGCAAGGATACGATTTTTCTATAGATCATAGGTCTTATATAGAGCAGGGAATATATATAGAGCCTACAAAGCATGTAGGATGGTACGGCTCAAAGCTCTTAGATAATTCTAGAATAATATTAGAAAATAGAGAAATACTCTCAAGTAATACCGCTATACTTCTTGCATCTCCCGAGGAGGCGGTAAAATTCTTAATCCAAAATAAGACGGTATTTACGCTGGAAGAATTAAAACTTGCCGCTCAAGTAAAATTCGGCGGCGATGCTCAAGCTATAGAGGTAATAAGAGAATTAATAGCGCAAAAAAGTGCAGATTCTTTAATCGAAAAAGCCGCTTATTTCGGGCGGTTTTTAGAAGTTGCTCATCGCTTAAGAGAATGTGCCTTAAATAGCGGTGAAGAACAATTACCTGAAGATAAATTATTTATAAAAGCGTTACGAGAAGAAAGACAGTTATTTGCTACTAAAATTATAGAAAACGAGAGTGACTATAAATGGCTTATGTCCAGAGTAGGAATAACAGGGGAGACAATAGAGGCAATGGCATCGGAGAAATTAGCTTGGAACGATAGGTCTCTTTTTATCGGTCATAACTTACCTTCTAATCTTAAAAGCGGAGATACGCTTGATTCGCTTACAAAGAGTTTGGGCAATAAAGGTTTAGACCAAGGGCTTGTATCGATATTTAATCTAGAAAATCTAGGTTCTTATGTTTTGGGGCGAGATGCCTATATTAGCCAAGCGGATTTATCGGCAGAGAAAAATATTACCCGGTCCCGAGAAAAACTATTTAGAAGTAATTTCGGCGGGGAAGCGTCTTTTGTAGCGCAGCTGTTTAAAAAAAAGCCTGAGCAAAATATATATTCGGTAATAGAGTATCAAGAAAAAAAACAAGGTTACAAATTATCTAAGGAGCAAAAAGAAGCCGCTACATATTTGGTACAATCTAGTGCTTACGGGGTATTAATCGGTAAGGCGGGAACTGGTAAGACTACTACCTTGCGAGCAGTTGCGGCAAGTTATCAAAAGGCGGGATTTAGAGTAATCGGTACTTCTTTTCAAGGTGCTGCCGTAGCGGAGCTCGGGGCGTCACTGGGCGCATATATGGATAGCGGATTTACATTGTCGAGACTGGATAAAGAGTGGAGATCTATAGATAAGGGCAGTAGTAGCAATAATAAAGTAAATGAGTACGAGTTATCGGATAAAACGGTAGTAATAGTAGACGAGGCGGCTATGGCCCCTCGGTATTTACTACAATCTTTATTTACTAGAGCGATAGAGAAAGGGACAAAGATCATTAGCGTTGGTGATACGGGGCAAATTTCTAGCATAGATAGAAGCGATATGAGTCGTTTGATTTTAGACGGTGGAGCAGTGCTAGATGAAGTACGCAGGCAAAATAACCCGGGTGATGCAAAAGCAAGTAATTATTTTGCTAGAGGGTTTATTAAAAGCGGTTTGGAAATTTACGAGAACAAAGGATCCGTTGTAATAAGCGAGACGGAGTTTTCAAGTAAATTGTCGTTAATACATAATGTTGCAAGTAAGTTAGAGCCGAGTAATCTTTTTAAACATCTAATAATTAGCTATAAGAATAGCGACGTAGAAGACTTAAATAGCGGAATGCAGAGAATATTAAAGGAAAACGGAAAGCTTGGCGATAAAATTACTCTCCTTACCGGTTTTGATAAAGTAAGCGACAAGGTAAGGGGGGATATTCTTGCAAATAGCGTAATTAGCAAGGCCTTAGCCGCTATTCGGAATAACATTATACAATTTAAGAAAGACACTCTCTCTTATGAAGATGCCCATACACTGCTTGCAAAACTAGATCGGGACAGTAGTGAGTATGAGATGCTAACTAATATATTAAAACCGAAGGAGTTTTACGTCGGCGATAAAATAAGATTTACAAGTAATTTTAATAAAGGGATAGGGGGAAGTAAAATCTATAACGGCAGTTTAGGCATAATTGAATCTTATGATAGTAAAAATAATAGCATTGTTGTCATGTGCGAAGATCAAGAACAAAGAACGGTGGATTTGACTTGCTATCAAGGCCTAGATTTAGGTTACGTAGTAACTATCAATAGGTCGCAAGGTAAGGGCGTGGAAAACAGCTATGTATATTTAGCAAATACTCGTGGGGCAAAAATAGGTAGTAAGGAGTTTTACGTTGCGGCAACCCGTCATAGAGGCAAAGTAATATTTTATACATCCCGTGAATATCTACAAGATAAGGAATTATATCAGAAAATAGGAGAGAGATGGAAAGTAACCGCTCGTGATTTAAAAGACAATCCCGAATTAGAGCTTGTTTTCAAATTAGAAGAAAAAAGCGGGGAGGCGTATTTACTATGGAGCGATATGCAAAAAGACGTGCGGGGAGGCAAGTGTAACTTATACGAGCATGAGAAATTTAAAGATTACCGGCAATTAAAGAGCGAACTGGCAAAGCTTAGCATAAAAGCCAAGGATAATTGGGATAGGGTGCGCATTTACGCATCAGAGAGCATGATAAGTCTTGACGATATAGAAAGGTGGATAGGTTCAGAGGATCAAAATATGCGGTATAAAGAGAATAGTAAGCTCGTAGAATATAGGGAACTGCGGAGCAAAACGGCGGAGTTATGGGATAGTATTTTAGGCTCACGTTCATCTACTACGACTCAAGAAAATAGCAGGAAATTTAACCCAGATGCAAAGCTCAAAGATCAGAATGCGCAAGCATTATGGAATAAAAAATCGGAAAATCACATATTGACTCCTACGGCAAGGGCAGAACTATACGCTAAATTTAACAAATCGGCAAATTTGCGCAATAAACTAGCATATGAACTCGCAAGCTTCGGAGCTAAAGAGCAAATATACGATAGATCGGGGAATCTAATTGCGACTAATATCTATAATCATACCGATAAATCGGAATGGAGGAGTATATTAAGGCATTCTAACATGTATATCAAAAGCATAACTGAGGGTAAGTCAGTCAGAGAAAACTTTACAAGAGAGATCGATACTAAACCTACCCTGCAAGAGATGCATATCATGCTAAAGGCGGCGGTTAGCTATAATGCGGAAAATATTGCCCTCAAGCTACTTGGAGAGCCAAATAAAAAGCTATCAAGCAGGCAAGAGCTGAGGTTCGGTGAAAACGGTAGCATATCGGTAAAGATTAGCGGCGTAAAAAGCGGAACATGGTATGATTTTAGCACTAGCAGCGGCGGTGATATGTTTGATCTGGTTTGCAGTAGGTCGGGTTGTAATTTTAAAGAAGCAGCAGATTATTTACGCTCTGAAGTAGGCATGGGTAATAATATATCAGGTACTACTTTTAAGAAGTATGATCCTGCCGCAGGTACATACGGCAAACATGTAGGGGATAGGGAATTAACGGATGAACAAAAACAGGCTAAAGTTAATAAATTATATGCAAGATCAGGTAAGTTAGAAGAAAATAGTATCGCTTTGCGATATTTACAGGAACATCGCTCTATCTCTTGCTCTGGAGGCGATGACGTCAAGCAAGCAAACATTTATATCGGCGGCAGGCATTATTACTTACCTGCGCTAGTCGCGTTTGCGCGGGATGCAAAAGGAAATATTACGGGATACCAACAAATACTTTTAGATAAAAACACGGCGGCAAAAGCAGATATTCCCGCACCAAAAAGATCGGTCGGTAAAATATCTGGTTCTTTTGTAGAAGTGTCTAAAGGGAGAAATTCCGATATTACGATAATAGCCGAGGGCTTAGAGACGGCTTTGTCGATTAAAGAAGCATTGAGTGAGCACGGCGATGAGAAGAAGGGCATGAGACCGATACGAATACTATGCTCACTCGGAATAAATAATATCAAAAACTACAGTCCAAAGGAAGGAGAAAGAATAATCATTGCCGCCGATAATGACGGGCCTGATTCAATTACGGCTAAAACTACCGTGAATGCTAAACATACTCTAGAGGAAAAAGGGGCATTTGTAGAAATAGTATACCCTAGCAAAGAAGGGGATTTTAACGATGTTCTACAAGATGCGCTACTTGGAAAGCAAGAAATTCAAAATAGCTTTAATAAAGCTTTGACCAAACACGGCGCAGTTACCTTGAGAGAATATTTTAGAAACAAGGAAGATACCGAGCTCTTAAGCGAGAAAGAGAAAATCGATATCGGCTATATAAGCCGATTTAGGATTGATGAGAGAAAAATAGTAAATGCTTATAGGGTAAGTCAAGTACAAGGTAGGCAAGTACTTGAGCAGACTCAAGCCTCCTTAGAAAAAGCCAGTTTTTGTTATGGACAAAATAAAGAAGTGTTACTTGAAGCAAAACAGTGGGGATACGGTTTAAACGAAATCGATGCAATTAAAGACGTACAAGGCATGGATGAGTTAGAGGCAAGTAACTTTTATAGGGAAAAGCGCGATGAATACCTGAACAAATCTTTAGAGTACAATATTTCCCTATTTAGCAAGCTTAAGAAACAGGCTAATAATATGCTTGAATTAAAGAAAGCTATTACGGCCGAACAGGGATACTTGCAAGAAACTTATCAATCCCTTAGATCTCCTATTCAAGGCACGCAAGGCCGCATGCTTGATTACTTAAAATGCGGAGAGATTGCCGCAAAAGAACCTGAACACTTACGTAAAACCTTTGTTTTAGCGGATAAACTGATCAACGAATACGGACAATCAGAGCTTGACGTTTGCCGTAATTTTTTAGGTTCTACAAATACTAAACTTTTATACGTTAAATTTGATCAAGATGCCGAGTTTTACGGTACAAAAACCGCTATAGAGAGGCTTACTTCTAACATAAGAAACGCAAGTACTATACCCGAAGTAATTGCCGCTCTAGACGAGAAGCAGAAGTTTTGCGCGCATCTAGGTCAAAATTTGAAATACACGGAAAACTCGGATTATTTTAAGGAAATAATCGAATTTGCCGCAACCGCTCAAGAGGATAAATTACCGAAAAAACTACGGGAAACAGTCAATTCTTTGTTGGCACTCGGTATACATTCGCAAGATGAATTACTGCTAGAATTACGCAATACCGGTAACTCAAGAAATACTTATTTAAAATTGGATAAAACAATTGAAATCTGCAGTATAACTAAAACTCTGAGTGAATTAGATGCGGCAAGAAGCAAATCCCCCGATATCGTAAAGACAATTGAGCTCTTAGGCACCAAAGATAAGTTTCTTGCAGGACTCCAAGGTAATTTGAAATATCCCGAAATTCACGACAAATCCTTGATGCAATCAATACAAAATGCCGCTAGAGCCGAGCAAAATAACAATTTACGTCATTTGGAGAAAATTTCAATATTGCATATGAATCAGGTCGGTACCAAACCTCCAACTCTTAATGAAATATTAAAATCTTTACAAGATAGCACTCATGCATTCGAAACATTACAAAAAAGCTATCGTGCACATATAATATCGGAAGTACATAAATCCTTGAAAGTCATCGATAACGGCAAAAACGTCAGGTTAGATAATAAAAATTTCAATTGTCCCGTAAAGTTTTTAAATTATGTCACGGCAACTCGCACGCATAAATATTTTCCGCATAAAGAAGTCAGGCAAATATATGAACAAATTCGCGCACATCAAAAGCAGTTAAATTTATCAAAAGATATGGACGGACCAAGCCTGTAATCGATCTTCGTATTAAGTAATTGCAAGTTCGTCTTACATTTCGGGGATAAAATCATTTGTGGATTTTGTAGGTTTTTCGTTATTTATAGTCCGAGATTCTATTTGCCGATTTTGCTTTTTTGTATCTTTAGCCAAAACGGCAGGAGAATGCGCCGCACATTCCAAGCCTTGATTATTACCGCTCTTGGCAGTTTTAGAGCTACTTTTTGCTTGCTTCTTTGGAGGCAGAGTCAAATAGTCTTTTTCTTTTAGCGTAGGAGTCACTATCTTTTTCTGAACAAACCCCTCTTGCCTATCTGCAATAACCGCTTTGGGTGTTTGTATTTTAGCTAGGCGTACGGCAGGTTCGGCAGAAAGAGTATAGCATTCGCCGCGACCTAAGTTAGCTAGATCTTTGATTTCAACCAATAAACTCTTTTGCTGCTGCTCGCTATAACTTACTCCATCCCTAAATTCATGAGCACCGAAAGACGTATTCTTTTGTTGGCGGGTAATTGTTTTGGTACCGCACATGGCGCTTATCATCTTTGCTATTGCCGGTTCCGTATTCCTAAAAAAGAAAGAGGTGCCGAATTGTCCGAATATATACGATCCCTCATACTGACCGTATTTATCAAAAAGCTGGTTGAGCGATTGCATACAGGCAATAACGCAAGCTCCGTATTTTCTTCCCTCGGTCATTAAGGATGATAATGCAGGTAGTACTCCAAGAGCAGGCAGCTCATCGATTACCATCCAAACCCTACGGTTTTTATCGATACCTATCTCCATAAGCTGAGTAAATGCAAGTTCCGTAAGGCAGGCAATTAATGGTAAAGTAAGTGATCGTGAGCTAGGTTTAGTACTGAGAAATAACCAAGCGGTAGAGCCGTTCTTAATAGCTGTAAAATGCGTCTTCATCGAAAAACATCTATCGTTTAATATTTCAGGTAGGTAGCTTAAAGGTTTTGTATCCGCCGCAAGCACCGAAACTATAGAACTTGCCGTTTGTTTAGACTCATCAGCTACATACCTAGCACCCTTGCTACCTGCTAGAATAGTCCTTAGGTACTTGATATCGGCATAGCATACCGTATTGACGATATCTTCTATCGAAGCCCGCCTCGGTCTTAAGAATTCCACGCAGGAATTAAACACGCTCTCAGCCGCATTCTCCCAAAACGGATCCGAGCGGCTTCCCGATTGCCTTCTATTAAAACTAATTAATATTTTTGAAAAACGCTCTAAATCCTCACACGAGGCACAATCCGTCCAAAAGTCCCAAGCCATGCCCCTCTCATCAAACGGGTTAAAAATAATATCCCCACGCTCGGGTCTATAATATTTAGAAATCATCTCTCCCGTCTGATCGATAATAATCGCGGGTTGCTTTCTACTCTCTACTTGCGGTAGCAAGTTATGTACTAAGTTGGTCTTTCCCGAACCGGTAGAGCCGGTAACCAAAAAATGTCCAGTTTCCATATCTTTAACTAAAGGCATATCCCCGATCTTAAAAGGACTTGCTAATTTTTTTCTGCGTAATATGGATCCTGCTTCTTTTGCGGTAAGTACTCTACCTATTCCTTCCTCTAATCTTTCCGTCTTTAAATCTTTGCCTAATTTGCTCCATAGCAGAAAAATCAAGGTAAATACAATACTCGTTATCAAACATGACCATATTAATATTTTGAGGATAAGCTTCATGCCCTTACTATCGGCAGTGCTAAAAATAGGAGAGCGAATAACTTTTCTCGGGTCTGCCTTCGTCGATAGAACACCCGAATCGGTTCGAGCAGCTACATAGGTAATATAGTTTGGTTTATTACCGATAGCTAAGCGTATTTCATTAATCATCCCGTCAAAACTATCAGCAAGCACTGCTTTACGATAAGAGAAAAAACCTTGCCAGTCTAATTCCATAAGTTCCCTCTTATTTATATAGGCCGCAAGCAGTATCCCGAGTAAAAAAGCAATATGTATAGTTCTGGTAAATACTTGCCAGAACATCCTGACTTTATGCAGGAATACTTGGCCACCGCCTATGAAATTATTAAACATTAGCTTGCTCTTTTTAATCTGTTTATTTCAGAGTGTTCCTTTCTTAAAAACCAGTTTTGTATATATTTTTTGGCTAATTCACTATTATTTACAATAATAACGTTTTCGGTATTTCTGATATCTGCAGAGGTAGTAAAGTTAAAACTACCGGTAATGACTTTCTGTTTATCAATGATGATTATTTTGTTGTGAGCAATACCTGAAACGCTGTCTATATCTACCTCAATACCGGCTTCTCTTAAATTCCTCATCTTTGAATGTTTTGCGCCGATATTGCTTTTATCGAGTAATACTCTAACTTTTACCCCCCGAGTATGAGCGTTAATAAGTGATTTTGATATTTCTCCTGAAGTAAAACCGTAAGCCTGAACGTATATAGAATCCTGTGCCTTGGATATCTGGCTAGCTATAACTGTGCCACATCCCGCAGGAGGAGTAAAACATGTGCTCACTTCGTCTGCACCGATTAATATAGGGTCTAATTCTCTTTTAACCGGAAGTGTGTCTTTGTTATCAAAAAACTTCAGTATATCTTCGTTGTTGCCGGTATATCCTACGACAACACCAAATAAAAATGATACTGCTACGATTCTAAATAAATTACGATATTTTCTTTTTGACATAATCCTATCCTTATTAACTGTCAGCAAAAATTATTAGCTTGGTATAATCACCCATATCTGCGCTACGCAGGGCTTTTAAATATTGATCTCTAAAAGCCGAATCTTTAACTAGGTTATTCTTCCCCCAACTAAACCTTGGTTCATCTTTATTTATTAGATAAAGATCGGCAAACAATCTTGAAAACCTACCGTTACCATTTGGGAAAGGATGAATAAAAACTAGCCTATGATGCAGTCTCACTGCTATTTCTCTTATTGGGAAAGTAGAGTTATCTTGCCAAAAAATTACGTCATCCATCAATATCTTAAGTTCTTGCATGATATAAACACTACTTACACCGATATTGGTTTGTCTTTGTCTAAATTTCCCGGCCCAAGTCCATGTATCGCAGAACATTCTATTATGAAGCTTTTTGACATATTCAATAGAAAGCAGGTTTTTTATTTTTCGGTTTTTAGTCCATATTTCGGCTCTGGCAATATTATATTGCTCCCATTCATCAAGTTGGTGCTGTTTTGTTAAATGTTTGGGAATTAAATTGTGAACTTCACCAGGTAAAAGAGGAGTAGCACCTTTTGTGTAAGTAAACTGCATTATTTATCCCAGATATGTTTTATATTATTTTTCAGCAATTCCTCTTTTAAAAAGTGGATTTGTTCTTTCATCGATTCTATCGATATTTTTTGATCTTCTAACGCCATATGGTGTGAAGTTTGTTGAAGTTGGGTTTTAGCTTTGTCTTCTGCAGCTTTTTCAATAAACTCTATCATTCCGTCATTTGGCACGATTGCATAAACTAGTCTACAATTCATTGCCTCCGCAATTTTTTCTAAAGTAGCAAGAGTGGTTCTACCTTCAATTTCATCAGACTCTATCCTGATAATTCTTTCACTGCTTACATTACAGCGTTTTCCAAGTTGTCTGGTGTTCATACCTAAAGTTTCCCTTATGGTTTTAACCCAGCCAATCTCAGGACGGCTTAACTTTGAAAGTCCTTTTATCTGATTTTCTATTTGTTTAGCTCGCATTTTCCTTAATGACCAATCCATGATATTTAACTAATTATTTGTTACTAATATATATATTAGTATAACATAATTTATTTATAATGTATATATTAGTGTTATTAAACAACAAATCTTATTTTTACGTTAACATCCTATTAGCAAATATAATTTACTTAATATCTGTTCTATACTTTTTTCATCCAGCTTATCTATTTTACGGGCATTTCTAGCTTCCCAATCTAAAGAACGAACCTGATCACATAAAACAGCACCTTGGATTGCCTTTAGATTTATTTTGAATTCAAAAGGATAACCTTTTACTTTACTGGTGATAGGAAGAAAAATAGCCAGATTAGTTTTAGCGTTATAGTTTTTTGGTGAAATAACAAGAGCAGGTCGAGTTTTGCATATTTCATTACCTTGGTTAGGGTTAAAGTTTAACCAGACAATATCGCCTCTACTCGGGATATACTTTACCATGCTTCATTACCTTGTTTATCTTCTTCTATAAATTGTTCTTTATGAATATTTGCTTGATTAATGTTTTGTAGTAGTCTATCTAGTTCAGAGTAATTATTTTTGATTACAATAGCATTCTCGTTGACTGTAACCTCAACTTCTGTACCGGATACTAGATGTAACGAGTTTGCAATTTTTCTAGGAATTCTTACTCCTAGACTATTACCCCATTTTTGTACTTTTATTGTCATAAAAACCTCTTATATATTTGTTTATACAAGTATATACTATATATCATACATTTTCTACTTTAAAATAAAGGATTTATTTAATTAATTGGCTATTTCCTAGCCATGCTATAACTACCTTTCGTGAATACCGCCTGTGATGATCGGGATTTGCAGAATGATAATGTCTAATGGCTTTATGCCAAGTCTTGTGCTGTTTAAATAATGATGTCAGCAATTTAGCTGCGTATTCAATGTTAGTAGCAGGATTAATCATTTCATCGATATTCTTGAAATTATCCTTGTGCCAGCGGTAATTAATTTGTGCTATTCCTACGTCAATATTGGTAATCCCAGAATTTATGGCATGCCTGATTGTTTTTGCGGCTTCCTCTTGGTTACTAGCTATTACTGTTTTACCTGCAATATTGACTGCATATGGGTTAAAATCTGATTCAACACCCGCAATCGCACTAAGTAAGCCGCTAGGTATCCGATTCTTTTGCTCTACAGCACCGATATATTTTTTAAGCCAATAACCCTTAGAAGGCGGAGTGTTAGAAGAAGCCGTATCTGTTGCGTATGCGCCTGTATTGCTTAAAATAAATATGGACAAAAATAGAATAGTCCCTGTTATTCCTTTGGACAAAAGCCTTATTCCTGATACAATAATAACTGATATATTAAACTCGTAGTTGGAGATAACAGACATGCAGGATTTTACCAAACCTTTTAGCATAGATACGAAACCTAAACAGGTGAGAGCTGAAGCTATCGAGCAGAAGGTAGATATGGCAGCTCCTAATTTAACTAAACAGCCCCAAAAAAGCTTTTGGGACTCACGCATGAATAAGTCTAATTTCTGGAATCTCATGTTTGGTATCGGTTTTATACTTGGTATAGGTTTGTTTTTTATATTAGCTTTAGGTAGCGCTAGTCCATTACCACCATATGTTTTCATCATCTTTTGGACAACTTTAATCGGGATACCGATCATAGTAAGGCACTTTTCCAAGGTAACCTTTACTGACGGGAAGTTCTTAACCATAGAAGGCATAGAACTTGATATTCCAAGCCAACTACCTAACGGATTTTTTATTGTAGTAACCACAATCGGTATGGTTATTTTAATCGAAACAATATTACATAAGTTTCCTAGGATGCACGGTAATGCAATTGCAAACTTAATTGTTTCACCTATATTCGTCATATCATTGATATTTAATTTTGTTTTATTTTTCATATTAAAAAACTGTCCTATTTCCATATTGTTTAACTATCAGTTCCTTAAACAACAAAATGCACGAGGTAGATCTTCCTATTATTCAGGCCCTGAGTATAAGAGCCCTTTTGCCAATAGCTACAGTAGATCTTCTAGTAGTTCTTATTCCAACAGTTCATCTTGGATAAGTGATCCTACCCAGTCTTATAGACCGGGCAATATCCACCATAGCAGCAGGTACTAGTCCACTTTCTGGCCTTCGTTTCTTTTTAATTTTCGTTCCGCATCCATTTTAACGAGCTTCTGATGTTGCTCGCTGGTCTTAAGTCTAGTAATCTTTAAACGTGGATCAAATGATTGTACACGACCGCTACCCTTATCTATATCATGCGGCGCAGGCTCTTCTCCCGTATACTGCTTATACCTCGGTAGAATATCATCAAGATCACTCGAAACTGTAGACTCGCTTTTGCCAGAATTAGCTGAAGGGACAATTGCCTCTCGGGGACGTCCGGCCCAGTTACCTACCATACCTCCTTGTCCCAATCTATTTTTTTCATTTTGCTCAATGACTTGCTGCATCTGGTCATAGCGCGTTTGAGTAGCGTCTCTGGTACTGTCGTACTTGTCATTAACCTTGTTATTCAAGTGATCAAAGCGGTTCTTGTTAATCTCACCCGTTGCCTCAACATCCTTTCTGATATAATCGGCATTAAAGCCTTTTGACACAGCTTCTTTTTCTACTTCCCCGCCAACGTTACTATCAACATTGCTTTTGTATTGCTTATGCTTATCATCCAGTTTTTGGTGGACATTATCTGGACTCAAAGCACGCTTACCGGCTTCAACTTCAGCAAGTAGTTGATTTACACCAGGTTCGGATAATTCCCTGAATATTTTTCTAACTTCCGGTGTCATATTCTCTACGTCTTTTCTTGCGTCTACTATATCTTTACCGGATCTCTTCGCATGAACTTCCATAGCGTCTTGGTAGAGTTCCTTGTTAATTACCCCGCCTCTGCTTTTATTAAGCTCTATTGCCCGCTGGTAAGTATCGATCTTGTCATACCTGTCCGCAAGCTGCTTCTCGGCTCTCTGCGTTTCCTCATATGATTCATGCAACCCTTTGCTCTGATCCTGACTGACCCCGTGTTCCTTTGTCCATGAATCATTATTCAAGGCTCTAGTGATATTGTTGTAAGTTTGCTGGGTAGTATTTTCCTTGTTAACACCCGAGCCATAACTATTACCCTGCTCACTAGCATTGCCAGCATTGACATTTCCGTCTACCGATATGCTACCGCCTACTACACCTGAATCAAATCCAGCTTTAGCATGAGTACCGAGTACCATTTCTGCTTTCTGATGCCACGTATAATTACCACTTTGTTCGTATTTATCAATTTCATTTAGTGTATCTGATATCACTTTCCCCTCTTCGGTAGAAGTATCAATATTATACCCTGAGTTTGAGCCGGTCTTCTTGGCAATACTCTCAAGCATGCTTGCCTGATGACTGATGGTTTTTGCCTGAGATTCCGTAAACATTATCTGCTCGCTGCTAGCTAATGATTTTTGCTTGTTCACACCTTCATTCAGCATCACATGATTTGATTCTTCGCTACGCATGCTTACATCCCCGCCTGAGGAAGTAAGGCCGTGCCCGCCGGTAATTATCTGTTTTCCTCCGGCAGTTCGTTTAAAATGTGAACCGTCGGCTAGATTCCAGCCATTCTCACCGCTAACATATTCAAGATTATGATTAGTCTTAAACCCGTTACTATTATGACGACTGACATTGTCGATATTATCGTTGTCCCAGTTTCGCATGCCGCTTGATCTTTCACCGGCAATTGCACTAACGGCCGCATTGCTGCTAGCCATAATAGTACCTGCAAGCTGGGTGAGTCCTCCTTCACCAAGCCTTGTCATGTAATAGGCTAAAAACGGAATCGATATACTAAGACCGGCAGCAAGACCGGTAATGGAATCAAACTTCTTTACCTCAGTTGACCAGCTACTATAACTAACTACCTTAGCCGGTTCATAGGAAAAATCTATTACCATATTCAGAATAGAATACAAAGGCGGCCAAAGTGACAGAGAAAACGCCATCGTAATCCAGCTTTTATATCTGGTAAAACCGCCGGTTAGAATCAACATGGGAAGGAGGAAAATAAACGAGCTGTAAACTATGACTTTCATCACTGCTAAACTGCCCGTTAAGGTTTTCTCAGCCAAATCTCCGGAAAGCAAACCGCCCGATTCCTGATGCATCTGAGCTCTTGCCGTTGCATACTTGCCGGAGCGATAACTGTTAATCGCATTGATCATCATGTTATTCTTCAGGATCGCATCAACCTTATGTTCTCCGTCATAAAGAGCAGCAATTGCCGTGCTAATGTTTCTATTTAATTGCCTGAGTCCTGAGTTATATTCAACCCCTTTTCCTGCTCCCCTGAATTTCTGACTTAAGGTAGTAATTATTCCGCCTTCAAGACTTAAAAACTTTGTTTCAAAATATCCTATCGCTTCCTTGCAGGTAGGACTTGGATGCACCCGCACACCGTGGGCAGTCATGTCAACTCTAGTCAATGTTCCGGCATTTTTGCTTACCAGTCCCCAGATGTCATTAGTTGCAACTAGCTCTTCCTTGGTAAATTTGTGGCCAATCATTGCTGGCAATATCACACACCGCCCGATAAAATTGCGCATATTACCGACTACCTCGGGATCTCTGATTTTTGCCTCTAATACTTCCTTGGCAAGGCGAGCCCCAAAAACAGTCCCATAATGATAATAAAGTAGGCTACTTCTGCTACCAACCAGAGAAAAGGTCTGTTCAAACCCCATGGTAATAATATGACCAAAACTCTCAATCGCTCCAATAGGTAAGGCAAAAGCAAGCGGGATATTATCTACTTTCCAATAACTTTTCTCTACATGATCACGAATGAACATCGAGGCCTTTGGTAGTAACAGACTATTTACAAAAACTATCATTCCAAGACATTTAAGTAGATACTGTCTCCATTGCCCTTCCGCCTTGGAAGCTGCCATTTGCATTGCTAGGTAAGTGCCAACGAGTAGCACCATCGTGTTAATTACCGTAGGATAGAAATTTGATTCCCTAAACATCGCAAGTCCTTGCAACGTATGAAAAATCAGCTCCGAGTAACCGTATGCATGTATTGTTAAATCCATTTTTCTCTATCTGTATTTACTGGTTATTCTGTTATTTTTCTCTTACCGGTTTTCAGCGTATTACTAGCTCTCATTCTGACCGCTGCAATATTCCTCAAATTTAAATTCGAAATGCTTAATTTCCGTCCGAAGTCGTGCTTTAGTCTGGGCAATTAAGTCATATCGCTTAAACGCCTCATTCTTGGCCCGTGATAATGCACGCAGGGTTTCTCTGCACTCCTGATCAAATTTGTTAAATGCCCCACTATCAGCAATTTGTGCATATTGAAGTTCAGAAACTGCCTGCTGTACTTCTTGTAGTAATTTAGCAAGATAAGTTGTTACTACGTCAAAACAGAGGGCTTCGACAAATTCGCTTTGCGCCGCAACTGCCTCGTCACTACCGGAGTAGTTGCTAAGATCAAGTTCAATCTTGGTAACTAGAGAAAGACTGGACATTGCTATTAAAGTACTTTCTTCATCCGTAAACGCTTCCTTATCATTTCTGATTTTCTGAGTAATTGAGATCAGCAAATCTTCTACCCTACCCATTAAACTGTCTTTAGGCTTAATTACCGAAGATTTAATTGTTGGAGCAAGACACGCAGTTGCCTCATCACAGAGGTATAAATTAACCTCTTTACTCGGAGTAGATTTAGCACCGATGAATTCCTCTATCATTTCCTTATTGATCAGAGAGACTTTATGACTGACAGATCTGCGCCCCCCTGAGTCTTTTCGACCGATAATCGTTCCTGAAATGCTCATTAGCACTTCTTTTAAGGAATTATTTGAACTACTAGCCGGTGCTTTCTTGTCAAGCGCTTTCCACACTAGGTTGTAATTATCTCCTAGCATGCTTTCAAGTTCAGGATTACCTTCGGTTGGATCTTCAGTTTCTTTTTTTGAACCTTCTGAGAAAGATGCCAGATCTTTCTTGTCTCCGTTTAAAAAAGAAGCCGATTGACGGGTAGCACGTGACCCGGCAGTTATTTTACCGAGCATCCCGTCAGCGAGCCTCGCCATATCCTCACAATCCGTTTTAGCCATACTATTAAGCCAATCGGCTTTATTATCCAGCCAAGTCATCAAATCCTCACAATGTGAGCACATGGTTTTGACCAACATCATTGCCCCATAAGTACCGGCATTTTGGGCAAGCCCCTTTAAATGACGCATAAGTTCAGCTGAATTGACAATACTGACTGCGCCGCCTAGAAACTCAAACTGTGCCCCGCAAGGCAGGCCGCCCATTTTACAGGAAGGAGCTTTAGCCTGAATTAATTGCAAACCCGGTTCTGCCGGAGTTTTGATTATTACCGATCCGCCCATTAAATGCCCTGCTTCCTGTTCTCTGACAATCCCACCTACAGTTACGTTACTCATCGTACCCCGAGGCATAACGTTCTTGATTAACTTATTTAAATCAGCATGGGCAGTATTAAAGGCCGCCTCTAATATCAAAGTTATTGCAAGCAGCAAGGTAATTGCCTTTTTGAGCCGATATATTCTGCAGATAGTAATTATTCTCTTAATCATTTTTTTTCTTTCGTTCCATTGCCTTGTCCTACCACTGTTTCCAAGTATTTCGTCATAAGCAGGCTATTATCCTCAAGGTCTGCAACTGATACCGCACCTCTTGCCAGTTCAAACCTTAAGCTACTATCATTGGTTACCGCAATTACCGTCGGCATTTCCTTAAGCTGCAGACGCTCTATTAACTCAGTATTGGTATGAGTTTTAAAATACCTGCTTTTAGTACCGTCAATACTGACTGCTTCCACCTTAAAGCCATAGATATTTGCAAACCTTGCCAGATGTTTTTCAAGTAACTCGCAATGATTGCAGTTGCTTTTAAAAAACAGAAATAACTCGACTTTTTTAGCAATCGCTTTGAGAGTTGCCGAATTCTTCTTTTCTTCATCCTCTTTTAAGGCTTTTCGTCCATAAATATTTTGTGGGGTTTCCAGATGATTGGCGATATCCGGATTCAGGAAATTTGCCATTAAAAAACTATGCCCAAGTACTTGAGCATTATCGAGCATGATTTTTTCTTTCTCCTTATACTTACGTACATATTCAAGATTATCCGGGTAACGGATCATTACGTGCCTTAGAAGTTCAAGCTCATGAGCAAATTTTTCATTTTCAGTTTTTATTGCCTCCATTTCTTCTTTTGTAAATTCACTCCTTTTCTTATTTTCCGGTTCTTCTAACTGTTTTTCCTTTTCTTCAAACCATAACCACCCACGATAAAAGGAATCAGGTTCAAAAAAACTGTTTACAGCCAAGGAAGCTGTAGGATTCAAGATTACCAAAAGCAACAGCAAAACTGCATATTGCCTATTGCCATACTGCTTTCTCATTCACGCCGCTCCTGTTATTATCCTGATTATCCGGATTCATATCGCCTGTGCGGATACCGGATACCCCCTGCTTTACCGTTTTACCTAAAGCCGCAGAACTTGGGGCTTTATAGCTCCCAAAAAATTTAAACTTAAAATCTTCGATAAACTCTGTAAAATCCACCTGTTCCCAGTCTATTCTCTGTATCTCTTCAAGCGTTAATCCCCGGCAATTTGGTGAGCCTCCGCTACCAAAATTTATACCTAGTTGCTTTCTGCCCTGTACCTGTACTACTTTATCGAGCATATTGCCCCAGCAGCAGAAATGGTGTTTTACAACAGTAGTTACTCCTACTGTCTTTACCTTTTCTTTCCCGACATAAACGCATAGATTTTTTGATCTCCGCTCTGCAAGCAGGTTTTCGTCCTTACTGCACTTTGCACCAAGCTCTTTACCCCAGCCTTTAGGGTTCTGACTGCAGCAATTCGTATAACTGGTTGCTTTCTTTGAACAATGCTGACCGCTTCCTTGGAAAAGGCTAAAATTACCACCCTTGTCAGGTTTCATTTTGCTAATAGCGTAAAGTCTTGATATCGAATCCATCATCTCGCCGTTGGTGGTATAGCTCTTATCAACGCAATTGCCGTCAATACATGGAATATCGCTACAAACCAGCTGATCCGGCCCTGCTTTTTCCTTTAACCCTGTTCTAACCTCTGGACCAGTTATAGTTATTTGCTCTTTGCGTTTACATGAGAATTCCTTTTGCTGATTAACACACGATCCCCTGCTATCGGTAAGCAGGCAATTTCCATTTGCTACAAAATAGCAATGGCTATAAACCCGGCAGTTATTCTTACTTGGATAACTACAGGTTTTAGTGTATTTCCATTCCCAGCAATCTTTATATACGTCAAATCCATCTATTTTACGCGTAGCGGCTCCGCTTACACAAACCTTACCGATATCACTACAGGGATAATTCGAGGCAAAACGGCCGCAATAAGCTATAGTACTACTAAGTAACACCCAGATTATCATTACTACTTTTAATATTTTCATGACTCTAACCCGCATACCTCATCCCATTCATCAATCCATTCCCCGCATATTTCTTCTCTTGTACGGAATTTGTAATGCAGGCGAATAATTTTAAATACTTGAGTGTTACCCTCTATAAAAAACCAAGCTCCATGGTAAGGCATTTGCCAATTTCTACCAAATACAGGGTTGTAAACAACCGGCACTTCAACATCTGTTATCTGCTCTCTCAAAACTCCTAATCTCCTTGCTATTTCATCCCCTATGCTGATTAAAACTGCAGATGATTCAAAGTTAAAATCTATGCGAGTCATTGAAATCCATCCCCGCGAAGATTCATAAACCCTGCGGTAATATTCGCTTTTTGTCCACCCTCGATGGTTGTAAAAAACATCACTTCCTTCAAACTCTATGATTCGGTTTTGCCAAGCTCCCCAGTTTATTTTCCGTTTGTTACAACGCACAGTCAGACTGTCATGACAGCTATATCTGTTTCTTGATTCCTCGCACATTGTTTGGTCATAAATAGTTTCCTTTATTTGTTCTTCCTTAAGCGCAATACGATGCTCCGGATCAATTTCCTTATTTCCTTTTACGGTATAGCAGTCCACTCCAAGACGCTCCTTTAAGGAAAAAAGTAGAGAACCAAGTAAATCCTTGCTACCCTCCGCTATTCTCTCGGCATCCTTGCGGTGAGCTACCATAAGAGGATTGCTTTCATCAACGTAAATCTCTTCAAGCAGCTTTTCTCTTAATAATTGGGTACTACCTCTATCATTTAACTCATCAGCTTTTATGGTGCTAAGCTCTGATGTATTTTCATCAATTTCTTTTCTACTAGTACCGGCAATGAATTCCACGCCGTGGTCGCCACCTGATCTTAACTTCTCTACTGCTTCCTTTTCATCTTCCCGTACCTGATTCTTAAATGCTTCAACATCCCCTACCGATTTCCTAAACAGATCGGTCTGGACGTTTACATTGGTCTTGCTCGTTGGGTCTCGATAACTAGTTGCTATTACCTTGGCACTTAGAGACAAGCAAAAAACACAGAAAACGGCTAGCCACACAATTCCAATCATTGCGCTCCCTCCAGGATTCTTTTGCTATTTCCGATAGATCTTCTTTTTTCTCCATTAGTTTTAATGCACCGCTTACGACAAACCTTACCCGTATCACTACAAGAATAGTTCGAGGCAAATCTTGAGCTTGCGAGAACGATTTCGTTATTTCCGAAAATCGGCATAAACTTAAAAGTAGCAATTATTAGAACGGAGATTATCGTTTTTATTGGATTATACATGTCTCACTCCAATCTTCCGTCCACTGCTTACATATAGGGTATCCGTCCCTATATTGGTAATTTACCGTATAACTTCTCCATCCATAATCTTTATGGCCAAGCCTCCTACCGCCGTAATACCAACCGTCTACCGAAAACAGACCGCCACTCCACCATGAACTCATCTCGGTGCTGATATTATCAAGAGTGCTCCCGGGGTGTTTAGTGACTAGAAACTCTCTCATCAGTGCAACATGATAGGAATTAGGCGGGATAGTACGAGGAGCGCTGAAGAAACCACCAATGGTTCGTGGTCCTACTGAGAGTTTGTATTCAAAACAGCTTCTTCCCGTATGATCTACCCAAAATACGGTTTTTCCTGAGCGAAATAATTCACTACCTGAGATAACTATCTGCCGGTTTTGCCACAATCCCCACCTAATCCCACGTTTACTACAACGCATCGATAGAATATCCCGGCAGTTATATTTGTTTCGTGGCTCTTCACACATTGTTTGGTCATAAATAGTTTCCTTGATTTGTTCTTCCTTAAGCGCAATACGATGCTCCGGCTCTATTTCCTTATTTCCTTTTACGGTATAGCAGTCCACTCCAAGACGCTCCTTTAAGGAAAGAAGTAGGGACTCCAGCAAATCCTTGCTACCCTCCGCTATTCTCTCGGCATCCTTGCGGTGAGCTACCATAAGAGGATTACTTTCATCAACGTAAATCTCTTCAAGCAGCTTTTCCTTTAATAATTTTGTTCTCCCTCTATCATTTAACTCATCAGCTTTTATGGTGCTAAGCTCTGATGTATTTTCATCAATTTCTTTTCTACTGCTACCTGCAATAAATTCCACGCCATGATCAACGCCTGATCTTAACTTCTCTATGGCTTCCCTTTCCTCTTCCTGTACCTGATTCTTAAATGCTTCAACATCCCCTACCGATTTCCTGAACAGATCGGTCTGGACGTTTACATTGGTCTTGCTCGTTGGATCTCTATAGCTAGTTGCAATTACCTTGCTACTTACAGACAAACAAAAAACACAGAAAACGGCTAGCCACACAATTCCAACCATTAGCGTTCACCATCCATGATTTCTCTTGCTATCTCCGCTAGATCTCCTTTTTCTGCAATTAGTTTTAATGCGCCGCTAATTCCAATATTGCCAACAACCCGATCAAAAATTTCCTCTACACCTTCTTGCCAGAATTGCCTGTCTGCTTTACTTAAGACAAAAGTCGGAACACTTTTAACGGCAAAGCGATTAAACGCTTCATCATCAAGCTGAATCTGTATTTCATCGTTGTTATCATTCATGATTGCTACAATTCTGCTTAACTCCTGCCATGATCCTTTAGGGAGACCTTTAAAAACCATTATGGCGTTATATCTTCCCGCAGCCTTTACATAAGACTTAAGTAGTTCTTCACTCATACTGGAACTTACAAACACTCTTAAAGTTGCTTTTTCATCAGGCAACTTATACACCTCTGTCTCATCCTGCTTGCGAGCAGCATCAATACTCCGTTGGTACTCAAGGTATTTATCTTTTATCCCTTCCATTACCGAATTAAGCGATTTCGTAGCCAGATTCATAACCCATTCCCGATCTTGGTTGCTAATTTCTGGATAACCGTTTGCAAAAACAGGTTTCGCCGTAAAAAATATCAGCACCGAAATTATCACCTTTAAAGTAAACAGCAGTTCGTTTTTCGCCATAATAGATACCCCCAATCTTGTCCGTCATACGGATATTCCTTGCCCGCTTGATAAAGCATGTCAGATAGCCCAAGAGGCCAGCAACCTATACCGTCAGATGTTGTTTTTGGATTCACCATCTGCAGTTTGTATTGGCTTTTCTTCAGCTTTAAATTTATTGGTTTCCTACATAATGGACCGTTAATCCGCCCGTCAGAAGTCGATGTCTCACGAGCAAGCCCGATCTTATGTAACTTGTTTAGAAGCCTCATCGTAAGCAAACTGCTATTTCCTACCCCGCCAATATGGTCGGCATTTGCCCCGCTTAGAGGATACATATTGCCATAGCAACCGGCACACCAGAACATGTTATCGTCAGGTAAATTAAAGGTTGCTGCTGCGCAATCCAGGCTACAAGCCGCCTGAGCTATCGGATTACCGAATAATATTGCTTCGGGATTCAATAGACTCTGCATTTTGGGATCGTTCCACGTAATATCAAACTCGCTCATATACGCTACATCAAAAGTCGATTGTTCAAGACACCCGAAATCGGTGATCAGTTCAAGCCAGTAAATCAGCGGATAAACGTAATAATGAACATGATGGAAACTATAATGACCACGCCGGCCGGCAGCACTATTACGGCGTTCATAACTGCTGATCTTGCGCATGTCACTTCCTATACTTAAGCCCCCTAAATTGACCATGCAATAAGGCGTTCTTGTTATGTCAACCAGACGCACCGGCTCCCAGAAACCGATCGATAACCCGGGAATAGGCAGGGGCGGAGTTCCCTTACTACAGAGGCAAACAGGAGTTTTGGGATTTTTGGTATCACGCTTTTTGGGGGGTCCCCCCTTGCCGATATGTATCCCTCCAATGTTAATTGGAGGGATACAACTCCAGCAAACGTCGGTTATCGGATTGACAAAATGACCTTTGCACGTTACGCTTGCATTACTAGAAAAGGGTAAAAAAATAGCCGTTATTAAAATTGCTATATACTTTTTTTGTAGTACCAGGTCTTTAAGATGATTCGCTATCCGCCAAGACTGCCGTCTCTTAAAGACCGATTCCTTTCGATCAAAATTCATTTCCTATCTATCTCATCTAAACAAAATTCTTCAACCCGGATCAGCTTTCCATCCTGCTTGGCGAGCGCAGGGCTTCCCCTAATACCAAATCTCGTAGTTAGTTCCCCCGCCTGATCAAAATATACCTCGCTACCAAGCTCCTCCTGTAAATCAAATACGCTACCACCGACTAAAATAACCCTATTCTCCAGCTTGTTCTTCTCATTACTACTATCAGGTACCAACTGCTGCTTTAACCACTCAACCTGCCTTGCTTCCCTTCCGTCAATAAAGAATAACTTGCGTTCTAAATCCATATAATCCAAAGGATTTACCGCCTTACCGGCTTTGTGGAGTACCTTACCGCACGGCAGGATAACGTCCTCCTTAAGCGTGTAAGTAGGATCATGCCAAAACTCCCTATTCTCGGTAGCAGGCTTGATTCCTGCTACTTCTATAGGATTCTGCACCCTTCTTATCGCAATGCTTTTCATTTTCTCATTTTCTGCTTCCCAATTTACCTCTTTTAATTTCCGCAGCATCATTTCCACAAAACCTTCTTCCTCAACTACAAAACTTGTTCCAACCTTACCAAAATCAAAGCCAAGTGCCGTAGTCGTAGAACAAATCATTAGTATCCATATACTTATAACAAGGTTCTTCATATATTATTGATTTTTTTATTCTCGTTTCCTATTATCTTAATTTGTTTAACTAATTTAAACGAATCAATGCTAGTATTGAAAAAATATTTTTCCTTTTTGTTTGTTTTTATTTTATGTAACTCGTTTATATTTGATGTTTCTGCTGGAAATCCAGTACACGAAATAATAAATAAAGCTTTTATTAACCCCATTCTTTCTGCAATCAAAACTAATTATATTTCACTTATTTTTCTAACACCGTTATTAGTATTTACCTTTTATATATCATGGCATTTATATACAAGTTATCATGATGGTTATTTCGGTAATAATATGTGCGTCATATGTTAATACCTTTGTCAATCGTCAGTGTAATTCTCATCCTATTAATTCTAGTTATTCGATTTTTCTATTAATTTGAATTCCTTGTTATTTCTTGCAAACCACTCTAAAACTCCTTTTGTACCCAAAATAGTAAATCCTTCCTTATCCATATAAACAAAAAGAGAATAATTAGGAAGAAACCTTGTCAAGGTATGAAAAATATAGAGATTTGTATTAAGTGTCTTAAGCTCGAAACCTTGCTCTTGGAGCATAATAACCAAATCGCAGAAATCACCCTGAAACCCAGCTCTAGACAATTTCCGTCTATTACACAACCACCGGCCTATAAGATATAAAACACAGAGAACTAAACAGTAAATTACTAATAAAAACCACCTACTTAAATCATATAAACAAAAACCTATTAAAAAAATTCCATAAACCATAAAGATTATTTCTAGCTTAATAGCAGACAAAGTCCCGGTTAACTCTGTTTTTTTTAATTTATCCATATCTCCTCTTACCTACTTTTCCTCTCCACAATTCGATAATTCTTAAACTTCCTTTTCTGCACTTAAAACTTTGACTAGCTCTTTGTGAATAATGTCCGATATTCCGGCTCCATTACGAGCGTAGCCTTTTTTATTGCTTACAATTAAAACCTTAGTCCCTTTATCTGCAAAGCTCCCTGCTATCTGCTCCATCTTTTGTATAGCAAGTTCCGGTTTGCCGAAAAATATGCTTCCTGCTGCCCTTGAGTTTTCTATCCCATAATTTTCGGATAGATTTTTAATACGCTCTTCCTCTAAAGCAACAAGTGCTTCTTCAGAAACAAAAAGCACCCGTACCGATCCCGCTAGGTTTCCAAAAAACAAACAACCGAGCCAACCGCTTAAAAAACCGATAATGACCAATAAGATTGCAATAAACCCGAGTTTCATATTTAGACTCATCATAATCATTCCTTTTCTACGTACCTAAAATCTTCCGCAACGCTTCCATATTTCTTCGATAATTGTAAAATGGCCTCATGCTTGCTCTTACCGGCTTTTTCCTGATTAATTAAAAAGCTGAAATCATCCTTTTCCGTAGAATATAAAGCCGTACTATAAGGATCGGTGACAAGCCTTCCTACCACCTTGGCACCGTTAGTATCGATCAGTATCTCTGAAAAACGGTTGGCAGAGCATTTACGAACAGACCGGATTAAATCCAAGTAAGGCAGGTATCCCTCCTCCTTAGCAAAGGTAGTTATTCCCTCTTCTTTTTGTTGTAAAATTAATTTCCACGTAGAGGATTCAAGTATTGCCCTTTGCGATGGACCTTTACTAAAACTGGATAAATCTTGCGTACATACAACCAGACTACCCCCATATTTTCTAACAGTACGAGCAAACCGCTCCAAAAATGAAGCCGCAAAATCCATAATCAGCCAAGCCTCATCAACTACTAACATAAAATAACGACTCCGATCACCACATAAAAACTGCATCGTAATCTGCATCAGTATTATTTGCAGTACCACAGCTAAAAGAGGCTCATCGTCCTTAATTTCTTCAAGTTCAAAAAGTGTCAACAGCTCCTTAAAACTGGCCTCTTTACCGGATTTAAAATAACGACCGTGAATACCCTGCTCTGTATACGGATACAGACTATCGGACATAGCTGACGCTCCTGCAACGGGATTCCCTCGATGATCCTTCAATTCTTCAAACACCTTGGCTAATTTTGTAATATCAAGATCGGTGCCATATTCTGCTATCCCTTCAGCTATTGCTCTCTCGATCACCGCTTCGCCTCTAACGTCACCGCTTCGCCTCTAACGTCACCGCTTAAACCGCACATTGAAGCTACCATTGCTTTTGCATAAATCATGCTGTCTTTGGTTACAAAATGTGTTTTACCGCTTATCTTTTTATCTTTGATTTCTAAAACCTCGATTCCTTCCTTCTCTTTTTCCAAGTTACTTGCAGTTGATTTGCCAACTGCTAATGCTTCTACCTTTTCCTCTGGCAAACCCGTAATGTCAGCTACTTTTTTAAGATCAACCCCTTGCGCAAGTAATGATAATGCCTTGGTATATACCGCTCCGCTACTGCTTAAACCGGCAAACGGATTTAATGATAATTTACTGCCCCGATCAAAACGCAGCATCTCTCCCCCTAAAAGTTCACAGATATTCTTGTAACTTGCTCCAATATCCATGACAAAAACCGCTACCCCTTGCGCAAGGCAACTCGTCACAAGATCCTCTAAAGTAAAGGTCTTTCCACTTCCAGAAGGTGCAATAACTACTACATTGTAATTACCGCCGCCGCCAATCCTGTAAAACGGATTAAAATTAAATAATTGACCACGCCTGCCCATAAGCAATACTCCCGACTCGGGAACACCGCGCCATTCTCCTTGCAAAGGTAATTTAGCTACTATCTCTCCGCTTAGGGCATTTCTGGTCAATTTGAAAAATGATAGTGATTTCCAGTAGGTAGAACCGCTCATCGGCATTGTACTTAGCAAACTCAGTAACTGCAGGTTATTATTAATTCCCAGTTTCCAGTCATTAGCGTTCCACAGGCTTTTTAAAGATTCCTCGGCAATATCAATATTATCCTGCGGGCTTGTAATCATTACTAGCATCGATTCGCTTAAAAACCGCTCACCTTTTTTATGAATATCTAGTACCTCTCTCCACTCTCTTGCTTCTTCTCTGGCACTGATATCGTGACGTGTATAATCTCGCTCCGCTGCGTGAATGGATCTCATCCCTTGAGTCGTTAAACGGGAAGTCCCACCGCTGCCCAAAGAACTTGCCAGACTATAGCTAATTACAAACCTTGCCGGTATTACCCTATCACCTGACCCAAGCAACGCCACCATTTCGCTAAGAGAAAAACTCTCCGGTAATTCCCTTGGCGAAAAAATTCTCGTCTGAAGATTTGTAGCCTCATGTATAACGGATTCAGGCTTAATAACCGTCCCTTCAAACTTCTTGCAAATCTGATCGGATAAATTGTTATATTTACTATAAACGACTTTGCCGGCACTTCTCCTAAAATCCGGTTGCAGTAACTCTCTACCGATGACAATTAAATCCTCTGCTTTCATCAGCCTTGGAGAAAGCTTTTCCGTATTTAACTTGTTCTCAAGTTTTCTTTTAAAAGAAATCATCAGATCAATCGATTTCCCCGCCCTGATTCCTAAAGACCTTGAACAGGCAACAAACGTCCGAAAATTCCTCGCCAGTCTTCCATCTCTGCTACTTGCAAAATCCTTGGCGCAATTTTCAATAAAACGCCGGCGGGATTTAGTTATATGGGCTAGTATTTCCCCGCCGTATTTTCGCCCCTGCTCCCATGTATCTAGGATATCGCTAATATCAGTGCCGGCTATAATTAGAAACTGCAGGTATATATCTTCCGGTAATTCGTCATTGAAAAACAAAGTCAGGTTCTTCTCAAGGCTCTCATTAGACCCAACTAACGGATTAATCTCATACCAAAAACCAATACTGTCATTACGGTTAAAAAATAACCCTTGCTCTTCATCAAAGTAATCATAAATAAGAAAATCAGATAAGGGTACGGCTCCTTTAGTGACCTGCGAGGTATGCTCGTTAAATGCAGCTGTCGGATCAGATTTACGTTCTCCCTCTACCCCGAGTCCACAGTAATTAGCTAAATCCTTTAAACTTTCGGTAATTTTCACGACTTACTCTCTATAGTTTCAAGTTTGATTTTAGGAGTAGCAAGTGCCGGTAATTCATCCACCTTACCGATTTCTGCACTTTCTCCCTTTTGACATCTACTACCTCGGCAAGTCTCCTGCTTCTCCTTGGTATAACGCTCAATCTCGCCGCTAGCAATTAACCTACCTACCTTATCCATAGGCATACAGTCCGCTCCCTTACTATCTCCGCACGCAAAAGACGTACCGTAACCGCTACTGCACCCGCCAAGTAATAACAAAACCACAAGCAACATCCAGAAGCTAACTGCATTACTTCCCAAAACCTGATTTACCAATTTCTTATTTCCAACCGTCATCCCCCGCCTCCTCCTGCTCATTTGCTTTAAGTACCTCCTTTTGCCTATGTTGCTCTACTCTCTTGTTTCCTTTATCCGTCAATCTTTTTGCCTTGATCTTGCGATGCGTATTTACTTGACCAATATAAAATCCTTTTATTATCTGAGGATTCACCCGCACGCCTCCGGGTATAGTTAATACCGGTGACATGCTTTCAGCTTGCCGGAGGTAATAATCGGCTATCTTTTCTCCTGCATTACTTGCCCCGTTCATAAGTCCTCCGGTTGCCATATCCTTAAAACCTTTACTCTTAGTTGACACTAATCCGCCGCTTGTAATATTTATCCCTTCCTGCCCCTTGGCACTACCGGCTAACCCACTAATTAACCCACCGATCGCAGCATTCTTTATATGTTTTGCTCCCGTCGATACTACCGTTCCCTTAATTCCGTTAAATCCATCAGGCCCGTGTACATCTCCGGCGATTTCACTGGTGATATACATGCCGTCCTCTTCACACACCATTTTCTCCAAACGGATAAATGCTCGCTCACTTGATAAATCGCCATACGCACTTCCTATTATTCGGCATTTACTAATATCAATCCCGTTCTGCTTTGCCAAATTTCCCCGACCTTTTAACTGAATATTTACCGGGGTTGAGTTCTCGTCTGCTGCGCCAAGGGCCGTTGATACTACAATTCCGCCAAGCAGATATCCGGTAAAATACGTTCCTTCCGGTACATAATCAGCCGCAGACTTCGGCATGTCAAACTCAGTGTCATTATCAAAACCTTGCATCTCTATTGCCGTAGCTTTATGCAGAGGCTCAGCATTTAAACGCTCCTCCTCTCTAGCTGCTACCCCTCTTAGCATCCTGTTTGCCTCATCCATCTCTGCTTTAGCCATTTTTAATTGCTCCTTTAAACTCTCCACCTGCAAGCGACTTTCCTCTATGAACTTATTCTTTGTCTCCTCTACCGAAGCTTCAGCTTGCACTATTCGCTTGTTTAGTTCATCGGTTTTGGCCTTTAATGCCTCTTCATGGTGATTCCGCCACATCTTATCAGGATCAAGTGCCTTGTCCGCAAGCTCTACTTTTAGAGTTTGAGGGGCTACCACGGGTTTTTCCACTATCGTTTTTTCCTGCACATAATTGATTAAAAACCCTAAAATGATCACTACGACAATTAGCAAACCGATAAATAATCTGATTTGCTTAATACGTGTTAAATTATTCCTCTCTCGATCACCGCCGAGACTCAAACTTTCGGTATTAACTACTTTCTTTAACTTATCGTCATCCAAGCGGGATGTTGATTTCATTAACTGCAATATCTTCTTAAACATCATTCCCTTCCGTGTAATCATATACCACAAATACTTTAGGCCCACTCCCGGCTGACCCAGAGTTACTCATGCCGATAGCTACAGTATCCTTAAAAATTCCCTTAAAAATCTCTACGCTTAGAGGCGTTATATCCTGATTATTTCTATGCGACTTCTTCACCTTATAAGTAAAACCTGCTCCGGCTAATTTCCCGTAACGATAGGAAACCACTTGCGTTAGGATAAGATCAGGATGACCCGCTACTTCTACCTTTCTATCTTTTTTCTGTACAAAATATTTTCCTCGCTCATTTGCCGCCATCTTTTCAATCATCTCTTTAATCTCGCAGTTCTTTACGTCTCTTTTTCTGCTTTCATCGCTTACGTCAATATTGATTAGCTGAGGTCGCAGTAAATCCAGAACATGTAACCTTAAATCAATCGCTTTTCCCGCCCCAAGTAATAATGTCAGGTCAATAGTACCGGATGCAGGAATGCTTGAAGTTAAAAACAGATCACAGTTATTATCGGCAACTACAGCTTCATATTTACTAGTATCGCCAATGATCTTAGTGATCCTTGCCTTGTCAAAATGGATGCGATTAATGCCCCCACTAGCAATATTTATATCAGTATGAGATAGATAGCTGATTCTTAAAACCCCTCTATCTTCGACCGCAGACTGCAGCTCTTTCGCAAAACTATCTACGCCTAAACCGGCTACAATAAAAACCCCAAGAATCAGGAAAATCCTAGTTTTGCTCATGGTCATATAATTCCTCTTCTTCTTTACTTAACTTGACAAACTCCTTCAACAACAACTTCCCCGACCTCCATTCAAAACTAAGACCGTAAACAGCAGGTATATTCTGCAGGCCACGCTCACCGAACCGGCTGTTTAATTGACCGATAGCTTTAACCGTCAACTCTTTCTGATTAACCTCAAAACTTTTAACAGCAAAGTGAGTACTTAATGAGAATCGTTTGTACTTCTCCTTGCTGGCAGCAAAATATTCGTTAATCAATCTCATATATTTTGCATCACTTTGTGATACGTGGTTCATCAGCAGCTCTTTTTTCCAGTCAATGGAATCAGAGGTCAGATCAAGTAGTAACGGCAGGTACATTGCTGACGTTTCTTCTAGATAACTGATTGATACACCCTTATCCGACGTCCATACCTCTTGATTTAAACCCGGAGCTAAAATCACCTTTGCCTCGGTTGTAATTAACTTAAGACTAAGAGCTGCAACCGAAAATACGCTTACTATCACTAACAGCAGAAGAAAATTCCGTTGCCTTGCTACCTGATCTATATTCTTAACCATCACCTGTTTTTCCATGTTATCAATCTCCTTTCAATCAGATTTCCTATTACCGGCGAAAAACCATTACATCAAACTGCGCAAATAAGAAGGAGGGGTGTTCTTATCAATAAAAATTTTCTCAAGCGGAAGATACCAATAGAGCTTGCGCTGTATTTGCCCCAAAAACCATTGTTTTGATAGCCATCGCCCAATCATGAAACCAATGACCCCTGCCCCCATGCCCCACATCAGACCTTTACTCAAGCCTGCTAGTACAAGCAAGATGCCACCACCAATTAAAGAACCGACCGAGAAATTAAATATCTTTAATTCCTGATTCAGACATTTGGTAAATACTCTTCTTGCCATCTTCCTTTATCCAAGCATTCCAATTAATCCTAGTATTACAACCCCGGCCGCTCCACATCCAAGACCGGCCCTGATTGCCCTTTGTCTTGGATCACCTTCTCCAACTAGTGCTGCAGCTGTTCCACTTAGTAATACCCCTTTCCCCCAGTGGGCCTGAACCCCATCAAGTAAAGGTTTTGTTCCGGCAGTAACGCCTTTGTCTATATCAAACGCAGCGAGTACTAGTTCAGGGTAAAGAGCAAAAGTTGCAGATAATACTCCTGCCGCAAGAATCAAAGATTTTAGCCAGGAATTTAAATTAGGTTTTTGTATCGATTCGGTTGTATTTACTATTAAATCTTTAGAAGTATTCTCTGATTTTGAAATTTGCTTGTTTTTCATGTTTAATTCTCCGTTATTAAAATTAATTTTCTGTAGTACCAACTCTTTAAGATGATTCGCTATCCGCCAAGATTGCCTCATCCCGTTAATTCTCTTTTAATCGCTCATTTTCATTTTTCCTCCTTTTGTTAAATTGTTTATCAAAAAATCTTTTCCAATTTGACTTACTTTAGGCTACCTGTTCCTACAACAAGGATTTAACAAGAAGATTAATTGCGTTCTGATGTTCCCTATTACCAATACGTCTGAAGTTCCTTGCTACCTCAATGCACAGGCGTTGGTTTTCTGTTTCCAGCAAGCTGTTATCACCCTCTTCAAAACCTTCGTAAAAATATGGTATCTCCTGCTCCAAAGCTTTAGCAATTAGCAGTAGTCTTGAAGCAGTCACCCGATTAGCTCCGGTTTCGTATTTTTGCAGCTGCTGGTGAGTAACGCCAATCACTTGCGATAATTGCTCACGAGATAATCCTTTTTCCAATCTCAAAGAGTAGATTTTATGACCAATGAATTTATCTATTTGTTCTAAATAACTGTTTTTTCTTCCCATTATTGTTTCTCCGGTTGTTCCTTACTTTTGTTAAATCGTTCCTCTAACTGGCGTGCATCACCATTTAACTTGTTTAGGACTTGCTCCTGTGTGGTATTATTTCCCTGCAGGTTTTGTTCAGTTATCTTCCTTTTTAGGAAACACAATCCATCTATTGTAACTGGCAATGAAGCAAACACGACCAAGACGATGATCCAGTTTGAATCACTTTGCAGCCGTTCCAGTTTATTTAGAATGCGACTAAGTAATCCTTTAACTTCCTCCTGTTTGTTTTCCATAGTTGTTTACCCCTGTGTTTAAATGTTTATCCGCAGCTTTCCATAAAAGCTGTTCCCTAGATAACGCTTGTAGCGTGCCTGCTCATAACCGGCACTTGCCTCAAATCTTGAAAAAGTAATGCCCATACTTGCTCCAAGTCTGTATGTATCCTTTGGCACAGGTATCCTGTAATCAGAGAGAGACATACCACCGCTATTACTTATTTTTAATCTGTTTGATTTAACAGAAAATCCAGCTTCATAAGATGCTCTGATTTCTGGAATTAATTGATACTCTCCAGCTTGAAAAACCCCTATTAGAGCAATTCCTCCTGTAATTGCAGGTCTGCAGATAGCAAGCTTTTCGATTTTTAAATTTCCCTGATTCTTGCCCTTGAAGCTTACGGTCTCATAGGAAACGCCAAAGTTTGGTACTAGAAAGAGTTTACCTATAGGGTAATAATAATCAGCTGCTAGCGATCCCCCAAGTAAACCGCCTTTTAACCTGAATCTGTTATTTCCATTAATTAAGGACTGATAATTCATTTTAGCGTCAACCTGACCGATCCTAGCCTCACCGCTGAGTACCAACCTTTCACTTATGTTAATACTTCCGTAAAAGCTACCTATGAGTGATCTGATATCCCCGCTAAACTTGCTACCGGTATTGTTGCTAATATTACTTACTACAGTTTCAGAAGTAGATTTTGGCTTAAGTTTTGTCTGGTTATGATTTAGGGCAATACCAATAATAGTATCATCATCCAACTTGCCGTCAAAACCGATAGATCCTCCCCTACATTTCTGCTTTACCGCAAGCGAATCCTGAGGTTTGAATGTACCGCTTCCATAGCTTCCCTTGATCCATAAGCCATAATCTGATTCCCCGTCTCCGCTAGATACACCCATATTACCGGTATCAATCAAATACAGATGTGTAAGTCTGTCCATTGTAGCGCCGGCAAAATTTGCCATATCAGAAAAGGCAACCTTGCTTACTGCTTCCGCGTACTTGCCGGCCACACTTCCTGCTATTATTTCGCTAGCTGCTATTATTTTTGCCTCGAGGCTTCCAAGCTGCAGAATGCGGATGGTTCGCGCGTCGTTAATATTAGCAAGTAACTCTCTTGCTGCTTCAGGGGTTAGGTTTACCTGATTTAGGCCTGCTAAAGCTATCAGATTCTCAGCCGTAAATGCTCCGCAACTCGATCCGTCGTTCTGCTGATGAACTCTAAGATCAACAATTTCGCTAGTCGGTAGAATCGTTTTTATGGCCTCAATATACTGACCACTCTCACTACCAACCCCGCCAACAGGAGTACCAAAAGAATCATTGTAAAATACGATAATATTACCATTAGCCTTTGCCCTGATCGCAATCCCTGTCCAGTGATTGTTATTCAGATTCACAGGTATCAAGGCAGGCCTTCCTGCTTGTGCCTCAAGCAAAGCAGCTGCTGCGGCGGCTCTGATCAATTCTGAATTGTTTGGTACTGCAGGTGCAATATATACACTATCACCGAGACGGTTTTTAATGACTGCTCTAATGTCATTGTCGTCATACCAGTAACTGATGTTAGCAATTTGCGGATTAACACGGGATGCAAATACCATGCCGTTAACTCCTACAATAATCGGAGTAGATATTATAAGAGCTATAAGAACTTGCCTGCAAAATGAATTCATATACCAACCTCCATTAAGCGGTAATTTTCTTTATTGCAGAATTTTTCAAGGAGATGCTTATAGTTCTGCTGTATCCAGTCCCTGATAAACAAAGTTGGAGCTTGCAGTTTTATTTCCCCTCTTTCTTCGTCAACATTTACCTTAAGTTTTGAAAACCAGTTACGATCTATCCCCTCGCCGCAAGTTCTAATCAGCCCTGTGCGGATTCTACCCCAGACCACGGGGAACATTTCCAATTCATTATTACGCACCGAAAAAGCAGCGGGAGATAAGCTCGAAGTTGGTGTTTCCTGATTTTTAATTATAAATTCAAGACTGCTGATGAATGAGCCGTATACTGACTGTACCTGCTCAAGTATCAGGCCGTATTGCATTTCACTTAGGTCAATATTCTTCTGTAAACTGATTCCAAAACTATTTCCCTCTACGCGGGGAGGAAATTTTGCCGCCGACAAAAAGTTATAAGCTAGATCAGGCGGTAAGATAGAGGCAAGTTTGCGGCTTAACTGCGCTGCAAGAGCAGTATCCGTACTTCCTTCTATCCTGCTTAAAAACGCTTCTTTTTGCTGTTTTATGATTTCATCGTTGCTTATATTGGCTCTAATCCTGAAACTGTCATTGCTGGTTTTTACCGCATCACGGAGTTCATAAGTCAAAGCCTTAGCCATATAGTTCATGAAAGCCTCTTTACTTTTGAAGAGACGATCTGTTAAACGTTTTGACATACTAAGCAGTATTTCGTTAATCGCATTAGCTGAAAACTGACGACCGCATAATGCTTGTAGTTTTGCGGTCTCAGGTTGATTTAAAGGATAAAAAGAAGCAAGGCTAAAGCCTCTTACAGGTAATATGGATGTTGTTTGGGTAGATTTTTCTTCTACAAAGGAATTTGTGCAAAAATTAGATTCGTGCGCATGCACGTTAGATCTATTTTTTATAAAAATAGTTTTTGTACTTATTTGATCGTAGCAACGGTGCAAACGGTATAATTTTTTCTCCTCTCTTATTCCCCTGATATCAAGTTCTGGATCAATGAAACATGACTTAAAAAAATCTGCATCAAGGTCAATAACCAGTTTATTGAGCCTCTGGCCTTTAACATAAATATTTTTAAAACTTCTTTTTAAAATATTCTGCGCATATAAACGGGTTAAGGCTCTTCTTACTCTATCCTCACGAAAACCGAACTTCTGTTCATAGTAGTTATAGGAAAGATAAAGAGAATACCCATGGAGTTTTGGTGTAAGTTCGCCGTAATGGTTATTTGTACCGTTTCGATACCAGGCAACAATATCACCAAGAATGGTTATTGCCACCAGATCAGGGTTTCCATCTTCAAGGCAAAACTGTTTGTACCATTTATGAATAATAACATCACCCGGTTTAAAGACCTTACCGCAAGTAACAAAAAGAGAGTTCATAACGTCCTCCCTTCATCATCAGATAAATCATTAATTTTTGCAATATTGAGTTTTAAGATGAGTTCCTTAGGAAATTTACTCTCCGGAATAGCTGCGCTAGAGTAAAACAGACGGGTAACCAGCCCCAGATTCTGCAAACGAAATGACGCTCTTTGCAAAGTAGGTTTTCGAATACAGAATTTGCTCCAGAAATATGTAAAACAGTCTCGAAGTTCAAAATCAGAATCACTACCCCCTGTTCTTTGAGACAAAGATAACAACTCAGCAAAAATATGAACTCCTGCTAAATCAGGCCTACCGCTAGGTAGTAAAATCTTTTTATAACACCAATGCGGTATAAAAAGGGAATCTCTTCGGATAATTCTAGGCCTTGACACATATATATTATTGTGCAGGCAGCACTTTTCTGCTATATTCATATTACCATATTGTTTAGTTAACAATGTAGTGTTACCCCAATGCTTGGCATCAGGGTTTGGTATTATAACCAGTAACTATCTTGTAAGTTTGGCGACTAGGAGATAGTTACTGAAGTTTGGTTTGTGAGCTTGTTTTACAAAATCAAAAATTACCTTTAAAGCTATTTAATTTATGTAAGAATAATTAATAGATTTTTCTCCGTCAATAATTATTTTATCTTATAAGATAAGATATATTATATTTTTTGATTACAAGATAAACCATGAACAGTTTATTAATGCAATACCATTATGTACATGTAAGTAAGTCAAAGGGATAGAGTAGTGTAATGGATAATTTAAAAAGAAAAATTATAGAATATATACAAGAATATGATATTGCGACTTCTGCATTTGAAAAAAAAGCTGGAGTCGGTAATGCAGTTGTTAATAGAATTTTAGATGATACAGTTAAAAATCCCGGTATTGAAACAATATTAAAAATAGCTGATGTACTCAATTGTTCTCTAGATGAACTATTTAATAGAAATCAATCTTTTAAAAAACATATTCTGAATATTGATACTGAACTACCATACAATAATGAGCTATTCAGGTCTATATGCCTTTATACTGTTCATTTCATAGAGTTATACCGCATTAATGACCTTAGTCTTCAGCAAGTAGGATTAGTTATAGAAGAGATATACAAATATTGTTTAGATAGAAAATTAAGCTTAATCGATACTAAGTTTGCAGATTGGTTTCTAAAAGATCATCTTTTAAATCATTGTTAGTTATTCTTTAGAAAGCTTTGATACATGGCTTTTGTTCTAAAATGATCAACCCCAAAAATATTCTCGTGTTTACTTAAGTATTCCTTATATATCCCTATATTATTATCCATTAATGCTGAGTTAACTATTTTAAAATACAGATCGCTGATATGGTCAAGTAACATATTTTGCCCATAACAATTATGGTATATATTCTCTGCTATCTTATATGCTTGCAGTGCTTCTGCTATTTTATTCTGTCTATGATAAATATCACCCTCTACAATTAAAGCAGCAGCTAAATCATAATCAGAAGAATCTGATATATTATCTTTTTTTCTTTCTGGTAAAGCTAGAAAGATTTTTTTGGCTAAACTTATATGTTCTTCTGCGTTTTTGATTTTATCTACATTTAACTCAGCTAATGCAAGCCAGGTAAGAATACGTGCTTGCATTTCATGTGGCTTATCAAAATAACTTTTTGATCTCTTATCAAGTTCTTTAGCTAGTATATAAGCAGCTTCATAATCTCCTAGCTTAATTAAAATCTCTGCTTTTAGTATATGACCAAGTACAGTAAATTGATCTTGCAGTAAGTTTTCTTGGGATTTAACTAATTTATTTGCATTTTCTAAGGCTAGATTATACTCTCCTTCTGCAAGAAAAATCCTGGCATAAGAATACCATAATAATCCTTTGTAAAATACATCCTGATCTTCTTTAATGAATTCTTCAACTTTCTTTATACTAAGTTTTGCATCATTTATAGCTCCTTTACGGATTCTGCTTTGTGTCAATTGTGAGTATATAGCACATTTTAAATCTGCAAAACCATTAACATTTCTTACTGTTTCAGCAGCTTTTTCATAATCATACTCCGCATTTTTTATATCCCTGGCACTATAAGTTTTATATAATCCTACATTCACTAAATACCATGCATAAGCTACTTTTTGATTATTACTCATATCATGATATTTAATTTCACCTCTGGCCTCCTTATCGGTTAGCCATTCGACAAATTTTTTGCATTTATCATAATCCCTCTTCGTAAGGTAGAAGAACATAAGATTTTTCCTAAGTTCTAAAATGTCATAAAAATTCACAGCATTTTTTTCTGCGTTTTCTAGCATTATTTCTAAATTGCTTTGCAGAGTATGGTCTTTATGAAACAAAGATAAATAATCTGTAATCTTTTCAGGAAATCCTTGATTAATTGTTTTGACTATATCTTGCATACTATCTCTGATAACCTTATTACTAACACTTTCCAGAACAGTCTTCTTTATAAAATCATGTACTTCAAAAATTTGATTTTCCTTATAAATACCTTTATCCTCTATTAAAGCAAACTTACTTAAATCATGCAATATATCTATAACTTTAGAACTATCACTACCAGATAAATTAATTAATAGCTGCTTTGAAAAATCATGGTTATTAATTAATGCTACCTTAAGTAAAAGATTATTAGCAGCACTACTTAGGTTATCAAATATCGTTCCTAGCTGTTCTTTAGTCCTTTTTACTTCATCACTTACAGCAAGTATTTTTTTATATTCCTCAATACTTAAATATCGATTATTTTGTAAGAATAAAGTTCCTCGAATTATAAGAATTGGATAATCTAAAAAAATTTCCGATAATTTTTCTACATCTCTTAATTTATAGTTAGGTAGCAGTTTTTCAATAAGTCCTAGTGCCTCTATTCTTTTAAGATTCTTTATCGGTATTATATTAGGTAATCCGGTAGTCTCCTGAGAACAAACAACTATGTGACCATTATGACTATCTTCTAGAAATCTAAGTACCTTATTATTTTCATTAGTTCTTAAATTATCAAATACTAGGATCCACCCTGTTTCATGCTTGAGATAATTCATTACACTCTCAGAGATATGTTGTATATCTTCAGAAATAATACAGGTTGAGCTTTTATTGCAGATTTTTAAGTTGATCTGTTTGGCTAAGTTTAAAAACTGATAACTAAGATCAAGATTACAATCAAAAAACCATATGATTTTGTAATTATCTAAATTTTTTGATAAATATTGCCTGATTATCTGTGTTTTACCTATCCCGGTGAATCCAGTTAAAGATACTACTGAACCAATATTACTTAAATTACGCTCTATACTTTTTAGCTCTTCATTTCTACCGAAAAAATACGGAACAGGTAAAGTTGAATTACTTACCTTAACTGAAGACATGGCTTTATTAGCAGTCAGAAGAACTAATAAAAATACGAATATTAAGTTTTTCCTTTTGTTAAATGAGGCGTTATATCCCATACATTACTATCATTATAGAATTTTTCTTTTTTTAAGCTTTTAATTAACTTTAATTTATTACCAACTCTTTTACCCTGAATATATTCGTAACTAAAGTCATTGTCTTCAAACAATTTTATTGTATCTTTTATTGACAGTAACCATTGATTATTTGCCTTGGAATAATGCTGAAAACTATAATTTTCAAATTGCTCTCTTGAAAGATTAAAACCTGAACCTGTCATTTTTATTTTAAATTGTTCTTTATCTTGCTTAACTTTTATCTTTAAATAAGACCCTTTAGGTAATATAGATAAAAGATTCCAAGTTAGACTAAAGATTAACTGACGTAAAATTTCTTCACCTATATCTATATTAAAACGTTCTGCTTCCATCACCTCATTTTCTACTTTTATAGATATACCTTTAATTTCAGAATCAAGTGCAAAATATTCAATACATTCTGTTAGTAATTGCTTTATATTTACTGTAAACGTTTCGTTTAAATTGTTTGTCGTATTTATGACATTAATAGCGTCTCTCTTTAACTTATTTTTTATCATTTTCATCAACCGATTATCAATCTCCTGTTTATGCCGTCTTAGTAATTCAAGTTTTTCATAAGTTACCAATTGTTCTTTCAAAACTTGATTCTCCTGCATTAATTTGAATGAAGAATTATAAAAAAATTTTTTAACTCCTAAAAACAGAAGCAATACAAATAGATTTATGAAAAAAAATACGGTAACAAAAAGTAAAGCACCATTAGTAAAGATTTGCCTAATTTGCTTTTCTAAATAAGAATTTTCTATATACATTTTTACTGAAACTTCAAAATTCCCAATAGTGTGATAATCACTCTGCACTGACGAAATGGCAGCATGGCGGTTGTTTTCTATAATATTTAAATTATTAATCATTACAGAATATATTAAAAAATTAGGCAGAAAGTTATCCAAAAAGCTCCTTGCTTCTACCATACTAATACTAATACAGAAATCATGACAAAGTGACAATATAATGCCATTTTGTTTATCAAGCAACATTTGATAAGGTTTACTATTATGTTTAGCCATGATTTTCTTGGGATTAGTTATAGATATGATTTTTAGTATAGAAAGTTGAAAATTCATTTTGTTTGCTATATTCTGGTAATCAGCAATTAGTTGATTACCAGATTCATAGTTACCTTCAACAATTTCTAATAGATAGTGAAGTTTATTAAGATCATTAATCACATAACAGAATTTTTTCTTGGCTTGGGAAAATACATTTTCATAATCTTTGCTGTTTTGAGTATTCCAATAAAATATAAAAATCCCAGTACATAAAACAGAAACCAATAAGGAGATACTACAGGATATAATTATGACTTTTCTTTGCAACATTCAACTTATCCAAAAAAGCAAGCAATAATTAAGAATAAGTGACTAACGAACATTATAATTGGCTACGACGAATGTTAAAATTACCCATTTTAACCCGTTGTTGAATGAATCTGTACAATTTATATAAAATACCACTCCTTTACCCAAATTTTAAGCGGCATAATCCAGTGGTTGTATAGTAAAAACTGCAAACATATTAAATATTTTACATTCTCACTTTTGTTTGTCTTTTTTTGTTGTCATCATTTATTTGATATTATCAAATCTTAACAATGAACGCCTAAAAATTTATCACTTTTCCAATTCCCTCAACAAGGGATCGTGAATCTTTAACTTTTTTAAGATATTAAAACGTTACTCCTTCAAGGATTTATTTACCTTGGAGGAGATACAGATGCCTCATTTATCTATCTTTATAACAGGATTGGTTATTTAAACCCGACCAATACTTTATCTACACTTTCAATAAACTGTTTTATTATACCAGCAAATAACATCATAACCAACTCTCCACTATCGTTTTTGCCTTTATTTTTAGCATTTCTATAGGGAATAAGAACAATAATTGAGGTAGTATAGAAATTTGATTATTGCTCTAAATTTAACAATTATTACCATTATTGAATTTTTACAGAACAATCCTGAACAGAAATTTATAGCTAAAGAAATAGCCGAATGGATATATGAACATTATCCGGATCGCTACCGGCAAAAAACAACAAAAATCAAAAGCAACGGCAATTCCCTAAGATAACGATCAAGCCCTGTTATAATAAATAGTTACAGAAATCGGATCAAAGAGATCGACTTTACAAAAAAAAATATCCCAAAATAAAAATCATGGAAGGAAAACCAAGAAAATATTACTTCACGGAATCAACCGATAGTGCAGAAATAGATAAATCAGGATCATACTATTAATTTCATCATTTTTTTTGGGATATTATAATTATAAATAGCGCTTTATTTCTTCAAGTTGTCCAAGTACATTTTGCGAATTAAACAGTAAATGTTCCTTCTGTGGAACTTGTCGTTCTAAAAATGACACTACTAAAACACAAAATTCTCTCGGCACTACCACAAATTCATCATCGGTTTTTGATTTTAACCACATTGATAAACTATGGGTAGAAATATCATTAATCATACCCCAGAGAAGCTTGGATATTTCTTCTCGTGAAATAAAACGGTCTTTTATTGCAGTCATTTTTATACCTCCACTTCTCTTACAGAGAAATAAAGATATAACAGATTGGTAATACCTATTTTCTCGAATAATTTGATATTATTTAGTATGAAATTGATATTGGTATAATTTTTTGTCCCAAAGATTGTATCTTTACTTAAGGCGGAATTTTTGTTATTATACATATAATTCTCCTGCAAAGGTTGAGTTAATGAACTATTGAGAATATATAGACGTGTCAAAGTATAAATATTCTCAGTCACAAGACATAAAAACGTTTGAAGTTCCTAGCTTCAGGCGTTTTTTTATACCTTGCTTATAGATTAGTATATATGAGAACTTTAAAACTGTCAATATTTTGTATTGATATTTTTAATTTATTTTCTGAGCTTCGTAATGTTTTTGTATTTCTACAAATTTATTTCTCTTTAATTTAAAAGTATTAAAAACATTCCTTGAATCTTTTACCTCCTCTATTAATTCGTGTTTTATAAAAGTTTCTAAAGCTTTATAAACAACTGGTCTTGAAACTTTAGATAACTTACTCAATTTTAAAATACTTACAATTGCAACATCATCAACCGAAATTAGTAACAGAGTTTTCAATACTTTGCGGTGACTTGGAGTAAACGCTTCATAAGCACTTATGGCTTCAATTAATAACTCTTTATCCTTCATAGAAATTTACAAGAAATTTACTTTACAATTAGTTTACTAATAATAAATAAACTTTTTTATTACAACTTCAACAAAAATCTTGATTGATCTTATAATTTCAATGGGTTAATCTGTTGCTCTTTTCCACTTTAAGCTTTTTAAACATAAAAAATCTACACTTAGCAAAAATAAACCTTAAACTGCTCGTTATTGACTAGCCTCTCTATAGCGTGGAAATAATTAGTTTCTATCCAATCTTTAGAAAAACTAGTTGCAGCTTTGAGTTTAATCTCTCTCCGTTCTTCATTAATATTTGTTGTAAGCTTTGAAAACCAATTACGGTCAGTTGCTTCACCATAAATCTCTATTAATTTTTCCCTCACCCTACCCCACATTCCTACCGGTAATGGTGATTTTTTTGTTTTATTCTGATTAATTGACGTGATAATCGTCTTTGCCGGCATAATTATTCGAAGTTCATGGATATAAACTGACTCCTTATCTGTAATATGATCCTGCCCATAAATAGATCGTATTTCTTGAAGAATTTGTCCTTTTTCCGCAGGAGTTATTTCTACATGAGTTGATAAATAAAGGTAAAACGTACTTTCTCTAATATCTGCTGCCTTATATGCCTGCAGCAAATCATAAGCTGTTTTAGGAGTAAGGCATGCTGCTAACTTCTTCTTGAGTATTCCTTGTTGCGATGTCTGTTGGCTTTCTTCTATCCTACTTAAGTATTCTTCTCTCTCTTTAGTTCCTATTTCCTCTAGACTTAGGTTATTTCTGATTTTAAAACTATTATTATTAATTTTTACCGCATCCCTCTTTTCATAAGCTAAGGCCTTGGCCATGTAGTTCATAAAAGCCTTCCTACTTTTGAAGAAGCGATCTGCTAGGCGTTTTGACATATCAAGCAATATTTCATTCATGCTATTTAATGAAAATTCTCTTCCTGATAATGATTGTAATTTATAACAATCATCTTTGTTTAATGGGTAAAAGTCTTTTAATTCTTTAATTTCATTACGATTAAACCGTATAACTGTTTTTATCGGTTTTTCTTCTTTTAAAGAATTTTTATAAAAATTAGATTCTGTAGATCTATTTTGTAATAGATTATTCTTATTCTCATTATCTATTAAATGATCTCCTCCAAAATGAGGAGAGCCCTCCCCTATTTTAGGCGCAGAAAATTCAGGTTTGACATGATTTTCATGAGTTTTAAGTTCAGCAAATTTTTTATTATCGGAATAGGAATTTAAAAACTGAGAACTTAAGTGAATAAATAACCTGTTGTTATAAGTCTGACCTCTTAATTTAACATTGCGGAATTCCCTGGTGCAAATACCAATTTGCTCCAGTTTTACAAAAATTCTCCTGAGTTTTTCCCGATTAAAGCCGAATTTTTTCTCAAAATGTTCATAAGAAGTCTGCCAAGCATCTCCTAGAAACTTATTTACATAAATAACATTACCTGTTTGGTTATCTTTTACCTTTTTAGGACGATACCAGTAAACAATTTCTGAAAGAACAGAAATTAAGGAAAGGTCAGGCCTTCCCCGACTATTGGTAAATTTTTTATACCAATCATTAGGCGTAATATTCCCTGTTAATATAGGGTGATAAATAGTATTATATTGCTTGTTTGCAACTATTTTTTTTGGTTTAGAATAATTTAACACAATTAACCTCATTGTTATGAGGCCAATACTAAAAATACTTGACTTTACTAGAAAAAAAATATAATTTCATTCTACATAAGAAAAAAGCTTGGTGGCGTATATCTTATTTATAAATTTAGAATATATTTTATATCAGGTGTTAAGTCTAAAGTTTAGTCTTGGCACCTTTTTTATTTGACTTTATTTCATAAAAATATCTAGTTTAAATAGATTTAAAATTAATTGATAATACTTAAACTTAAAATAATCAAATACTTTTTTATCAAAAATAAAAGAAATTTTATTTAATATACTATATATATCATATTTATGTACTATATATATGATATATTTTTAACTAAATTGAAATAATAAGCTCAATTATTTAGTGAATATTACGGATAGAATAATACAAAGACATATAGAGAAATAGTTGATTATAGTATTATAAACCCTTAAGATTAGAGCTAGCGTTTTTTAGTCAACTCTTTTAAAATAATCGTAGATTTGCCTAGAAATTTTAAAGCGTGAAAAACCACCTCTACCAGGTTTGTTTTCAAAAGTTTCAACCAGCTTTTTTTTCTTTAACATTTGTAACATTCCTTTTATAGTGTTTAAAGGTAATTTTAAAGTTTTATGCACTTCCTCACTATATATACATTCTGTAATTATATAATTATCAAAACTTTCTTCTTTTTTTTCCAATAAGTAAGTTAGCAGAGTTTTTTGAGCACCAAATAATGTTCTTTGTAGTTTTTTTAATTCTTCTTCTGAAAAATTAGAACTGGTAAGTATTATATGATTTGATGTACTAGTGGCTTGTTTTGAATCATTTTTCTTAACAGTATCAAGTTGTTGTTTATGGTTTGCAAGGCTTGTATCATTTATTACGTTTTCGTAGGCTATTGTGGAAATATCATCCCAAGGGCGATACAATTTTTTTTCGAATTTATTGTTTGTTTTCTTTTTGCTATTTAAATCAGCGATTAGAGGCATATTATCCTTCAAATTTATTATCGATTTTAAGATTATTTAAATTTAACATTTCCCTAGTGAATAAATCTATATCTTCTTTAGCTGTTGAATTTCTAAGTCCTGTAAAAATATTGGTATTTGTATAGATTGAATTAGGAAATTCTTGGCAAGACCTTATAAAGGTATTACATACTAACTCTTTAAAAAGCTCATGGTTTAAAATAGTAGTAAGCACTTCAGTCGATAAAGCAGTTCTTGTATCGAATTTATTTAGCACTATTTTAAAGTTTATGGGTTTTTTAAAGCGTTGACTTAATATATTTATTTCATCAAAAGATATTTTTAAACCTGATAAACTAAACTGTTCAGGGGTAACTGGGGCAATTACAATATCTGAAGCAAGAGTTGCAGCGGCTACAGATTGCCCTAAAGCTGGAGGACAGTCAATAAGAACTAAGTCATATTTATTAAACACTTGATGTATCAGATCGAAGTAAACCCGTTCTAAGGGAAATTTGTTTAGCATAAAGAAATTATCTAATACTGCGTTTTCTATTCTACTTGGTAAAATGTCTAATCCTTCTGATATATTAACGATTGATTCTGAGATGCTAGCTTTATTATTTATAATGTCTATCATCACAGGTAGATTTTTTGAATCAATATTAAAAGCCTGTGATAGGTTTCCTTGTTGGTCTATGTCAATACATAAAACTCTTGCTCCATATAGGTTAGCTCTGATAGCAAATGAATGAGTTATTGAAGTTTTACCAGTTCCACCTTTAACAATTTGAAATGAAATAATTTTTTTTTCAAAATTAATTTTAAAAAGTTCTCTGGCAGTTTGGTAGCCAAAATAAACCCTATTTTGATTTTTAAATGATTTTAAGTTCTTAGTTTTTAATTGCTTATGTATATATTGTAAGCTGACACCAAGTAAACTAGCAGCATCAGAAGCAGTAATTTTGGCATTTAAAGTAGTATTCATATATAATAATATCAATGTAATTGTTGTGTAATAATATAGTAATTATTATATCTGTACAACATAATAATTATATAGATTTCATATTAATACATCATATATATAGTATATATACTATATATAATTGAGAATTATATAACTTAGGTTATGCAACCATTAAAGGTTTGAAGTTATACGAATCTTAAAAAAAAGACAGTTTGCATTACTTTTGTCATTACTTAAAAATGATATAAAAAGTATAAAATTATGTATAAATCAACTATTGTTGAGCGGAAACGCCAATCTTTTTAGCCAATTCAGCCTGAGACATATTATTATCTAATCGAAAGGAATAGATTTTTTTAGCAATTATTTGATCTACATTATTAAAATAATTTTCTATATGTTGCATATGCTTATTTGAAAACCTTTAAAATCTCAGTAACTGATTTGAATTCACTAATTTTAAACTCTTCCATTACTACTCGATAATCACTACCAAGCTTTAAGAAAACCTCAGTGTATTTAAAGTTATTGTTCCTGTCAAAAACTTCAGTGCAGTAAAAATTATCATTAAAATCATATTGAGGAAATTTTCTTTTAAGAAAACTACAGAATTCCTGCCATTCTTTCTTACTGATTTTCAGTTCATATCTTTTATATTTCAGAAAGAGGACGGCAAAGATGTTCAACAAAATTAAAGTATGAAGTAAACCAGAGTTAAAATCGTTTAATATATGATATTCTAAAATACTGTTAACAAATAGTAATCCTCCTATAAGGCAAATCCAAAAAGGGGTAAATGGAAAATATCTTGATAAAAATATTTGCATTTTAAGATTTAGACTCATAAGTGTATTCCATAGTTAAACACTGCAGTATTATATATTGTAAGTTGAACTCTAACAATAGGTTTTCTAACATTCGATAGATCATTATTAATGTTTAAATCTCCTAATTCCTAACCACCAATAGTATTATCGGGAAAACGTGCAGAATTTAATTATTTAAAAAATATTCTACTAATTTAGTAAGTTTTTTTCTATCGGCACTGTTTTTGGCTCTAATTATTAGAGAGCCCATCCGCCATCTAGCAATAACTTCGCCTTTGGAGTTTCTTATATCATTGTCTGTTAAATCCTGTTTGCCTGCGACAATATTTTTTACTGTTTCTTCAATATCGTAACTGGCAAGTCCAAGTTTAATCTTTTCCGCAATCTCTATTAATGCGTTAATATGATGTTCTCCTTTTTTTGAAAGAGAATATATGCTATTAGCCGATCTTGCAGAAATTCTTTCAGGATTTCCTATTGCATCTATTACAGATTCCGGGATTTTAGCAAAACAGATTAAACTTTGAAGTTTCGACCTTGATATGCCTAAAGAACTTGCAAGTTGTTCTTGGCTTAATATTTTATTTTTTAAAAGTATGGAGTAAGAAATACCTCTGCTATAATTTGAAAGGCCGGTTTTTTCATTTTCTTTAATTTGAGCAATAGCGGCCTGTCTGTCGTCATAATCTGTCAGAATAGCTTTTAAAGGTGTGTTTGCTAGTAGGCAGGCTTTCCAGCGTCTACTACCTGCAATTATCTCATATTTAAAATTTTCATCTTCGGACGGTCTAATTAGTACAGGATTTATTTGCTGTCATTCCTCAAAGTGGAGTTCAGTGAATTGTCAAAGTCTAGTTCAGTAATATAATGATAACTAAAATAGTAATGCTTTTTAGTTATAGAGTCGCGTTACGTTCGTACCACTACGTTGCCAAGTA
>Ga0214198_1000022_pt1 | contig 53695 bp, 80 predicted proteins | sample TroBogEpilimnion_20_FD_153036 | JGI IMG/M metagenome (GOLD analysis project Ga0214198, IMG submission 153036) | Freshwater microbial communities from Trout Bog Lake, WI - 20SEP2008 epilimnion | ecosystem: Environmental > Aquatic > Freshwater > Lake > Epilimnion/Euphotic zone | place: Trout Bog... | reverse complement strand
ACAAAGAAGGATGCCATTCATGGTAGATCAGATCCTCAATCTCACGACCATTAGCTATCTTCATTAGCTCTCGCATGATGAGATCCCAACTATGCCGTCCTAGCACCATGTCAGGGAAGAGATGATGATTCCTTCTCCACCATCCAACTCTCATAGCAAAGAAGTCACACCCTGCATACTTTGCCCCTGCACTGATACGATCATAGGGTAAAGGCTCATCTATCCGTTTGAAATCACGACGATAAGAATAAGCAGGGAGTGTTCCCTCTAGTCTCTGGATCAGATTATTGGCAATACAAGTGTCCGTATTGGTCAGCAAGAGTACCGCTTCATCGTTACGTCCAACACAAGCAAGGCGTAACATATCCTTGATCATGGGTATCCTACGAGTCTCTCCAGGTATAACTTCAGCCGAGGATCTTACAAAGCAGTTGTCATCCAAGCCTAGATCAACACATGGGATAGCTTGCCATGTCTTTGCCGCTAGATCATTACGCCTCTTCTCATCTCCAGTAGCCCAAGGCATCTTCTGATACACATGGACGATCTCTGGATAGAGAATGGTAGGCTTATCCTTACGCCTGATCTTCTCCAATATACCAACCACATCTCTAGGGAAGTGCCTGTATCGTGTGTAGGATGCGTAGAATGGTCTCCAAGCTGTCCCATGCCACAGGGAGGGTCTATCTGTCACGATGGCATGAACTGGCTTTTCTGTAGCGTATGCGAGGTGTAACGGCCCACTATCAGTCAAGATCATGGCATGGGTATTAGGATGATCCATAATCCCAAGGAGATCATAGAACTTCTCCGCTTTGATCTTACCGAGATCGACGATATGGAACTCTGGAAGTGAGTTGTTTAGGATCTCCCACAGCAATTCTTGATACTGGAATGGGGAAGAAGTACCTCCAGTAGATACCACAATCCAAGGCTTATCCTTTGGCAATCCCTTCACAAGCTTCTTCTCCCTCTTGGAATCTCTCTTATCAAAGACCAACTTTGGTTGCTTGGGCCAGAGATCCAGCTTGTTGCATAGTCTCCACGCATCCATCTGGAATGAATCACAGATAATCTGTGGCCCGACATGATTGCCGTACACTTGGCTAACGATCACATCCGTAATCCCAACTACTTGGGTAGTGATTACATTATCCTCCTTGAATTTCTCCAATGCCCCCATCACATCCTCAAACGGGCCATCGTAAACAATCTTCTCCACATAGCTAACACCATCTAGGATGTCAGCATAATCCTTGGATACAATGAGACTAGGCTTTGTGCCTGTCTCATCAAACTCATTCTTTAGTACAGGGAGGAATGCACATATATCCCCGTAGCGTCCGAGGTTTAGATATGTAGCCACTACTCGTAGACTTTACGGAATCTCTCTGGCTCTGGCTCTTCAGCGGTAATGACCTTCAGTGGAGGGAAATCTTTCTTCTCTTCTGGTTCTGGAGCTTGCTCTTCAAGCGGAGGAAGTGGCCCATGCTCCTGCATATAGCGTCCTAGTTCAATGAATAGGAACCTACGCTGGTCAAGGAGATATGCCGTACAAGCCTGATAGAAATTAATCTCTGGCATCTTCTTTGACTCCCCCTCTTCCTTGATCTGCTTCAAGATAGGGTCTTCTTCAAAGTGGGAACGTAACTCAAGTGGGATGATATATTTTTTGCTCATAGTGGTTGCTAGGAATTAAAGAGTTACTGAAAGCCTTTCAGAAGGCAAGGATTATTTAATGGTTTTGATTGGCTTAATACCACCAATAGTTTTTATTGTATGAGGAGCAGTTGTCTTTGTTTTGGCTTTTTCTTGACGAGTTTCTTTAGCCACTTGTGCCGCTTCTTTTTTCTGAAGTTCTGGATCTACAAACATTGCTTTAGCTCCCTTGCCAAGTACAGCCGCACCTGGAACACCAAAGATTTCTCCTCCTGCTGTAGCAACATCAATCAATTTTGATTTTTCACCTTCACCAGTTTTTGCAGTAGCCACTCCGTATCCAGACATTGCAAGATTTCTAACTGCATCAACGATGGGAATACCAGCATCTTTATACAATGCCATAGATACAGGAATACTTACATATGGAATCATGGTTAACCCATCCATTAATAATTTTTGATACCATGTTTCTTTGTCTTCTTTTTGTCCTGATGGTTTACCAAAAATTCCTTGCGATACTCCTTTAATAACACCTGGAAGTTGAGTCTCATATATTCCAGCCGCTAAACACGCAACGATTGTAGCTATTCCTTTGGTATAGTTTCCAGTTTTGAATGCCACTGGAATATCATAACGCATCAAACTCCAACGCTCCAAAGCAAATTGTTTGAATGCATTCATTGTTCTTGCCAAAGAAACATTTCCACCAAACCCTGCACCCTTACCAAGAACAGGCTGAATGTCTTTAGGTAATGTGCTAGATACTGTTCTACGCATATACGCAATAGCATTGTATGCCGCTTCTTCATTTATTGGGCCTTTTAGATCAGGTGTTAAACCTTTATCTTCAAGATTCTTTAAGTATCTACCAATAAATACTGCTCTAGAATTTAATTCATCTACTGCACGACCTACAATAAATCCATATCTTTCTCCAAGATCCATTGTTTTAGCAAAGATTCCTTCTGGATCTCGCATGATGTTTTTTTGCAATTCTTGGAAAGAAAGCTCTCCTGCACCACGTTGAATTACTTGTGGGAAATTTTCAAGGAATGCTTTCCCTTCTGCTGTATTTTGGAGATGAACACCTTGATACCATCTTACAGGAGAACCAGCATTTACAAATCCTTGAAATATTGCAGAGATATGTTTGATGTTACTAACAAGATTATAAAATACTAATCCTTTACTGGATGCCCTTCTTGCCGAATCAAGTAGTTGCCATCTATGAATGTTGTTACCATTTCCATCTGTAACAGTATGAGTCATCCATTCTTTCAAAAGCTGTTGACCATAATCACCAAACTTTTCTTTGAATGAATCAGAATTAATCATCTTGCTTGCCATCCTTGCGGTAGGCTGAAGTTCAATCAACCTATTAGCATTGTACATATGCCTTTGGAATACATCAAAAGCATCATATCTAATAGCTGGAGTTGCCCCTGGTTTTCTCTCAATTGTAAATCCTTGAGGAGTCTTTGCCGTATTTCTACCAGACAAGTTACCTACAAGATTAGAGAATGAATCTAATTCTTCTTGAGATATTTGTTTTCCAGTTTTCGCATCAAAAATAGGTTGTGCAGGGTCAGCGTTATATTTTTCGTAATCCCTCATCCAAGGGAAATAGTTCTTAATAGATTCCACGGGCACATTATAAAGATCATGCATTGTCTCTTGGATTCTTGGGAGCGTTGAATCCAATACCCTTCTCATGTAATTGTATGCCGCTTTCTGTCCATTAGTAAGTCCAGATGCTTTAAGATCGTTAATTGTTTTTGGAGTTACACCAGTTTCTAGTGCAACATCTTCACCTCTTTCTTGTTGAAGCTGTGCCCACAAACCAATTTTTTCCTCATCTTGATCTGTTAATTTGTAATGCTTAATTATGTCTTTTAAAGGATCAGTAACAGAAGATGTATTTCTTTGGACTGCATCATAAGCAGAATCCATTGGCGTTCTAATGTGATCAAACAATGGGCCAGCATATTTACCTTTCATTCCCTGTAACCAATCAAAGATTACATCTTGTGGGAGATGAGCAATGTCCATGCTAGTTGTGGCATTGTAGAATCTAGCAAGCCTATTTGAAACACGCTCTCCAAGGGTAAGTTTTTCTCCAGGTTGTGCCTTAAATTCTGGATTCTTTTCCAATGGCATAGAATCCCCTTTCAATATTTCAGACATCCTTAATTGTTCTTCCGCTTCACGGGCCGCTTGTCTGCTCTTAAACTTCATCCTTCCAAGTCTTTCCATTAACTTGAGTTTGGTATTAAGATTCTCTAGGGTTTCAATTGGAAGATCCTTAATAGGTGTCTTTCCTATTTGATCAACTGCATCAAGAATTTGCTTTGGAATGTAAACATCTTTCCCCTCTTCTTCCATTCGGTTGAGATAATCTCTTGTGCTTTTAAGTTCACTCAATCTGGCAGAAGAAAATGTCTTAATGTTTACATCTTTGAGTGCTTTGCTAATTAGATTTTTGAATTGAAGGTCAACAGTGGGGGATTTCAATGCCCTATCAACTGTATCTCTTATCTCTCCAATAACTCCCTTACGATAAACTTCATCTGCCCTTGCACGAATAGCAGTCATTACATTTGCGGCATTCTTGTACATGGTCATTGGATCACCAGTAAGAATATTGGGGCGTTTCAATGCCTTTGTAATTGCACCAATGAATCTTCCACGTTCTGCTGGAGGAAGTAGTTTATTTACAAGTTCAGTAAGATCCCTACGAACATCTTCTTGATCAAGAGAAAGAATTTTGTCTGCTGATTTTATATTACGACGAAATGTATCAGTAGCAATCTTTGCACCTTTCTCTTGCCCTCGTAGGTATTCGGATAATGCTTGTGCCTTGGTAATGCTGTTCTTAATCTTTTCGTTAAGACCAGAAATTATTTCCTTTGCTTCATTCCAAGTTTCTTTAACACCACGTTTGTAGCCAGCTTCTCCAGCCTTCTGTTGTTCCCTCAACGATCTTTTAAGTTCTGTCTTGGGATTAATGGTAATTGTTTCTTGTGGAGCCTTTGGTTTTTTCTCTAAAAAACGCTGGATAGGTGTTGGTTTTTCTCCTCCTCCAAATTCAAGTTGGTTAATAAGCTCTCCTGCTCTTGTGTAAACATCATGGATCAAGTCTGGATTAAGACTTGGAATCTCCTTCATTATTTCAGCGGCAAATCTACCTTCAGATTGATGCCCATCCATAATGGCTTTAGCACCAATGATGGCATAGCGTTGCATGAACTCCTCAGGAGAAGCCGCACCAACGCTTATAATCTTTTCCTTTGCATCCTTGGCAAGATCGCTAATAAATAAACGATCTTCTGGAAGTAGGTTTTTTCCTATTTCTTCTTTGACTTCTTCGCCTGTGACAGGGCGATTCTTTGGCTCTGGTTTTACTTCTTCCGCTGTTATTTCAATAGGTTTTTTACCAGAAATGTATTCCTCTATGCTTGGTATTTCTTTTACTTCTCCAAGTCTTTTGGACTCTTGATATAACTTGGCAAGGTTTGCGAATACTACTGGATCTTTTGATCCCCTGCTTATTGAATCAGAAAGAACCATAAATCGCATGGCTCTTTGTTCCTCTGACATTTTTTCTACTTCTGAATTTTCAAGAAGAACAGGACGACCTTTAGCATCTTTTTTATTAAAAGACTGATTTAGATCTTCTGAAAAGTCTCTTTTGCTAAAAGGAGTTACTTCTTCTTTTGGCTTTTCTTCACCTTGCGTGGCAGGGACTTCTGCTTCGTTTTCTCGGCCCACTCCTTCGCCCACGGTTGGTGCGTTGCGAACGCCCACTTCTCCTGTTGTTTGCTCTTGAACGGCATTTGGTTTTTCTGGTTGTGCTTCAGCTACGGGAGCCTCTGCTGGTTTTGTTTTAGTATTTTCCTCAAGAATTTGCAGAATAGGTTCTGGTTGAACACCAACTTCTACCCATCCTTTTGTTCCATCTCCAAATTCTACTTCCTCTGTTGGCAATCCACGAGTGCTTGTTCCTTTTTTTCCAGTATATCTAGCTGATTTAACATTATCTCCAGATGTAGATTGCGTATCTCCTGCATTGTTTTCATAGGCAATTTGAGGATTATCTAAATCAACAATTTGCCCTTTAGGTTTATTTGCTAGTTCTGTGTGGTTTCGATATTTTTCCCTAGCTTGTGTTCTTTCTTCGCTTCCAATTGGCAAAGATTGCCATTGATCATAAAGCCTTTGGCGTTCTTCATCCCATGCTTTTAACTCATCAGATTGATACCACTTTCCTTTTTTCTGTGATGTTTCACCCGTAGATTCTACAACAGGAGTTTCGGCTGGTTTTTCTGGTTCTAATGCTTTATCTATTTCCGCTTTTGCTTCAGCTAAAGTCTTGGGAGCAAATGCCGATGCTGGTGTTCCACTTTGGACAAGATTCAAAGTATTGGTTGCATCCTCTGAAAGTCCACCAGCTATATCCTCAATAGATTTCTGTTTGGAGTTTACCAATTCATTAGAAGAAGGAGCTATTCGTGTTGGATCAGGAGCATGGATAGCACCAAATACTCCCGTCATAAATGCCATAGGAATAGCTTGGATAGCCATATCCTTCCAAGACGATGGAACATAAGGCTTACCATTTATCCATGAATCAACGACCTTTTGTGATTCTCCTACTGGCAATCCAGTAATATATCCATACGCCCCTTGTTCAAGGAATCTTGCCAAAGGATTTGCAATCTTACTCCTCATGGAAAGAGGTATAGCTCCCGTGACAGCGGTTGCCGTAGCAGATGCAATTCCCTTTGCGGCTTGAGTAACTGGATTATCTCCTTGTTGTGCTGATTGCTGTACTGTTTCAGCACCAGCTTGAGTAGCCATAGGAAGCATGGATTGGATGCCCTGACGAATTGGTGTCATTAATGGCTTGACTACTTGAAATGCTTCTTGTGCGGCTTGCTCTTCTGCTCCCACTCCACCAGATGCAATCATATATGGAAGTGGAGCCGCCATTTCTCCCAATCCCTGACCAATCTTACCGCCAGTTGTAAGATATTCTGTTGGTTTAATTTCTTCAGCCTCTACTCCTGGTTGACCCAATCCAGTAGAATGAACGGCTTTTATGTAGCGATTGTAAATGTCGCTATCAACACCAAAGGCTTGAAGTGTTTTATCCTCCATGTATGGGAAAACACCTACCCCTTGTGCCATCAACTCATTAGCTTTTGCTAATCCACCAACTAATCCTCGACCAGCGGCCTCAAGGAATTCTACTGGTCTTTTTTCTGATTGGCGTTGAGACAATGGAGTTACAAAATCATTAATCTGTTTTGATATTTGATTTGATGCAGGAGATGGATAACCTTGTGTCCCTGCATTAGCCAATTCTTGTGGAGTTGCTTGTGGCAAAGCAATTGCAGGAGAAGTTTGCTCTGGTGTTGCAGAAGGTTTTGAATTTAAGAAAGCAAGTGCATCTTCTTTGCTTATTCCAGTAGGTTTTGAAACGTCCTGACTTGTTACAATATTAGAAGTCAAATCATTAGGATCAGAAGGAGGCAATTGTCTTGCTGGAATTGCAGTTGATTGTTCCTCTTCTTTCTTTGGCTTAATTCCCAAAAATGCCATTGCATCTTCTTGAGACATTGTAGCTCCACGAACTTGTGGAGCCAATTGTGGCCCAACTTCATCTGGAGACATTGACTCTGGCTGAACTGGAGCTTGAGTCTGATTGCCTTGAGATGTACTTAAAAATGCAAGTGCTTCATCTTTGTTCATTTAGTTGGGAACGCTTGAAGCAATTGTAATGCCTGATCTTGATTTAATTTTCCAGATTGAAATGCATTTTTTATATCTTCTGGAGATTTATATGCAGATGTATTTCCAGTTTGTTGAGATATATCAGCATTACTTTGTGCAGAAGGAAGCTGTGAAGTTTGAGGCAACTTCAATAAGTTGTCAGGGTTGTTATGCAACTTTGTTATTTGATCAGTAAGATCAGAAATCTTTTTAGTAGATTGATGATTAAACCAAGTTTTAGGATTAAGTCCTTCAGGAGATTTTGCCATTTCATCATTAAGCTGTTGACCAAGAGCCATAGCTTGTTTTCTTGCTTCAAATGTAAGTGGTTGCCCTGTGGGAGCAAGTCCAGTTTGAGTTGATTGTGCATTGAGATTAGCCAATCCCATTGCCGCCGCTTGATATGCTTGAGGATCTCCATCCTTTTCCGCTTGATCCATTGCAGATTGATAAGTGTTCTGCAATTGAACGCCAGTTTTTTGTGCTGACATCATATCTTTAGGAGAAGTTTGTTTTGTATTTTGAAGATCCAACCTTTGCCCATAATTTTGGGCTGATAATGCGGCGGCATAATCTCCTCTTTCCCTAACAGCTTGTAAACGAGCATCAGCAATAGCTTTTGCCCTAGACATCTCACTCACTTGTTGCATTCCAGCAATCATATTTTTGCCATATCCAGCAGTAATAGGATTCTGATTAGCAATGCTTGCGGCTTGAATTACATCTGACATACCACTTTGATCTCCAAGTGCAATCTTTCCCATTCCATTAGCATATTGCTGTTGGATCATAGGCAACATTGCTTGTGCCGATTGCGTAGCGGCATGAGTCTCAATAGCGTTACCAATCTGTTGACCAAGACCAACAAGCTGATTAACAGTCTGATTGTTAGCCTGTTCTATTGTAGAGAAATTTGCGTATCCGATTGGCATATGATTTAATGATTAATCCCATCCTCCAGTAGTCATAAAATTACTAAATCCTGCTGTTCCAGGCATACCAGCAGATGCTCCAACTGGAGTGCCATATTGAGATGCAAGAGATCCAAGATTTGATGTGGCGGCAGGGATGCCTCCAAGAGTAGCTTGTGCACCAGCGGTTGTAGGATTCAATGAGTTAAGATAATTCCCTTTATTCATCGCTGAATATGTCTGCAATCCAAGCTGACCCAATCCAAGTCCCATCTGGTTTTGCATTTGGTTCTGCAATTGCTGACCTTGGTATTGGTTAAATGCTCCTTGATACTGGCTTTCTGCAAGTTGGTTTCCTTGTCCAGCGGCATACCCTGCAAGTTGAGTTCCCAAACTGCCAGCTTGGAGTCCAGCGGCTAATCCCACGGTTGGAGAAACAACCATTGTATTTGCAAGTTGTTGCCATGTAGGGGCGGCACTCAATCCATATTGGGAAAGACCAAGGCTAGTCTGACCAATGTTACGAGCGAAATTAGCAGGAGCTTGTCCACCACCAGAGAAAAGATTGAATCCACCACCGAGGTTCTGTGCTACTTGACGATTGATATTCTGCTGAACATCAAGAGGTACTTGACCTTGGATGTATGAATTAAGTTGTTGTTGAGCAAGCTCTCTTTGTGCTTGAGATCCTGGTGTAACTTTATTTTGGAGAGCAATCTGTTCAGCGGTTCCTTGTCTAGCAAACTGCTGACCTTCTTGTGCGGCTTGATTGAAAAGATTTGAAGCAAATCCAGTGGCTTGAGGAGCCATTTGAGCATACTGCTGTTGCTCTAATGCCAGTGCTTGTTGAGGATTAAAAGAAGGTACTGATGGTTGAGATCCACCTAATACACCAGAACCCATAAGTGCCCCCAATCCTGCACCAACACCAGTTCCAATCGGCCCAAAAGCCGATCCTGCTGCGGCTCCACCTAACGCCCCTCCTGCTGTTCCTGTTGCTGAAAATGCCATATGCTTTTTATATTAGATATTTAGAATTAAATCAATAAGGCCATGCCGCACCATCATCCCACGCATATGTAGGAATCAAAGCATTAAGCATCATGTTATTTTGGAATTGCCTAATGGCACTACCAGTAGGTTCTTCTCTATCAGCAGTCTCCCTGTTGACTTCAAAGATAGCGTTCTGTAGGGAAACATTGTAAAGCTGATCACTACCCTTGTTCTCACGATAGACAACTGCCATGACAGCAGAGATCATTGCCTCTGGAGTAAATTCTACTTGCTCATTGAGATCGGTAAGATCGTAGTAATTTTTCTTACAATAAAGAATTACTGAATCCTTTACCTTGCCTTGGATGAAGTATCTACGGAAAGATGGATTGATGTCGTAGGGTTGGTAAACCGATAGCAACATCCTTGCACTATTATCTACGTCCCATGAGTACAATCTAATGCGTCCAGCAGTCTGTGACTTCGTGCAAGCAAAGACAGTCTTGAAGAAATTAACGGAGTAAGCAAATGAGGGAGCAATTCCAATAGTGATCGTCTCGCTGATGCGTGTGCCGTATGCATCCTCACCAAAGAAAGTAATCTGCTTTCCTGCATCAAGGGGAGACTCGGCCTCTACTGCAAGTTGGTAAGGAGCAATATCATAGTTCTGGAAGGTAACGTGCTTGCCTCCCACTTCAATGAACTTCTTATTGCCACCATTCCATGCATACCCTTGTCCCCAACCGTTTCCGTAACCACCACTGGCGGCATCACCCCACGAATCTTGGGGGATGCTCTGATACCATTCTGAACCTAATGAAACTGGATTTCCATCTATCCAAGCTAATCTTACTTGTTTGTAAATACTTGGCAAAGTTAACAAACTATTTACACACTTAATACAAACATAATCGCACGTTGCATCAGTGTCCGTTTTATTCCATAATAAACTACGAGCTTTATTAAGATATTGCAATTGAACGGTTTGATTGCACGTTCCGCTGTTACCCGCATAAGGGCGAATAACATTTAATGTGTAAGCGACATCAAAAAGCATATAGAATCAATATTTATACAACTTCTACTGCTTCCAAAGCAATTCTTTTTGATTTATGAAATGCTTTATGCGATTCAGATAATTTTTGGCGTGTTTCATTTGGGATTTTCTTTCCCCAAAGGTAATGTTTTTCACCCCTAATAGAATCTGCCATTTTCTTTCTGGTTTCAGATGAAATTGGAGATCGATTTTTCCATGCATTCCGCATTTTTTGTCGAGTTTCTTCAGAATGTTTTTTTCCTATACGTGATTTAGAAATCTTATTTTTTATCTCTTCTGTTAGTTTTGGTGATTCACCACCAGCAGTTCCATTATATCCAAATTCTTTTTTGGTAGTTTCATATTTGGAAATCCATTCTTCTTCTCTCCATGAAAGAATTTCTTTTGGACAAAACTCAATTACAGAAAACTCAAAACTATTTTCTCCATATTTCAACCATGCTTTTTGGAAATACCCATTACCATGACGGCTTCCTCGCAAAAGTTTTCTATGTTCAATCATTCTTCGGAACACATCAATGCTCTGTCCAATATATCGCTTTCCGCTTTTAATATGTTTCCAACAATATATTCCAGATGCAGAGGCCATAACTAGATCATTTCTCCACGGGTTATCGGATGACCCACTAGAGAGCGAGTCATAGGACGTTTTGGGCCAGTAGTGGTCTTCACATCCGTCAGTTTAATTGACGGAGATTGCTTGACCTTGAGCATTTTGCTCCTCATCGCCCCGATTTTAGGGAGCTTTGGAAGAGCCATATTACAGCCAATCTGCGTTGAAGGGAGTGCCCTTACCCATAGCAGTCTCATTAGCTGGCCCACCTACAGAGAATGCTCTCTGGTTGGACTCACCAATGGACTTGATACGAGCTGTACGAGCGTCCTTGTACGCACGAATGGTAGGAATATCTCCCTTGATCTGCACCCTCTGCATAGGTTGAGGGGTAGCATGATCGGAGACAATGCCCCTTTCGGTGTTGTCGTATGTGTATTGTTCGCCAGCCATATTACTTCTTGGAAGAACCACGACCTGGGGAAGTGGGTTCGGGCTGGAGTTTGCCAGCGTAGAAAATTCCGCTGAACTCCGTACCCTTTGGATGATTGCTCATCCCTTCTTTGATGGTTCCACGAGTGGACATTCCATCGCTCTGAAGTTTAGGCTCTGTTGCCCTATTGATGTCTTTAGCCATATGTTTAGTTTGTTGTTAGTTTGGGGTTATATTATAGAGTGATACTCTGTACTGTCCAATTAAATCCAGAAACGTATGCTCCAGCAGGGTTATAAACCCACAATTGGAAAGATGATGTAGTTATTGTGCTAGGAATAAGCGACCACAAAAATTGATTAGTTCTAGCTGTGCTTGTATCTGTACTGATTGGATTAATGATAATGTTATAACTAGTATTGGGCATTACTGCTCCAATGCTTATTGTAAATATCTGATTAGACCCTGATGATACATTTATGCTTCCATTATAAGTATTTAATGCAAGTGCGTTAAATTGATTTTGGAGAGTCTGAATATTTGCATTGATTGTAGCAATCTGTTGCGGAGTTACTAAACCAAGTCCAGGTATATTTATTGTACCATTATTCAAATACAATTGGATAAAACTATTTAGAATATCGCTCCACTTACCCTCTGGACAATAATTGCTAGGGACAGTTGGGAAAAGCAGTTGTGCTGGAGAACTCTGATTCTGCATAATTATTTGAGTTGTAACCTTATTTTAAGCAATTAGCAATCCTTTTATCCAGAGACAGAAGATATGGCAGTTGGAAGGGGAACAATACGATAGTAATCAAGATCAGGTTGGCAAGGGCATTGCACTGGTTCTGGATCGTTATAGAAAGTATCAGGACAATCTCCAGCAGGGAGATCCAACGAGTCATTGAAAATTCCAGAGAGACGAACCCTATCCACAATGCAAGCTCCTGTAATGTCTATCTTGAATTGGAACTCGGCTCCCTCTTGTGGGGAAATCTGACCGAATGTTTCGCAATCATTGATGTCAGGAGATGGGAACTTCAACTGCTGATAGCGAGGTTGTGATACTGCTGGAACACATCCAACCGTGATAGGTGTGCATTCATCCAGACCAACTGTTATGGGTTGAGAGAGAGTAAAGAAGCAAGCATAGGAATCTGGACGATATTCACAAGCCACAGTAACAGCTTCCTTGAGATTGGAGATCCAGACTTCACCACCAGCAAGTTGCTTACGCACGAACTTTGATGCACCTGGGTTTGGCGTAAAATCATATCTCTTGGTAATGAAATACGAACCAATTGGAACACTTCCGTACTGGACGGAGTAATCATCTATACCAGTTAGTAACGAGTTACTACTCTGAAGCTCGTAAAGACGATTGATATTGTCAGCATCAAATGAGAAAGCAAACCCACGTTGGACACCATTGATTTGAGCTGTGGATAGTTGAGTAGGTTGTGGGCCTTCCCATAGACCATTCCAGCGTGTAGGCATGGAGGCATCTGGAGATATCCTACTTTCTTGTTCAACGTCTAGGACAATCATTGCCCTACTAGGACGATGCAATCCACAAACAGATGGATCAGCAGTAGAAACAGTGAAAGGAGATACAGTTGCTATGAGTCGATTATCAAAAAACATCGCACTCTCAAATTGCCTCAACCAAGGAGTATCATAGTTTACCCAAGGCTGAACTTCACGGGAGATTTTACGGAAGGAAAGAGCCTCATAGAAATCTACTTGAGCATTGTTGTAAAAAGCCCAACCATCATCACAACGGAAATAGACATCGTTATTAACTCCAGTAATGCTCCAAGGGGATCTGCAACCACGACCAATCAGAGAAACCTTTTGGATGTTGTTGGCTTGCCATGTTGTGCGATTTTGGGAGAGATCAAGAGTAAATGATCCGTTCTCACAGAATACTACAAGCTCACCTTGACCACGCACATTAATGTTGAGGGACGGCATAATCCTCATGCCTGTAATCAATCCAAGATTAGCAGGGGGGGTAAATGAACCACCTTCTTGCCAGTAAGTTTGTTCGGTAAAGTTTTGGGTATTGGATGTTGTTGTGAATCCGTTTCCGTAGATGATGTCAGAGATGTAGATATTGTTGTTGGCATCACTCACTGCTACACGCCCGTAGGCATATGCCATGATTGTTCCAATCGGCATCTGTTGCTTAACAGGGTTAAGTCTAAATATTGTATTTGGTTGTGCCGCTGTGATTATTGTATTGCCAGCGGTAGTTGTAGCAATGTTTGACCAAGGAGTTGCTGAACCATCTGGATATACACTACGAACTTGAAATGAATAGGAAGTAGTTGAATCACTTGCAATAAACGTATATGACGTTTTTGCGTAAGGGATTAAAGCTATGGTAGAAAAATAGCTTGTGTTTGTTTGTACTTGAATTTCATTTGAAATTGCACCTAGAGCATTATCAGTCCAAGTCAATGATATACTAGTTGAACCATTTCCTTGTGCTTGGAGATTTGTTGGCACACCAGATATATCTCCAGACCATGCAATAGGATCTTGGTATCCGTTTTGGATATACATCCAATCTTCAGCTTGAACAAACCATGTATGCATCATGGTTGGATCATTTCCATCAATGAGCTTGTAAAGAGTACCTATGTTGTTAACGATAGAAACAAAATATATTGTCCCTGCAACTGAAACTACAAACCCATCTGCTGATCCTGATTTTATTGCCTTGTAAGGCCAAGCACCTTGGAAATTTCCAGTTTGGAATGCCGTAAGGATAGATGTATCTTGTCCATATGCTGGCGTAATTGGGATCTCCGTAAAGGGAGGTCGAGTAGCATTTACTCCCTGTCTAAAAGATCGGTTTACGCATGATGAAACAAATTCCGCTGGAAGGACTGAAGGATGCGTTTCCGCATCCATTCCAATCGTTACAGTAGATCCATCGTAGACTCTGCCATCGCTCGCCATAACATCAAGTAATAAAGTTTATGTATTCTTTAGGATTATTAAATCCAGCAGATTTTATCTTATGCCATTGATTTTTAGCAATCTCTGATTGTTTTTTTCTTGATTCTGGAAATTGCATTCTTTCTTTATTTGCTTTATTTATTTTTTCCCTAGTTTCTTTTGATTGATTTTTTGTTGCCTCGGATATTTTTCTTTTTGTTTCTTCAGAATGTTTTCTTCCTTTATTAATCAAAGAAAGTTTCTTTTTAGTTTCTTCTGACATTGGCTTTCCTTTTCTTCCTTTTGTTTTTAAGGATAGCTTTTTTTTAGATTCTTCTGAATGTCTTTTTAATCCACCACCACCAGAAAGTAAATTATATCCAAATTCTCTAATTGTGCTTTTGTAATGAGCAATCCATGCTGTTTCTCTTATATCAAGCATATCTTGATTGCATTCTTCTAAAATCAAAACCTCAAAAGATAATTCACCATATTTTTTCCAAGCTCTAAGTAAATGCTCATTATTATGATAATTAGCATTTAATGCGGCTTTATGGGATCTAATTCTTTCTTTTATATTAACGCTTTGACCAATATACCATTTACCATTTAAGGAATTACGAAATCCATAAATACCGCATTTCCCATCTTGTGCCATTCTAGAAGATGCTTAATTTATAACCAGCAATAGAAAGAGTTGTTGGTGTGCTATAAGCGGCGGCATTATTTATATTGTAATATGTCGATCCACTTGCAGGAATAAATGTCTCAAAGTTCACATAATTTTGTGTTCCAAATGTTGACATATATCCACCACCATATATTTCTGAACCAGAAAATGTAATTCCATGATTTGATGATGACGTAGTGACTGTTCCTGGTGTTCCAAATGCTTGTGTGTTTGCTATTACAGAATTAATTTGTGCAGATGCCGCACCAGAGTTATAGAAATTAATTATTGCCGCATTGCAAACTTGATATGGAGCAAATGTTACTGGCCCACCATAATATAAAAGTGTATTACCACCAGTTGAACTAGTCGTTACAATTGGAATGTAATTTGATTGTCCAAGATATACATTACGAGATTCTTGAAAATAACCAGTAGAAATTCCAGCAGTAGTTGAAGAGTTGGTATAGAACATACCAATTAATCTGTAATAAGAATATCCTGCTGTTTGTAATGGGCCTCCAGTAGAAAATGAAGGTTGAACATAGCTTGTGGAAGCAACGACATTTACTGATCCAGAACCATTATAAATGGCATAAACATAATAATATGTATTTGCGGCTGGCCCAGGAGATGCAACATCCAAAGCTCCAGGCCCAGCGGTTCCATAAATATTTAATGCAAATGGGCCAGTTGATCCAAGTCCGTTTTGAACAGGAGTTGCTCCACTTGTGGAGCTATTAAATACCATATTTCCAAAAGAAACCGAAATGGTTGTATTGGATGATGCAACTAATTTAATTGCTTGGGCATCAATAAATGCGGCAGGAGCAACTGCACTTTTAAATTGAGGAGTATTTGTTGATGCTACCCAAGTTAAAACTTGTCCATCTGAAGTGCCATATGCTTGAGCAACATTTCCAGCAGCTCCAGTTGATGACCCTGGTCTATAAACTACGCCAGCGTTTGGAACAATGTTCTCAATTGTTCCCCATGCAGTTGTAGTTCCGCTAGGAGAAACAACAGGGAATTGAGTTTCCGCAGAAGTGGATGGATTAAATTCAACAAGCTGACCAGTGGGGGTAGTAGCTTGAATTGACATTACAGTTGAAGACGATGCTTGGTTTCCACTACCAATGAAAATTGGATTAGCAGAAGTTCCATCATTCCAATTAACCAAACCAGTAGAGGCATTGTAAGAAAGCAAGCTATTGGAAGAAAGTGTAGGAACCGTATATTTGCAGTAGCTAGAATCCTCACCAACTACACGCTGGATCACACCCGTACCAAGAGCCGTACAAGTTGTGGGGAAATTAGGGTTACAGGCTGAAGGTGCGTATTGGACTGTATTGTTACATCCACATCCACCCCATCCATTGCCGTATCCATTACCAGAGTTGTTACATCCGCAAGCCATAGTTTTTTAGTTGTAGTTGGTTTTTAAGAAAAGATCAATAGTTATGTAGTATATGTGCCGTTACCAGTAAAAGTCAAAATGGTGTTTCCTGCTCCATCAGATGATTGAGTGGCATTGGTATAAATTCCAGAGAAGTATTGGTTAGGAATCGAAAGGATGCAAACACCAGAGAATCCACTTGTAGAAAATCCACCAGTAGTTCCTCCATTTCCTCCGCTTCCATAATTCCCCCATCCTGTTCCGTTTGATCCAGCGGCATCATCACCACACCCTCCACCACCAGCGGCATAATAAATAGATGTTCCAGTTATGGATGATGCTAGTCCATTACCTCCATTGCCTCCAACAATGTCACTACCTACAGTTCCTATGCTTCCAGCACTTCCAGCACCACCACCTCCACCACCCATTTTAGTGTCGCTATCAATAAATCTTCCTACTGCTCCAGCATATCCTTGATTAAGTATTGGAGATCCTCCAAGTCCATAAGTTGCACCATCAGTACCCCCACCACCTCCAGATCCTCCATTAACGCCATTTTCAAAAGGAGAATGATCACCAGCACCACCACCCCCACCATAAGCAACAATAGTATTTAATTTATAAGATATGGATGAATTTCCACCGTTGGCTCCAACTCCACCATTGTTTCCAACACTACCAGCATTTCCTACTATTATATTTAATATGTTATCTGAATCAGTAACTATTGAAGATGTTAAAAATCCACCAGCACCTCCACCTCCGCAAGCACCATTATTTGATGAACCAGCACCACCACCCCCACCAACTAGAAGATAATTAATAGTAATGCTGGCAAAATATCTTAATTTAGCCAAAACCCCTTGTGCTGTGGCACACAAAAGAAATGGTGCGTTAGACACATTGGAATGCTGAATGTAGGGAAGATTAATTGGAAGCTGATTACTTCCATCTGCAACGACAAACTTCTGTCCATCCCAAGTAACAAGGGAGGGATTAGATCCAGGGACTATTGGGTATTGAGTTCCACACCCACAGAAGTTGGTTGTGCCATACATGGGTTATCGCATTCTACGAGCCGTAAGATAACAACCTATGGAAATTGCAGTTCCTGTAAATACTGGTGCTTGAGCAACCGCATAAACCGTATTACCAGTATTTTGGATTACATTAACAATTGGAGATGAAACTTCACAAACAAACGTATTTCCAGATGCACCATTAATAATAGGAAATTGAAATCTATTTGGAATAGAAGGAAGTCCCGCAGCTGTGCTTATCCCTGCAACAAATCCAGCACCAGCGGTAATTGTAACATTACTGCAAATAATAATAAAAACAGCAGAAAACTGCCAATCTCCATTAGTTAATGAAGGAGAAGAAGATGATGTAATTGTTAACAACTCTTGTTGTTGACCAGATGTAAAAGCTACGTTTCCAGTTGACCAAGAAAGAACTTCTCCCACAAGTCCAGATCCCTGTGGTGCGGCAGTAACAGTTCCACTTACTCCTACAATTCCTGTCTGCCAAATAGGAGCAGTTCCAGAACTATTAACAGTGTAAATTTGGTTAGCTGTTCCAGTTCCAGATCCAGACGCAAGCGGATTGTAATAACCCAATGTACCATTTACATCTGCACCCACACTCCTTAATGGAGTTCCAGATACTTGTTGGACTGCTGGTAAATAAATAGGAGCCTGTACAGATCCATCACCAAAACGAGTTACAGAACCATCATAAAGAACCAAAGCTGGATTAAGAGTAGGATTAAGCCTGTTGATTTGACTACCATTTTGCCACACAAGCGGCCCAACTCCTTGGCTTGTAGGAGGAATTATGCTAATTGGAACTGTATTGTAGCAAGACATATTAAACTATTTGAGATAGAGGAACTAACACAAATGTTCCAGTTGCGGTAAGTCCCACAACATATTGGATATTGGAAGCATTTGATTGTTGAAGATTTGGGAGGGAAATTGGGTTTTGGGTAGATCCATCTGCAACGACAAATGTTTGCCCATTCCATGTCTGGAGAGATGGATTAGGGGGCGTAGGCACAACATAGGAGTTATTTGTGCCACAACACTGTCCATTGTTATAATTCATTAGGCAAAGGTTTGGATCATCTGCTGGTCACGGGACAACCAGCCACGCAGATTATTACTTAAATCGGGTCTTCTGTCAGCTATTTCTTTGTAATGCTCATCATTGTACTGACCAATCTTAATTGCTAGTTGGTGAGCATCCTCTTGGAATGCCGCTTGCTCTGTATTGGAACCAATCTTTCCATCAATAGCAATGTGAACACCAAGGGCATTTATTGATTCTTGGAGGATCTTGAATGCCGTTCCGTATCCCTCGTTGACAGCAATATTGGCTACTTCCTCACCCACACCTACAGGCAAGAGATCGGCTCTGGATTCAGACCAGTAATAATCATGGTAGGTATCAGCTATCCATTCTGGCGTAGGATTGTCAGGCAAGTGATCATCTTTTTGGGTAAGCCCACAGAATGTAATCCCTGCACCATCATGATCATCTTCCTTGAGGATATTTCCCTCATGATCAACAGTTGCCTCGACATTGCAAATAAACTTCAACCAATAGGTAAACCGTGTTGTGTATTTACCATCAGAATAATCTATGATGTCTTGAATTTTCATAAGTCTTTTACTCTAGGCGAGGGCAATGACTCTGGCTCATCTTCTACTTCATCACTCTCAAATGGCTTTTGGATCAGCTTTGATCCCCTATTAGCGGCTAGGATAGATGCAATCCAAGTTAGCGAAGATTGAGGGTTAAATTGATTGTTATGATAATGCGAGATAATCGTGTAAGCAATCACGATAATAAATGCCAGTACAAGAACGATCTCCCATACAAGGAATGAGATTCTTAAACTAGATGGAGTTCCATTAGTTTCACTGACAACTCCTTGAAGGAATTTCATCATAGGTGTGATAGCAAAGCCCAAGAAGCACCAAATGCTGAAGCACCAGCACAAATACCAATGAACAATCCATAAGGTGAAAATGCCATTGCAATCCTACCAACAAAGAATCCAGCAATTAATCCAATCAATGAGCAAAGAGAAAATAAAAGTTTGTTGAAGTGAGAAATCTTTTGTTTGAGATCAGCAATTACTTTGTCCTTTTCTTTATCGGCATTCATAAAGAAATCCCTCTGTGCCTGGATCTTCTTGGCTAAATCAGCTTCCGTAAATAGTTGCGTCTGTGCTTGTTTGATGTCGCTCTGTGCAACCTCAATAGCTTTGTTTTTTAGTGCTACGCTTTTATCTTTCAGAGCCTCATTCAATGCTTTTGCGGCATTGGTCGTATTAGCAATCGCTGGACTCAAATCCACATACACGGGCTTGGGTACGCTGGCACACCCAACCAAAAGAAAAAGTGATATAAAAACAAGATACTTCATTTTCCCAATTTTCTAATGCTGGCATAAATAGCAATGCAACCAGCAAAAAAAGAAACAATGAAAGTAATGTTCTGCAACCAAATGTGTGAAGTATTGAAGAAAGAGATCAGCAAAGTAACAAGAGATACTAACGCACTTGTGGATGCCGTTGATCCGTCAGGACTTGGAGAGGCAGAATGATTCATAAAAAACTATTATATTATTGGCATTGATGATTCAACTAATTTTGGAGTTGTCTCCGTGATCCAGCTAGGAAGCTCCGTGTCGGCTGGATCAAGGAGAGCAGACCAAGTGTAAAAGATGGGATCGCCAACTGGCGTGGAGAAGCCATTCTCGTCCTTGGTATAAGAAGCATAGACAGGAGTGGGGACGATGTTGATGCCCCACACTGGCTTGTTGCTTGCAATAGCAGGTATCTCCCAACACCAAGGAAGGTCGTTATATTGTAAAGTTGTGGCGGTGAAAGTTCTCATGGGAGGGAAAGTCCAACGCCAAGGGTGGATTTGTAAAGAGAGTAAATGTTGCCCATTTGCGTTGATGATGGAGTAACATTTCCAATAAACGCTCCAAATGAAGCAGTCATTGATGCAAAATATGTTCCACCTATTGCTTGTTCTCTAGCGGCAAATCCAACATAATCACCAACATTTCCTTGATCTATTGGATAGCCAATTAAAGTAGCGGTTAATGGGGATGAATTATTAACAGAAAGTGATCCTAATACAGGAGATACAGAATTATAGGCCACATTCCAAGCGTTAAAATTTAATGATGTTGCATTGTTTATAGAAACATTTCCACTTGAACTTTCGTATGTTGTTTGAATAGTTCCAAAGGTATTTAATTCACGCATCATTCCATATTGGTATGTTGCTCCATTTTCTTGACCAAAAAACATTGAGAATGCCCTTGTTGAAGACAACGGACTAAACATGATTATTTGCCCGGCATTTGCAAATAATGAAGCATTTAATTGTGACCCTGACTGCGAACATTTAGCGTATTGATTTGTTCCATTAAAAATCATTCCTGCGGAAGAAATTGCAGGGCTGTTTGCCAAAACTAAAGGATAGCTTCCCAAACCTCCTAAAGAAAGCTGTGTATTTGAACTTTGATTGTTTTGGCTAGACCGAATAGGCCAGCAGACAAAATTATTCCACAGGCCAAGATTCTTGATGCCTTTAACAAACGAATTGATTAGATTCTGCGTGGGGAGCGTGGAAGTTGCGATTGGGCCAACGGAATTAGTCGGAGTATTGTAAGGAGTGAGATTGTTAATTTCATTGGAATCCACATAAACGGAAGCTCCAGAGGTTTCATTTAATGCCCAATAAGAAACAAGGTTAGGTTCTAAATCTGTAATTTCGATGACGGAGTAGGTAAGTCCAATTCCTTTGTTGTAGAGGGCAGATACTTGACTTGCAGATAAAGCTCCTCCTCCACCAGATGCAGATGTCCAAATTCCTGCTCCTGCCATTGATCCATTAACAGGAAATGATGTGGTGGAATATGCCCCAATACAAAATGCCGTATTTGTATTTGTTGGAGAATTGCAAGTTGCAGTAGCGTCTAAATTTCCATTTATATAAAGTTTAGTTGCTCCTGATGCAAAAGTGATAACAACATGATACCATTGAAATGAATTTATAGTTGTATTAGATGAAATTCCAGTTCCATAAGTATCAAAACCAATTTTAGAACTTTGGATATATATTTCATAATCGTATGGAATTGATCCAGATGCTTTGGAAACCAGTACTTGCGTTGAGTTGGCTGCTTTTGTATTTACCCAACAAGAAATAGTAAAATCCTTTCCATTTAATTGAAGGCTGGAATTACTCGCCACACTCAAATACTGATTCGTCCCATTAAAAGTAGCCGCCTGATCATAGGCAGACGGAGTGACTGCACCTGACGAAATGCCAGCAGTAGAAAAATACTTTAATGCGTCTGGGTCGTATTGCTGACCCAACCCGAATTTCCTTTGTAGGACGGTAGAAGCGTAGCTCATTGGCCTTACGAGCCAATATAGCTCAATGTTCCTGCCACTGATCCAATTGCGTAAATGCTAGACAAATTAGCAACAACAAAGCTAACTGAAGTTCCACCAACTAACACATATCCGTTTGCTGTAGTAACTCCAGATCCTCCAACATAAATGTTGGTAGATCCAGTGTTAGTGAGAGTGATTCCAGTGGAGAGAGAAGTGCTAGAACCTATTGCGGCGGCTGAAGTTGTTACTGCATATTGCCCATAAACAGGAGAAGATGGAGAAGAAAGGTATCCAATTGCATTGGTTCCAGCAGGAAGACTTACTGAATTACCAAATTGAATTGGCAAAGGACTATATGGCCCAACTGAATTAAGATTTCCATTTCCTGCATTGTATCCAACTAAAAATGCACTTGACGGAACGCCTCCTGCTCCAACTGTTCCAACTCCAATTTGTGTTTTTACATCAACATTTACATAACCATTGGAATCAGTAGGCCCAACTATAGTTACGTTTTCTGCTAATCCAGTTTGCCCTTGGATAGCACTAAAAATTTGCCACCTTTGTTCGCTATCGGTGGTATCGACAAATTCTGAAAAAGGAAGAGGAGTAACTGTGGACATAAATTTAATTAGAATAAATAACCTGTTACATATACATCACCAAAGCAAGCACCAACTGTGCCTCCTGTATCTGATGTAGATGATTCATTTGAAAGTGAAGGATTGTAATAAGAAAAACTATATTGATCAGAAGAAGCTATTGTAACTGTTCCATTGTAAGCAGGATTTCCTACTCCATTAATTTTTACAGTTTCACCTGATATTGCCCAAATAGGGTTAGATAATGTAACTGTGCCTGTTCCTGATTGAACCCCGCCATTATAAAGAAAAACCGTTCCAACTGTATTTGAAGATGCACCTATTAAAGTAAAATCTGTATTACCAACAAAAGTTATTACATAACTTACTCCTGTTATCAAACTAGTTGCATTAATTGAAATTGATGTATTATTTCCAATTACTAAAGTTGAAATATTATTAGTTGTAGAACGACTAATTGTTTGTGTTGCAAATATACCTGCCGTACTTACATTGATGCGAATGTTTTCTGTTGCGGCGGCTCCATTGCTAGGAATAGAATTAGATTTTGGTATTCCTCCTAAAATGTAACGATTTCCAGAAATAGGAGTAGTTAATTGAGAAGAAAAACCTTTATTCCCCGGGCCAGTTTGAATTGGAATATAACTAAAAGGAAAAACATCAATAAGATCATTTGCGGTTCCATTATCAATTCTTACAGTGGGAGTAGCAGATAATCCACCTAAAGCATTTGTTAAAACAATAAAAGCATTTGTTGGTACAAATACATTTTCATCGTAATTAATATTTCCAAGGTCATATGTACCCGTGACAGAAAAGTCAACATTAAGTGGGCCGTACTTAACTAAAGTAAGATTGTTTGGTGTTGGTTTTGGAGCAGACATATTTTGGAAATATAGATGGCATGAAGGGATTGAACCTCCACACCATCATAGTTTAATTAGAACAAGTAACCAGTGACGTACACATCACCATAGATCGCACCAATGCGTCCAGCGGTATCAGCCGTGGAAGCCTCGGTTGTGAGCGAGGGATTGTAGTACGAAAAGGTCGTGCTGGTCGTGGAAATAACTTGAACAAGACCGTTATAAGCGGCATTGCCAATCGTAAGAACTTTAACCATCACACCTGGAACCAGCCAAGAAGGAACGCTCGACACCGTGATGGTGCTGATGTTGTTGGCGGTAACACGGTTCGTTGAAGCCAGTGAAGGAACAGCGGCGGTCGTGACGTTGATACGAACATATTCCGTTGAAGCGGCTCCACCACCACCAGATCCAATAGCAGGATTTGGGTTGGCAACAGGGTCTTGACCAAGAACATAATTATATGTTGCTTGGCTTGAGCTATTTCCAAACGCAAATGCTGATTGAGACAGATTGCTAGTAGCATTTGGGCTAGTAGAAACAGGAGTCGCAGGAAGCGTAAGGGGTTGGAATATGTTTTCGTTTGTAGTACCGTTGTCGATTGCTACAACAGCTTGGGTTCCATTAGTACCAAGGGCATTCTTATACACAACGAATGCATTCGTAGGAACGAATACGTTTTCATCAAAGTTAAGATTTCCAAGGTCGTAAGTCCCTGCAACCGTAAAGTCAACGGACAGTGGGCCGTAACGAACGATTGTCAAGTTATTAGGAGTAGGTTGTGGGACGGACATATAATTAGTTTTATTTGATTAGTTAAGATTAATAGTAGCTAGGCGTATTGTAAATAACATTGTTTAATGTATAAGACACATAAACATTGTCAGTGGTATCAGCAATAGTGATTGCTGTAGCAAGTGGCCCAACTCCAGACAAACTGATCGCACCACTCATTGCAACACCATTAACCGTGCAAGCACCACTTCCGTTAGCCGTAATCGACCAACTCAATGCACTTGTAGGAATAGTGAATGATGTGTTTTGAGCAACCTGTACAAAGTAAGGAGTCAACGGTTGCCCGTACCCTGCGTATAGCAGGGCAGGGGCGTTGAGAACACTCGACGGAGCGTAATTAGCGTTGTTAAGTGACATCGTGTGTTTACCTTATTGATTAGATAGGCTGGCTAACAGTGCTGTTGCAAGCGTAGCAATCAGGGGTGTATTGAGGAGCATAGTTCGGTGACAGTGTGCAAGCCGCAGGGATCACCAACTGTGCATTGTTCAACCTATGAAGGATGGAGTGCATCAGAGTAGGATCTTGGAACTGCATACCCATACGGAACTGGTTCCAGAAGAAACCTTGGTCACGCTTGATGTTGCACTCCCAATCTGGGTTCTTCCACTCCCAATCACCAGCGTAGTTCTGGGTCATGCCTTGAGCTTCACCGATACCACTTTGGGATGGGCTGATCCACTTGATCATTGCCTTGTTAACCCAAGGATTCGTGATACCGAAATCAGCATAGTTATAAGCAGTGTTCTGAACATACTTGCAACCAAGCTCCGTTGTGACGGGGATGTAAGGAAGCACACGAACCAGACGAGGCCATGTAGTAGGATCGTTCACATTGAACGTAGAAAGGGAAGCATTGTATGTCCAATCCACGTTGAAGCGAACACCGTTGATGTCGTTACAGAAGGCGTAGTTACCAATGACACGATCAATACCAAGAGAGTATTGAAGCTGTTTGTCATCAAAGTCACTGACGCTCTCCCACCATCCACTAGACTGCTTGGCATACTGCCAGAGCTGACGAAGAACACGGGAATCAGGAACGATGATCTCAAGGAGAGGGCGACCAGCGGCCTCGCTTACGTCAAGACGATAAGCGTCATCTTCACGCTGAAGGTTGATGAGGATGTCATCAAGGGTGTCAAGCGAGAGAAGACCAATGTTGTTAAGCTGTGAAGCTGGCATCTTAACATAGACATAGCCCATGTTGTAGCTACCCTCGTTTGTGCCCTCGAAAGGCTGAACGATGAACATCTGATCATCAGGAGTAACACAAGAGACAAGGGACTGACCATTGCTGACAGGAACCCACTTGTGTCCAGCACCACCGATCCAGTTGGAACGAGCGAACTCCTCATGGACGTTCTTGGTGATGTTGACATTGGTATTCATGATGTGATCCATCTCCTCTTGAGGGAAGAGACGATACATGAAATCGGTAAGCTGATACCAATCGGTACGCATAGCCTTGGTGAAAAGACTGAAGCTATACGATTCCGTACCAGGGTGAGCAATCGTCTCAAACTGAACGTCATCAGCGTTCTGGATGCAACGACCAGACTGAACTTGCTCCCAAGGCTGATCTGGATTGTACCATCCACGCCCGAAGCGGAATGCTTTCTGGGTAGGAAGGGTGTTTAGAGGCCAAGTCTCGGTCTCAAGACGACCATAATAGATCGAATTGATTGCCATCTTTTTAATAAAAAACGGATTGTAATAGGTGCGGGCTTCCCTAAATAGGGTATCCACATCCTGACACGAACTAAATGTTACGCCATTTTGCGCCATATGATTAATTTGTTATTTGTTAGGTTGTGTGCCTTGAAAAGAGTCGCCTCCTCCAAAACACGGTTTTGGTTTGTGAGCGACTGGCAACCTCGCAGGGTCTTTATTTTTTCAACAACTGATGTCAACCTCACACCCCGCTTTTTATTTATGTCTGACGCTATCAGACTCGGTGCTTTGGCTGAAATCAATCGTTGATTGAACAACGACCAATCCAGAATTAAAATGTCAGAACAAGCTATTAGTGGTTTTCTAATAGATCGTCAACAATTAATTTATCTATTTCTAAATTTGGCAAATAAACTTGCTGGAGTTCTTTCCTCCACTTCCGTTGCTTTGCCAGATGAAGAAGATCCCATGAGACCATCAGATGTGGAAGATCCACGCATCTTTTTGATGGTTTCTTTAAGCTCTGCAATTTGCTTTTCTTGAGCAAACGTATAAGCCTTTAATTTTTTGTATTTCGAACCTTGGTTAAGAACCCTCGTAATTTCCTCTGGCACGTAGTTGCTGTTCTCACGCAATGCCGCTTCAGCAATCAACTCATCTTCCGTTGTATCATCATCAATCTTTTGGGATGCAATAATCTTTGCAATCTCCTCTGGATACTTGATGGAGTCTTCAAGGGACTGCTTGGCTTGGAGATAAGCATCTTGCCAGCGTTTTCCAATTTGGGATTTGGTCATTGTTGCACGACGAGCCTTCTCCTCATCAGCTTGTGCTTTGGTTATCTCCCAATTCTGGAGAGCTTGGATACGATTCTCAACCTTACCAAGAACATCGTAAGCTGTAGTATTGAATTTAGCCTGTTCCATAGGAGAGAGATTCTCGTAGATGGCATTAAGAGTCTGTTTGGAAATCTCACGCTGTCTGGATCTTTCATTCTGATCTGTTGTGCGAAGTGATGTTTCATATGCGGCAACAGCTTTCTCAAATTCCGTAACGTATGTAGGGTCTTCCCCAAGGATCATTTTGATCTGACTATAACCATTGAGAATAGGTTGATCATAATTCTCTTTGAATACTGGATCAGCAGGAAGGTTAAGGAATGCATTTGCTTTGCGAAGCTGTTCAAGATCATTGGAGAGTGCTTCTTCACGCTCTTGCTTTTCTTTGATTGCCAATTCCAATTCCTTCTGGAGTTTCTCAACTTGCTTCTTTGTTTCACTATCGTCGATCTTGGAACGAAGCTCCTCAATCTCTTGTTTGGACTTCTCATATTCTGCAACCTTGGCTTTCAGTTCAGCGGCTTCTTTAGAAAGCTGTTCGTTGGTCTGCTTTAGAGTCTTGATGTATCCAGGCTTCTTATCATCTTCAACGGACGATGCCTTAACTTCTGGTTCTTCCCTATTTTCTACTGCTTCACGCCTAGCTTGTTTTTCCTCATCAACCTTATCTTGGAATTGAGAAGAATCTTGATTCAACTTCTCTGCCATTTTCTTAAACAAATCTGTAGGATTTCCCTTTGGAGCTTCTTTGATGTCACTCTTGAAGAAAGCATCAGCTTGTTTTACAGCGGCTTCTCTTGCGGCTTTGTCAGCGGCAGATGCGGCGGTAAGATTTGGGTTCTGTGCAGGGTCAATAGGTTGTTCAGACATGGTGTTTTGTGGTTGTGGTTACTTGCGGAGATTAAGTTCTTCTGGCGTTAGTGAGTCATCAAGATCAGGATCAAGATCAAGATCATGTGTGGCTATTTTAGATACTTTGGGACGTTCTACTGTCTCAAATTTATTATCTTCTGCTTCCGTTGCCCACTCTTGGAGGGTCTTGAATACAGAAACTACAGTTGCATGGTCGTGCTTAACAAGCTCCTCATACAAAGAGGACTTTAATTCTGTGAAGCGTTTGTCGTTGACGATTGATGCGGCTAGGTTGAGTACGTTTTTATCCATTCTGGTTGCCTATTTCGGGGTTGCTTTGTGCTAGTTGTTCTTGCTGTGCAATAGCGGCTTGCTGTGCCGCCATGTCCTGTGTGTTTTGTTGGTCGTTATGATCCAACTCTTGTTCATGTTGATCCTGCATAGCTTGTGCATCCTGTGATGCCTTTGCCCTGTGGATCTGGATTTCATTAGCGGCTTTTGCCCTCTTGGTAGCAAGATCAGTTGATGCCCTTTCCATTGCCATTGTGTCATGCAACTTGGCTTTCTGTGCCATTGCCGCCAGTTTGATGTTTTCTTTCTTCTGAAGGAAATCAGTTTGCATGGATTCTTTAGCAACAAGAGCATGGAGCTTGACTTGCTCTGGCGACATATTCTGATCACCTTGCTGTTGCTGATTGGCTTTCTCAATTTGAGCAAGTTGGCTACCAAGTTCATCAGTTCCACGTTGAAGCTGTTGCATCTGCTGACCAAATTCTTTGGCAATCTGTTTCTTGGAAGGATCTTTCTGGATGAATCCAAGGTGAGCAGTAAGGTGTGGGCCTTTGAAGCGGATGAGGCAAGCGTAGATGTCTTTGATAAGATCAATAGCTTCCTCTGACATATTGTTGGCAACTTGACCACGGGTAGGTGCTTGAGGATTAACGCCAGCACTCTGCAAGGCTTGTTGAGCTTCCTGCATGGATGCGGCGGCATCTTGGATATGACCCTTGAAATGCTCCACATGGTTCTGATCTGGATACACCCTAAAGTTAGCGGCATTACCTTTTGGATCAGTCATACCAATGTTCTCCATTGAGATGATTCCTTGCTCATCAGGGATCTCAACCTTGGTGTGCTGGAAGTAACGGTTAACATTTTGGCGACCATTCAATGCGGCAATAGCATCAGCGATAGCATTTGCCTGACCATCATTCATAGGAGTCATTCCCGTGAGTGAAACAGTCTGCTGTGCCGCCATCAGTTTGTATGATGGGCTACCAGAACCAGAAAGCATATTGGATTCAAGGTTCTCAATGTTTTCCCATTTCCATGCTTCTGCTGGAACATTGTTTTCCTCCATGAAATCAACAAACTTCTGCTTGAGTTTGTAACCATAACCACCCTTGGTAGTGCGGCTCATGCGTTTGTAGAGGAGCTTTAGCCAGCGAGTCTGGTTGTCATTGAACCTACGAATTTGAGTTCCTTGGAGCTTGGCACTTTCAGCGGCATCCATTTGGGATTCAGCTTTCGTCCTAGCCTTCCCTGTCTTGGAGTAATTGCCAATATTGTATGCACCAATTCCACGATAAAGATCAGCTTGGTAAAACTGGATACCAGAAAGCACCTCGTTGAATGGGATGTTTACGGAAACTTGTTGCGGTTCCACATCTTGAGGAAGAACCATGAATGGCATCCACTCCATCTGCTTGAGCTTCTTGGTTGATTCAGCAGAACCACCTTTGAACATCAAACGAGTATTCCAATCTACGGCATCCATGAAACGATTCATGTGGATGTCATAAGCTCGGCATTGGATAAAGATAGCTTCAGCAAGACCCTGGATCTCATGCCAAATACCAGAACCAGTTGAGTCAGTCATTGGGGCAATGATGTCCTCCCAACCATTCTCATCCTTTTCTACCCAATCTTTTTTGTAATAAAGGAATCCTGTCTGATCACGATACTCTTCTTCCGTAAGATCCTTACGACCATTCTCTTTGTAGCCAAGTACAAGACCTCCATAGTTTTGGAGAAGAAGCATCTTGGAGATAGATCCATTAAACTCCATGATGTAGAGTTCATACAACTCAATGCGTAGAGTGTACAAACGGGAAAGATTCATGTTGCCGGAGGCAACGTCCCTCAACCATTCCGTATTGGTATAAGTATTACGATAGTTCGTCGTGAACATCCGTAGTGCATCTACACAAGCCCAAAAGTTCCAACCCATTTCGGTTGCGTGTGCTTCTGCTTTTACTGGATCTTCTTCTCCACCAGTAATTTTGAGCCAAAACTCAAGTGGCGTATAGCTACGCTTGATGCAAAGCTCACCCAAGTTGGTAAGATCGGCATACGTTTTATCTGGAATCAAGACATTGGAGTTATGGAAACTTTTTGTGGGCCACCCATCCCTATCTTCCGCAATCTCAAATCCCTTTCCATACAAGCTCATCTCCTCAACATCCAATTCAACATTGTAGTTATAGGAAGGCCAAGAACGGAGCATCCGATCAAATCCCACACTGATAATATCACTCCATATTTTCTTTTCGGTAGGATTACCAATCTTGGTTGTGATATTTGCGGCTGTATTTCGCTCCATAACCATGTCCACAAAACTAGACTTTTGGTTATCAACGATGAATTTCATTTGACGGAATGGAACATTGCTCATTCCTTGCATCTGCCTTGCGGCTACCTGACTATAATCTGTGGGAGGGAAACCTTTATAACATTTGTAGATACGTCCCCACTTACGTTCACGACCAGCATTGTCTAATCGAAGGTTCCAGCAAATTGTAAATGCATCATTGGCTGTTTGGACACGGCTAGTAGGTGCTACACCATTAGAGTTGATGGTATTAAAACCCCAACTGGAGACACCCTCACGATTTACAATTCTTTTTGTTTTTGCCATTTTAGCCTAGTGTTTGGTTCATTGCTTGTCTGCGTTTCTGACAAGCGGTGCAACCCCTTGCGGCTTGTTCAAGGTTCGTTTGAACCCCAAGTGTTGCCGCAACACGATCACCCAAGCTAGCAAATGTATGTATTACATTAGCCACCTTGTCGCCAGCTTCTTGCCAACAGTATTGACCTGGGATTCTCCCACAAATTTGTTGTTCGATCAAGTAATCTAAATTATCTGGCACTTCCACATTGTTATTTTTCATGTCACTGGCAACTTTGTTGGAGAATTGTCTGCCATAAGTCATCTCCATTCCATTGACACGATATTTAGTTCCCTTGTCATCGCTGTACTCATACCAGAGTCCACTTGGGATCGGCCCGTTTTTATCCTTTAGTCTCATGTAGCTCAAATGATTTGCATTCTTTTTATATTTTTGTCAATAGTTAATCCACATGGAATATAACGGATTGGTTTTGGATGCACCAAAAGACACAACATATGGCATCCCATATTTAGAGACTGTTCCACAGTTTGTTCGTGAGCTTTCTTGCTATGCATTAACCCGTGGAGAGTTTGGAAGGCGAGAAAGGATTAAACGAGGAATAAGAATTGAGGATACTGACCTTAAAAATCCTGCTCAACATATGGTTAATTGCTTTAACCTTATTTATGGCAACGATGTGTTACTCCATTCGCAAGGAATCCCGAATAATTATGCCCTAGACATCATTGATTTGTTCTGCAACGAAAATGATTGGGGAATTGCAGGGTGTGCATCCAGCGGAAAGACGTTTTCTGTGGCGGCTTGTATCGTGATGGATTGGATTTCAGCTCCCACAGTCACCTCAACATACGTTGCATCTACCTCTTTGGATGCATCTGAAGACCGATTGTGGGGTAAGGTTTGCACCCTTTACAGGGTAGCAATGCGTAATATTCAAGCCCAATACAAGACTGCAACCATTGGAAATCTGGTTGAGTACCGAAGAATGATTGTTTTTGAGTCGATTGATACCCGTGATACGGAACGAGACTATACAAATGCTATCAAAGCATTGGCATTTCCTAAAGGTGGAGAGGGAAAACGAGCCGTAGAGAATACTAGAGGACGTAAGAATGCCAGAATGCGGTTATTTTTGGACGAATTGGCAGAAATGGATCTCTATGCATTGGATACCAGGGTAAACCTTGGAGCAAATCCAGACTTTATTTTTGGTGGCATGGCAAACCCAGCCGCTACTGCCAACAATCCCCATACGGAGTTATGTCAACCAGACGATCCTATGGAATGGGATGCCGTAAATCGTTACACAAAGAAGTGGAGGACTCGTACTGGCGTAGCGTTGCATCTTTCTGGTGAAGATAGCCCAAACTTTAAGGTTCCTGATGCGGAAATTCCTCCATTTGATCGTTTCCTTACCGTTGAAGGTGAAGCGGCAACACTAAAACGATGCTACGGAAACAAAAATGCCCTAGAATATTGGCGAAATGTCTATGGATGGTGGCCTGATAACTCTGTAGAACTTACAATTTTCTCAAAAGCATTCATTGCAGGATGCGATTTGAACTTTGAACCCGTCTGGAGTGGCAGAACAAGAGTAGTTTGTGGATTTGACCCTGCATTTACTGCTGGTGGAGATAGATGTGCGGCATCTTTTTGCAGATTAGGGCAAAATGATACTGGTCGTAACGTAGGTTTCTATCTCGGAACTAGAGAATATGAGTCTAGCGTAGGTGATGTATTTGAAGAATCCATAGCAATGCAGTTGGTAAAGGATTGTATTGAGTTTGGTGTCCATCCACGAGACTTTGGATTGGATATTTCTGGTGATGGTGGAAAAATGATGAGAGCAATCATTATTGAATGGAGCAAATTCCATCCAGAGGCTATGTTTGTATTCCCAATTTCCTCGATGGGTATGCCAACAGATCGTAGGATCAGCAATCTTGATAAGCGTACTTGCAAAGAAGCATACGATAGATTGGTTACTGAATATTGGTTTGCTGTTCACACCGCATTTTCTACCAGATCATTGGTTGGTATTGACGTAGATGCCCATTCCAAGGTCGTAAACGAGCTTTGCAGTCGTCTTTATTACCACAAGGGCAGGAAGGTGGCAGTCGAGAAGAAACTCGACATGAAGCATCGTTTGAAGAAGTCACCCGATTTGGCTGACTCATTGACCTATGCTGTGCAGATGCTCCGCAGAGCAGGACTTGAATTTGCGTTTGAGGAAGAGACAGTTTCTTTGGACATCCAGGAAATAAGCGATTGGGAAAACCGATTGATTCACTCCAAAGCCACATCTCAAGAACAAATAGAAGATGATGAATGGGGATACGGAGGCAAGGGAACAGATGACGATGGATTTTAAGATTGCTTTGTTTTATTTTGTTGAAAGAATTTTTTAAATGAAGGAAATACTTTCTTTTGGTGGAGGAACACAATCTGCTGCTATAGCGGCTTTGATTATTCAAGGCAAATTACCAAAACCTGATGCTGTAATTATAGCTGATACTGGTTATGAGAAATCTACAACTTGGCAATATTTAGATTCAGTCATTCGACCAGCATTTAAAGAAATTGGATTAGAAGTTCATAGGATAGGGCAAGAATGGGCTACTGCTGGTTTAATAAGCACAAGTGGAAATTCTGTTCTTATGCCTATGTTTACAACTCAATCTGATACTATTGGAAAATTAAGTGGTTATTGTAGCAACGAATGGAAAGTAAGGCCAATGGATCGGTATTTAAGAAAAGTTTTAGGAATACAAAAAAAAGATCAAAAAAAATGGATTGGTTACTCTCTTGATGAATCAAGAAGAGCGATTCGTATGATGGCATCTGAAGATTGGCAGAAAGGTCGTATAAGATTTCCATTAGTTCATGATGTTCCACTTAAAAGACACCAAGCAATTAGAGAGGTAGAAAAAATGGGATGGCCCACTCCTCCAAGATCAGCTTGTTACTTTTGCCCAAACATGGGTGACGATGAGTGGAGGGATATTTCATCAGAAGAATTACAACTTGCTTCTCAACTTGAAAAAAAAATGCAAGAGACAGATCCTTTTGTTTTTCTACACAAAAGCGGAAAACCAATACTTGAAGTTGATTTTACAAAATCTGATGAACAACCAGAATTATTTGAACGAGCTTGCTCTTCTGGTGTTTGTTTTGTTTAGCTTGACAGCTTCTTTTTTATTGATAATTTCTGTCTGATCGAAAGATTGCGGATGGGTGTGAATGCGTACCACATGATCCAAGAATATGGCTTTGACGAACCAAAACGTCCTACCCATTTGAGTAACGAGGAGAAGCGTACAGCATTCAGCGTAGCGGAGTGTTGTGGTTTCTTTTCTTTACTCTTTCCTTTCCTGCATGGGTGGGGGGTAATGGGGGGTGTTTCCTTTCTCCTTTGGTTTTCTTTAGCCTGTGGTGTCTTGACTTGTTTCCATCACTAAAGCATACTCCGCTATCCTATGAAGTTTTCTCCCCAAGAATTTAGAAACGGTTCAATTATCCCATCTGTTCTCAATGGAAAAGTCGATTCTTCCGTCTCTAGCCTCATAGGTAAATCAGAATCTCTTTCATTCGGTGGCGGTCAATACAAACGGAAACCAAATTTCCTCATGTGTCCCCCAAAATACTTGTCCACGGCTATCCCGAACAACAAGTTCATGAAAGGTCAGAAAATTGATACTGAACGTGCCATGCGTCAGTACGCTCGTATTAAGAGACTCATCACTGCTCTTGGTGTTAAAGTCATTGAGCTTCCTCCTACCAAGGGGGCACAAGATCAGCACTTTGTTGCTAACCTTGGACTCTCGGTAGATCCGTTTATCTTCCTAGCCAAGATGTCTGCTCCTGGTCGAACCATCGAAGAAGAACCTGGTCGCAGATTCTTTGAGAAGATGGGTTATACAGTTCTCCAACCTCCTCATTATTGGGAAGGCGAAGCTGAAACAAAACACTGGAAAGACAATATTTACTTTGGCGGCTATGGAAAATTCTCCGATTGGAAAGCCCAAGAATGGATTTCCAAAAAGGGTGGTATCGAAATCATACCTATGCGAATGGTGAGTGATGATCTCTACCACTTGGATTGCTGTATCCATGTCCTAGACAAAGAAAACTTGATGGTTTGTCGTAGTGGCATTGATTCGGAATCATTCAAAAGGTTAGAGAAACTTGCCAATATCATTGTTGTTCCCAAAGAGATGGAAGCAACTGGTGCTACCAATCTGATCCGTATCCCTGACAAAAACATTGTGATCAGTGGTATGTTCCAACCAGAGTATGGTCAGTATCGCAATTCAATGGAATGGATGCTTACTACAATGGACAAATTCAACAACTCTGTTATTTTTGCTGACATTGATGAAGCTGATAAAAACGGAGCCGATTGTTCATGCCAAGTAATGCACATGACTTTCTAAAATCTCTTTGGAGATGGTTGGTAGGTAGGATTGCTTTTATTAATGGGTATTGTCCAGAGTGTCTAACTGACTTAAAAGATTGTAATAAAAGTCCTTGCCATGTCTGTAATGTTCTCGGATACATAAGTCCGAATCAAGTATGGACTAGATTTAAGACATGAATAAAACAACCACATCACCCAATGCCAAAACAAACGTCTCCACAATGCGAGAAGCAAGAGTCAGTTACGGTACAAAAAAAACAAAACGTAAGCCAAAGAAATAATATGAATGCTGAACAAGATGCTTTTGAAATATGGAGCAAGGCTGGTTCAGCAGGATTAGAGAAATATCGTAAAGGCCAAGCAGAACACAGAACAGATTTTTGGACTGCTGGTGCAGGATGGTATGCAAATAACTTGCGAGATGAACAGTTGGATCTAATCAGCTATCTCCATCATTTAATTGAAAGAATAGATTCCATGCAAGTATTGGCAGAGATGATGGAAAATGAGGATGTCTCACTACGAGATGCCGCAACAATACTCAAACAATTGACATCCAGTAATCCTCCCAATAAGGCTTGCCATCAATCTAATGACTAAAAAACAAAAGCCAGTTGGAGCCGTAATTGTCTCTGACCTTCATTGCGGTTCCACGGTTGGTCTTTGGCCTGATGGACATGAAACATCCACGGGTAACAAAATTGGTCTAGGTAATAATCTCCACCAGCAATGGCTATGGCAATGTTGGCAAGACAAAGATGAGAAGATTAAAACTCACTTCAAGGGTAAGCCATTTGCTCTCATCATTAATGGTGATTGTATCGAAGGTAGACATCATGGATCATCTGAAATCGTTGCCGCATTAAACCTAGATCATACCCTGGCCGCTATTGAGTGTCTACGTCCTCTAGCAAAATTAGCCTGTGCAGTTTACATGACTGCTGGAACCGAGTGTCACGTTGGTGATTGGGAAAAGATGATCGCCAAAGAATTAGGTGCTACTTGGCTAGGTGACAAAGGATTACTAGAAATCAATGGTACACTCATTGATATTGCCCACCATATGCCGACAAGTTCTAGGGCATACCTTGAGGCTGGAGCAATGTCTATAACAATGGGCAACGCCAGACAGAATTACTCCCGTGTTGGTCATAGGGTTCCAAAAATATATCTACGAGGCCATAGACACACGGGAGGAATCTTTAATGATGGTGCTGGCATATTCATGGTGACACCAGCTTGGCAGTTACTTACAAGATATGCCCACAAAGTTGTAGGAGATGCGATATGCCGTCCAGGTGTGGGAATACTGGATTGGAGTGGATGTGACAAAGGAGAACTACCAGCAACCAAAATCATTTCGTATGAACCGAAAGAAAATACACCCATCAGAAGCTGATCTACGAGAGAGCATTATAAAATGTGCTGTTGATTTAATCAACACACCCACAAAAGAAGAAATAGTTTATGGTGAATGGTTCACCATTAAAGACCTAATAGGAAAAGTAACTTTTGGAAAAGATGCTATCCGTAGAAGATTAAAGAAACGAGTTGAATTGGGAGAGGTAGAAGAAAAGATCCAAAAGTGTAGGGTAGGTAATGCAGTCGTATCGTTAAGTCTATTCCGAATAATTCCCCAAGATGAAATTGCCCGTCCGTATTAAGTTGGAAGACAAGAAGCTAGGCAGGGAACGTAACGATGGTCAGGCTATCTTTGCAGATAAAAAGATAGAAATAGATCCACGCCTATCTACCAAATCCAGACTCAATATAGTTTTACACGAAGGGATACACATCCTTGACCCTAACCTTCCAGAATTGAAAGTTAGAGCCTACGCAAATCGTCTATCCGATCTCCTGTGGCGTGACCGCTGGAGACGAATAGAGAAATAATTAGGCGTATTCTAAAATACCCTTGGAATGATGTGCAATAAGTTGGAGGATAGCCTTACCCTCTTCAGTAGCAACATGACCCGTCCCTTGGCACTTCCAGCAGGGTTCCCCCAAACCTTCATCGTACCAATCGGTTCCTGTACCACCGCACTCATCACACGCCTTCTCAAGAGCATTCTTGTTGAATAGGTGTTTCATAGAATCTCACCACTAGACGAATTTTTTCCAAACACAAGACTTTTTTTATTTATAAATGAAACAACAAAAAGAAGCGTATGAGAAAGCCAAAGAATTGGCACTGAAGGGTGAAGACTTCAGTGTCCTGATAGGCATTATAGATCCAGAACAAAGGATGAGGCTCCGAGCATTCGTTTTGAACTTGCCAGAGGAGTTAGCAAAGAAGACAATTTACGGAAGAGTCCAACTCTCACAGCAACCAGTAACCAAGAAATCCAGAGGCAGACCACGCAAATTATAGGGAGTTTAGGAAATTTAGGGAGTTTACAAATGCTTGACACTTTTTGATAAATGAATAGGATTTGTATCAATATAACTCATCAAGCCTCTACTAGCTATCAAAACACTTCATTGTGGCACTACCTAGAATGCTCAAACAGATGAGTCATATTTCGGGGGAGGCATTGAGGGGGGTTATATCAACTTATAGCGTCATGCGTATCCGTTCTGGGTGTTGATAAAATCTAGCGACCTGAACCTCCTCCGACCTTTTTAACTGAATATGGAAACTAAAAATAAGCCAAAGCAAACATGGATTCGCAATCCAAACTACGCAACTGCAACCCATGAGGTTGATCCAAAATTGCCAGTGTATGATCAGATAGAAACCCTAGATGGGGTAACGATGGACGAATGGTATGGAGGGTTTGCAAAGATCAAAAGCACGGAACCAACAGAGTAATCTGTTAAAAAAACCGCTACATATTTTTAACAGCTATCACGGAAAAAGCATACACTATTTCTGACAAAATTTATTATTCAAAAGTAATATAAACGATTTATTACCAATTAGTAGTACACATTCAATAGTATTTAGTGGTTTGGATTCAATAAAAATAAGTCAGCAATACCAAACACTATACCAATTTACGCACGATATAGCAGACAAGTGTAGTGAGCACGCTACATATATCCAAATTGTGTAGCAGATCGTAGACATCTGTAAAATGTTCATGATCGCAGACACCTAATCATTTACCGCATTATACCTGATTGGGTATAATTCATGAGTTATAAATCACAATATCACCGCAAGGGTATATTGTCATGTCAAAGAATCTGCGGTTTCTGTACATGAGAGCGTTGATATGTACACGATATCGACATTTTCTTTATACAAAGACACTTTAAGTAAACCAGACTATACACAAAAGACCCCCTTTTGCACTTGCTCACAGACAGAGGTGTGGGGGCAAAATTCTTATAGTCCCTTAATCATATCCCGATCCCAATCCGATAGCCTAGAATCTTCTATCTTCTCCTTCAATGCCTTGCTCAATCTTTCCCTCTCCAATTTCATGCCACCATACCCACCAGGCGAACTATCAGAATCCAACTCCAACTCATTAGCCAGACTCCTCAATAGCATTATGCTCGGCCTATTCCTCTCACTAGGTGGGTATCTCAATGTCATTGGCTTATAGTTATACTAGATGCTATTTCATCGTCAAGGTAAGGTTTTTTGAGTAAATGCTCAATGTCGGAAAAATTAACATTCCTTGCTTCTCTCCCATCAGGCAATACATCTTTTTTGTTCATATTTTCTTTACCCCAAAGAGGCTGAAGGTTTGTATAATGATTCAATCTCATTATCTCTTCTTCTGTTTTTGCAACAGCTAAAGGAATAATATGATCAATGTGCCATCCATGCATTCCCCTATTATTCCAATTCATCCCATCACTAAATTTAGATTCTATATATTTGTAAAATTCATCCCATGAACATCCTAAAATATCTAAAGACTTTGATCTTTTAGTATAACCACAACGTGTTAAACATTTATTAATAGTGCTACGAATTTTATGTTTGAAAGCATACAAAGGATTGTTTTTTCTCCTCTGTGCTTCCCTTCTTACTTTGTATTTTTTTCTAGAGGGTCTCTTTGCCGCCCTCCTGCGACGTTCAATTAATTTTTCTGGATATTTTTTATAATACCTTTTTAGCCATTCCTTTCGTTTTATTTTCTGTTCTGGAGTTTTTAACCATGTTTTGCGTCGATCATCTCTTTTCTTTTTAGCTTCTGGATTATTTTCATAATATTTCTTTCTTGATGCTACTCGCCTAGCCTTTTTTTCTTCTGGTGTTAATAATACTCTTTTAGGCTTTAATGCTTTCAACATTTCTTTTTCTGCTTTTTTAGCCAATCGTTCTTCTAAACGTTTTTGTTTTAATGCAAGTTTTTCTTCTTTAGCCAAACGCCATTTTTCCTTCCTAGCTTTTATCTTTTCAGCATTCCGTTCTTTTATTTTTTCCTGCCTCCTTATTTTACCAGCTGCTACTTTTTCTGGATTGTTTTTTTTCCAATTCAACATACTTTCTTTTGCTTTTTGGGGATTCAAACGAACCCAGTTTCTAACCAACTCATTTGCCTTCTCTTTATTCTTCAACCTCCATTGAGTTTGTAAATTTCTGTAATATTCAAACTTCTCTTTTGTAATCCATTTTTCTTTGCCCCGTTGCATTGAATAAAATACCAATCCATCTTCTCTTTGAGTTCCAGCTTTTATTTTCATCATTAAAAAATAAACCATTCATGACACACACGCAATAAAAAAAAACAGAAAGTTTTCAAAATACCATATTTTTTCGGAAGGTCATGTCGCACATACACGCCCAATATATAGGTGATGATACCCCCTCCCACCTCCCGAAGAGATTTCCTGGGAGATCCTAGGGGGTCGAGGTCGGGACAATCTCCGCGTCGATTACCGGCGGGACCGGCAACACCGGCGAAGGAACCGGCAGTGCCGGTGAACCAGGCAACGCACCAGGTGAAGGACTGAAGAACTGGACCAGGAATTGGAAAGGATTAGCCTGTTGTTCAGTTCCCTTTTCGTAATCTCCAGATAGCTTTGATAGGATATTAACAGCTTCTAATTTGCTAGGCATTTTTACTCTCTTTTTAACATTACCTAACTGATCTACATCTTCGCTGTACTCTTGACAGAGTGGAGAGTCTTTATCCACTTGTCCAGCTGGTGTTCTTGCAACACTAGAGAGAAACGCTTTACGTTCGGCAAGACTCATGACCGTCTTTTCCCATTCTATTTCCTTCGCTCGCTGAATCGCTTGGGAAACTTTGGGAGTCTTTATCAACCTGCAAGCATCACTTGCCGCATTCTCAATGCTGGACGATTTATACCCCGCCAACAGATATGCTTTGCTTAATGGTAGTCCTTGCAAGTGGTATTTGACGAACTGACTTTGCTTTGGTGACAACTTGGCAACGCTAGGGAGATTTTTCTTGTTCATTTTCCATAGTTTTACATAGTGCCATTCCCTAGTCAACTTATCTCCATTGAACCGATGCTCGCCTACGGCTCCGCTCTATCATCTTGTGATGCGGTGGATTTGAAATGATGCGTGAAATAGAGATGATGGATACATACTGAATTTATTATGTATCGGTCATACGATAGGATGACCACAAAAAGAGCCTATCTCTGAAAGACTCATCTTCACCACGGATTTGGAACGACCTATGAACCCTAGTCTTATTAAGGTAGACTATGAAGAGAGGATCACAATCGCAGCGTGATCTCATTATTAAAGCGGGACGGCTAGTACCCCGCTTCCAACCTTCGCACGTGGGCCGACATTCTCGATTCCCAGGTGTTACACCATCAAGTGATCTTGTCACCTGATGTTCTAAATATATATGAAGAATTGAAGATTGCAACAGAGAATGAAAAAAAGATCATCTTTCTCACAAAAATATCTTGCAAGGTTATAAAAAGATGGTATTGTAGTTGTAGTGATTGACTACGGAACCCGATAAACACTGGCTCTAGAGGCGATCACGAAAAACAACACCAACACCTAAAAACATGACAACAATAAAAGAAGCAATTAAGAAATATATCAAAGAAGCAAAAAAGAAGGGAATTACCAAGATGACATTGGATAATCTCTTCATGTGCTGTCCTGTTGCACCTGCTGTATATCGTGAAATGGCTGGAACAAATGGCCGCTATGTCTACAAACAAGAATTCTTTAAGATAGCATCAAAACATTTCCCTTCTTTTATAATCTAAACACCACCCAACACCCAACACTAATACAACATGAAAAAATCCGACGCAATCATTGCTTGGAATCGCTCCAATCAAATTCACGCCCTAACCCTCCGCTTGGCAATCCTGGGAGCCGTAGCCGCCCTCCTAGCCGCTCGAATCGCTTATCTATTAACCAACAACTAAACCCCAACCCCAACCCCGAACCAAAAGGAGAACATGAAAACTTATAACTTCCACTTCACGCCGAAGAGCGACAACGTAAAAACGGGAGCAATGCCTGTGACCACGTCAACAGCGGAGACTTGCCCCGACTCTTGCCCTTTAAAGGCTGGCGGGTGTTATGCAAAAACCTCTTTCCTTGGAATGCACTGGCGAAAGGTTTCCGATGGTAGGAGAGGCGAAGGATTCACCGCTTTCCTAGCAAAGATCCGAGAGATACCGAAGGGAACTTTATGGAGGCACAACCAAGCTGGCGACCTCCCAGGGAAAGGTGACAGGATCAACTCCCGTGACTTGGTACGCCTAGCAAAAGCCGCACGGGGAACAAGGGGCTTCACCTACACGCACAAACCCCCGACCGCGGGAAATCTGAAGGCTATCCGATCCGCGGTGAAGGAAGGTTTCACTATCAACCTTTCCGGAAACAGCTTGAAACACGCCGACCGCTTGTCCAGGCATGGATTGCCAGTTGTAGCCGTGCTTCCCTCCGATGCGGTGAAGGTTAAGAATTTGACCACGCCCCAAGGAAGGCCCGTAGTAGTTTGCCCTGCTACCAGGAGCGAATACATCACCTGCAAAACGTGCGGCCTCTGTTCCAAGGCTGACCGCCCCTTTATCATCGGATTCCCAGCTCATGGCACTATGTCAGCGAAGGCTGACGCAATCGCCAACAACTAAACCCAACCCCAACCCAAACACCATAACAACATGAAACTACACCCTAGCATAACTGAAGACAGAATCATCCAGGCAATCGAAACCGACGATATGGAGGGAATATGTACCGCTTGCGGTGAATCTTCCTCTTCACCTTGTGAACCCGATGCAAGGAACTACGAATGCGACTCTTGCGGAGAGTTTAAGGTTTACGGAGCTTCCGAGCTTCTCTTTCACCTCCCTTTAATCTAACCCCAACCTCAACACCTAAAAACATGAACCTAGAAACCGCCGCCGATATTCTTTACGGAAATTCCGTAGAGAGAACCACGTTGACCTTCACGCCTAACTTGGAGGAATTCCAACCCGTACGGGCTAGGAGTATCCAAGATAGCCTAGAGAGCATTATAGCAACGTGCGAAGCACTGAACCGAGAGATTGAGGCGATCAAGTACGCCCTAGAAAACAAATAACCGCCGCCGATTATGAACGAAAACAAAGAACAAATCCCCTGCTATTGTGGAAACCCCGAAGCTGAATGGCATGGAGACAAGAGAGGATACCGAGCTTACTGCTGTACCGAATGTTGGCAAGATGACCCCACCGCCTTTCTAGGCTATCATGTAACCGAATACCAGGCGGTCGAGATCGCCGCCCTATGGAGAAAATCATGGGACAGCATGTAGAATGCCATCAGGGATTATTTTGCCGCCTACGAATAACCGCCGCCGCCGACCATGGAAACGCTTGAACAAATCGTATCCAATCTCATGACCATGATTCAACAGAACGAAAAGTTTATTGAATCACCACCCAAACCGCCGCCGCCAATCCTGCGGATAAGCGATAAAAGCGATAAAAGCGATGAAAGGTCACCTGCAATACCCACAAAAAAAATACCTATCACCCGATCAAAAGATTGGAAACCTACCTTTTGGTCTGATCTTTACATAAGCCGATCAGAAAACCCTTGTACTAAAAAACTTGATCCACTACGACCGCATGAATTTCCCCTAAAAATTGTGCGTCATAGAGGAAACCCTACAGATAAAACTAATTTCACCCACCTCCAGGAACTCTGGAATGGGAGAGAAAAACCGCTAGAGATAAAAACAGCGGGACGCAGAACAGACAACCTAACCACCAAAATTAAACCATGACCACTAAAACCGCCGCCGCATTAACTGAATCAAAAGCATTAGTTACCAATATAGAACCTTTGTTCTATAATCTCATCAGGACATCACAACATCACGGCTTGGATACCATCCAGATCAGCACATTGAGGGCAAGGGAAATCGCCGCCGATTTACTTGTGCTTAAAAAGAGATTGCAAGATTTGCAAATAACTGAAACAAAAGCAGAGTCAACAATTGACAGGCATCTAGACAAGATGTTCAACCTATAACCAACATGAGCAAACGATACGACGATTACGATTACACTTGTAAAAACGAAGAATGTGAACATGAGTTCACCCTCCGATTCTATGCCGCAACTCCTAATAGGGGAATGCATGGACGATTTGAAGATGCCGAGCAGGGATCATCCGCATCATGCGATCCCTCCGAGTGTCCCAAATGTGGGGAGGAGGTTTCTACCGAGGATGTAGAATCCGATTGTATGCCCGACCCCGACGATTACATGGAGCCTGATTGGGATTGAACCATAAACACCGCCGCAAAATGAACGTCATTAAAAGCGTCTATGAATCCCAAGAAGAGATTCTAAAATCTATCCAGAATCTCCATTGTAAAGATGGATTTGATTGTGATATGACTTATGGAAACGGATCATTCTGGAAAAATCTTCCAAAACCTATTCTATGCTTTGATATTCAACCTCAAAAGCCAGAATGCATACAGGGAGATAGCCGTTGTCTACCTTTACTTAAAGAGTCTCTCAATAGCATGGTATTTGATCCTCCCTTTTTGACATACGTCAAAGGGGGAAGAGATCACAAAGAAGGAAAAGTTGCTATGACAGCTAGATTCGGTGGATATTGGTCATACACCGAGTTAGAGGATCATTACAGAGACTCAATAAGCGAGGCATACAGGGTATTAAGACCGAAAGGTCACCTTGTCATTAAATTTCAGGACATCATCCACAATCACAAAATGCACAGCACCCATTACAATACGATTGCATGGGCTGAAAGCGAAGGGTTCAGATTAGCAGATTTATTCATTCTTGTGGCTTCCCACAGAATGCCATCACCACAAAAAGGAACACAAAAACACGCAAGGATATTCCATAGCTATTTCCTTGTTTTCCAAAAAACAAAATGAGAGCAACACAATACAACGGAGAGAGGCCAAATTTAGATTGGACACCATTCCTTTTATTTCTCTACCGAGAGTATGATTGGAACTTGACTTCACCTAGATTTCGATCAACATATTTTCCTATCAAAAAAGTCTTGCAAGGGACTAAAACATCAACCACATTAGCACGATGACAACCACTGAAACACCTACCGACACCTTCACTACACCAGCACCAAAGCAGAATGCTTTCCTTGGACTCTATGTTCCGCTTGATCTTAAAGCCAAGATCCATGCCGCCGCAAAATCCGAGCGTAGGAGCATGAGTAGCTTTGCTGTTGGAGTCTTTGAGGAATACTTCAACGAACCATCTCCAGCCCAATGAGCAAGACCATCGCCGCATTGATTCTTCTTCTCTTGCTAATCGCTCTTGCAGTATTAACAATGCCACGATGAAAGAAGGACTTTACAAAAATATCCAAAAAAAGAGGGAACGCATTGCCGCTGGTTCTGGAGAGAAGATGAGGAAGCCAGGATCAAAAGGAGCACCTACTGCAAAAGCATTCCGAGACTCCAAGAAAACCGCTAAAAAGAAATAACACTATGGCTAAAACACCAGCATGGCAGAGAAAGGAAGGCAAATCGGAAAAGGGAGGATTGAATGCCAAGGGAAGGGAATCCTACAATAAAGCAACAGGAGGTCACCTCAAGCCTCCTGCACCTAATCCCAAGACCAAATCAGATGCAGGACGTAAAGCCTCATTTTGTGCCCGAATGAAAGGGATGAAGGCAAAACTTACCAGTGCAAAGACCGCTAAAGATCCCAACAGCAGGATCAACAAAAGTTTAAGGGCATGGAAATGTCACTAACCAATTTCCTTTGGAAATTCATCCAAGGATTAACCAACAACAACAACCATGTCACACACACTAGCGGAACTAAACGAGATCGCACAGGGCGTAGCCAACAAGCTCGGTCACATCAGTCAGGAGCTTCTTTTGGAGATCGAAGCACTCATCAACAAGAAGGAGTGTTCTACCGCCCCTTGCCCCGACCAACAGCCTGTATCGGATGCTACAGAGACCCCTGCTGTTTAACAAATAGATGAAAGCACTCTTTGAACGGATGAAAGGGATGTTTCAGCCTCTCCAGATCAAGGCACTCCCTAACGAGACTTTGATCAATACTCGTAAGCTGTCACCAGTAAAGCGTAAGTCGATCAAGACAGAGGCTACCAAGCCAGTAACAAAGGGTCGCAAGCCCACAACAAAAAGGAAAAAGTAAGATGCCAACGAAAAAAATGCCAAAGACGGAGAAAGCCAAACCTTCCTCCAAGGCTACCAAAATGAAAGCCGCTGGTTCAATGATGAACAAAGGCTACAAGAAGAAGTAAACCTTCCTGTTTGCTCCTAGAGGGACATGAACAAACCCTCTAGGAGCTACTAGCAGGAGCAACCACGCTACCCAACAACATGAACATAAATACAACCACGCAAGAAAGTCAACTCAACGCTTCTTTTGTTAAAGCATTAGGAGAATTACGCAATGTAGCCAAGAATGCCGTCAATCCGCATTTCCGTAACCGCTACGCTTCACTAGATGCTATTCTGGACGATGTTCGTCCTGTATTAGCCGCACATAACCTTGGAATCTCCCAAGAACCCCTCTTTGAAGATGGGAAGGCAGGAGTCGTTACAAGGCTTATCCACGCATCAGGAGAGAGCAGGGAATCGACTTTGTTACTACCGATCAAAGATCAGACTGCCCAGGGGGTAGGATCGGCATTGACATATGCGAAAAGGTATGCCATCTCATCCATCCTTGGAATCACCGCCGATGATGACGATGATGGGGAGCTTGCCAGCAAGCCAGTAGTTGCCAAGCCTGTCATCAAAGCTGAAGCACCGAAAGTAAAGCCAGAGAAGGCTCCAGAGGATACCAAGGGTCTTCCTATCAATCCCCTTGAAATGCTCTCCAGCATGATGTGGAGTGATGAGATCAGTGATGCTCATGTAATTGAGTTTCTTATTGCCAACAAAGCAATCAAGTCAAGGGACATCAAACTCAAGGATGTTCCAGAGAAGTTGATCGAACGTCTCGTCACTGCATGGGACAAGGTTAAGGCATTCAAACCAGCACTCTAATGACGCAAGACAATATTGTAAAAATATACATTTCAGCAACGGAACAATTTACTCCAGATTCAATTGAATGGGAAGGAGTATACGAATTTGCTGATAAGATGATTTCTGAAATTCAGCAATTACTAGACGCTTACCAAACCCCAAAAAATGACTGACGAGCGTAACGGAAAACCATCAGCAAGCGGATTCTCCCGACTTGCCCTATGCCCTGGATCATGGAACCTAGAGCAAACACTCCCCCCACAGGAGGAGAACAAGTACATGGCATTGGGAACAGCAGTCCATGCTGTCCTAGCTGGTCAAGCAGAGTTTGATACTCTCACCGAGGAGGGTCAGGACATCGCCACAAGATGCCTGTCTCAATTCTCCGAGATGATCGGTCAGTTGGATCTGGGTGAGAGAACCAAGGAGGTTATCGAAGAGAGATTCTGGTATGATGATCTCTTCTCTGGGGCGATTGATAGGATCGACTTCTTTGGAGAGGATACCGCCGTAGTCACCGATTACAAGACGGGTCGTGTAGCCCAATCTGGAGCCTCTGAAAACTATCAACTCCGAGCGTATGCCGTCCTAGTCAAGAAGGCATTCCCTAAACTCAAGAGCATCTACGTTGCCATTATTCAGCCTTTATCCGCTGGCAAGACAATCGCTGAATACAACGAAGAGGATCTCGCCAGAGCAGAAAAGGAAATTGTTGGCATCGTTCATGCTTCATCATTTCCTGATGCTCCAAGAACTCCTTCTCCAGATGCTTGTAAATGGTGTCGTGCTAAAAGCATATGTCCAGAGGTTCGTGGGACACATAAGGAACTAGAAGTAGTTTCTAATGCCGTTGTTCCTCGACTCTCTAACGATGAGATCCTAGCCATTGATGAAAAGGCCGAGGTCGTTCTTGACTTCATTGAAGAAGTTAGGAAGGAGATGAAAGCTAGGATGATGGCAGGGCAACAATTCGCTGGACGATCACTAACCGAAGGTCGTAAAGTACGGAGTGTTTCGGATACTCAATCTGTTATTTCTGCACTTTCTGGCATCGTTGAACAATCTGACGTTCTCGCTTGCACAAAAGTCTCTGTCACAGCACTTGAAAAAGCCTACTTTAAGGCCAAGGGACTCAAGGGAAAGGAAGCCAAAGAAAAGTTTGAAGATGCCCTCGGTTGGCTCATCGAAACAACAACTGGTGAGCCTTCCATCAAACGGAATTGATGATCAAGGGGAAGGTTATGCTCTTGCTATCACTTATATGGGACGAGATTGGATCGTTCTCTATAAAGATGCTGGCAACTTCACAGCCTTCCCTGCTGATCACAGAAAATCAAACATTCAGCAAGCTAGAAAAGTCATGGAATATCTCATGGTCGAAGGATTCATAAATCCCGAAAACAATGAGCCAACAATGTCAGTGCAGTAAAAACAACAAAACAACAAGATAAATAATAACCATATGTCATTCACAATATCAATCGACGTAACGAAAATCGACAAGTCACTCCTCAAGAGTGTCACCAAGAAGGATGGGACAAAAGCCACATATCTCAACCTTATTTGCTGGCCCAACCGAGATGGTCAGGACAAGTTTGGCAATGATGGTTCAGTTAAGCATTCCTTGACCAAGGAACAACGTGATGCAGGGATCAAGTCAGAGATCCTCGGCAACTATAAAGTAAAGCAGGAGCAGGATTCAGTATTCCCCCCTGGCTTTGCCGAGAAGATCAAGCCAGCACCAGCATTCAAGAATCGTGCCCCTAAACCACAGCAGGATGATCCATTCGGTGACATTGCCGAGGACGAGATTCCTTTCTAACCCATAACCAAGCAAGCAACCACGCACAATTATGGAAGAGCCAACAGAAAACGAAGCAAAGCTAATGGCACAAATTGACTTCCTAAAAAGGGATGTCAAGGAGCTACAGGAGAATCTCCGATTTCACAGATGTGATATTTGGGATGTTGAGGAGGCATTAGAGACCCTTGTAACAAGGCATCTTATTAGTTCTCTGATCGTCTTGGGATTGGTTGTGTCAGTTGTCGTAATGTTCATCCGCAAATGAGTCGACGATACTGCACTTGCGAGGAACGCTACGGAATCGTTCCAGAATATCATAGCTGTGAGTATGTCACTGCTAGGAACAAACTGATCCCTGATGCCGAAACACAAGCCAAAGCAATCTCTAGGCTAGATAATGGTAGGTTAGACTTCCTCAAGTTTAACTATACTTTCTCTAATCTCATGGAAAAAGCCGCAATAGAAGCTAAACTTTATGATCTCTAAAGAAGCACAAGCCTATTGGGATGGTGAACACATCCGATTTCTAACTGAAGACAACCAAGTTCCTTCAGTTGAGGATCGGGTAAAGGAAGCATTCGATGCAGGGGTAAGATCGGTTCAGCGATCCTATTCCAATCTCGATGTTATTGGAAGCAATCAATGTGGAATCAATTTCCAAAGGACAACACTATGAGTGATCAATTCGACTTTGACTTCTCACCTATTGAAGAGGAAATCTTTGATGATATGGCATCAAGGTTTGAGAGGTTCCATCACAACAACCCTCATGTTTATAAGAACCTTGTGCAGCTTGCTAGAAAGTTCCGTGAGAAGCGTCCAGATGCCGTAGTTGGTATCGGGATGCTTTACGAAGTTCTGCGTTGGAATTATTACATGACAACAGAATCACAGGAGGAGTATAAACTCTCCAACGATTTTCGTGCGGCATATAGCAGATTAATTATGAAGCAAGAAACAGGACTTGAAGGAATTTTCAAGTGCAAAAAATCTGCATACGATGAGACACTTTAAAGCGAAGGGGAATACAACTAGGCGAGTTGCTGGCAAGATGAATAAGACCGAAGAGGCATACTCCAAGGTTTTAGAGGCTAGGAAACTATCAGGGGAGATCCATCACTGGCAGTTTGAGGCTATGGCTTTAAGGCTGGCAGACAGGACAACCTACACTCCTGATTTTCTTGTGATTGATAAAGATGGGCTTATTTCATTCATAGAAATTAAAGGATTTTGGCATCAAGCGGGTAGGATTAAGTTAAAGGTCGCTGCTGAAAATCATCCTTGGTTTACCTTCACAGCAGTTCAACTTAAGAAAAAAACATGGGTCTATGAGCAATTCTGATCTATGTCCCCATTGTGGTCAGTCATATCCTCCCAAGAATGCTCGTAAAAGCGATTTTGAGGCATTCTGGAAGGCTTACCCTAGAAAGATAGGAAAGGGATACTGCCAAGAGATATGGAAGCGGAAGAGATTCCCTGCCATTGAGATCATCCTTGAGTCACTCCAGAAGAGCATAGCCTCTGCTGATTGGCAAAAGGAGGGAGGCAAGTTCATTCCCAACCCTAGCACGTGGCTAAACCAAGGACGATGGGATGACGAAGGAATAGATCACTCCGTACTACGCCAGCAGATTTCCAAACCAGTATTCAAGGGAACTACCAGTAGGGTAGATCACGAAGCATACAAGGCATGGAAGATTGAAGAAGGATACCCACCCCAATTCATTGATTCGACTTTCAATGAAGACCCCGAACCAGTACAAAAGAAATACCTAGCAACCCTAAAATCATGACAAACATATACAACGAAGAGTATCAGAATTGTCTTGACCGAGAGAAGGAGTCTCTTTGTCAGGAGATCAGCAGACTGAATAGCAAGCTGGCATACCTAGAGAATGTCTTGAGCGAGATCCATCTCCTCAACTCGCTAGGTAAAAGCCTCAAGATCCATGATGCGGTGAATGCCGCTATTGATGTACTAAAATGAGCGACACTCCAAGAGTAGAAAATTATTTGCAGAACTTCAATTCGCAGTTCGTTCCTGCTGAACTTGCTAGAAATTTAGAACGAGAGCTGACAAAGAAAACCAACGAGGTCGCAAGGCTCCGTGAGCTTTTGGAAAGGCTATGCGAGTCCGTTTCCGAAAATTGGGATGAAGGTATCGCAAACTATTTTCGTGAGGAAGCCAACAAATGAACCTAGACACAACCGAACGCCAATACTTCAAAGAAGAACTCTGGAAACTCATCCGAGGCCGCTACGGCAACATGGAAGTCATGGATACCCTAGCAGTTCTTGAATGGGTAAAGCTGGAACTCTTTCACAACACCCCGCCATCCACACCAAACAAAGAAATTAAAGTTCTATGAAACCCGAAACCAAATTAACATTCCGTAACAACAAGGTAAATCCCATAAGTTACGAATGGGATCTTGTCGGATTAGGTGATAAAATAAAAAGAGGAGATGAGTCGTTACATTTTGGAAAGTGGACTCCTGTTGAAAAGCTCAATTGGGTCGGAAAAAAATTGAGCAACCCGCACACTTTCCTTCGCCGTAAGCTTACAAAAGCATATATAATATGATTATGAATGATACTGAAGATGTGAAAAGTTTTGCAAAACACTTTAAAGAAAGAGCAGAAGAGCTTTATGCTGAAAATCAGATCCTTATAAAAGAAATAGATGATCTTAACAAAAAACTTGATAAGTGGTCTATCTGTTTTGGTAACATTAACAGACTTGCAGTTAAATATGCTCCAGAATGCAATGGAACACCTCTCGATGAGGTAATGGAATATTTGCTAGCCCACTGCGGTGCTGTAAACACAAGAACTGAAAAACATTAGAGAATCTGTATGAGCATTATTTTTCCTCACACATTATTAGAATGGATGGCACTCTTTTCAGGTTTCGCAATTTACCAACTAATTAAATACCTATTCACCAAATGAACCCTGACATTTTTAAAAAAGCACTAGACGCTTGCGTTGAATACCGACGATTGCTGGATGAAAAAACCACCGAGGTCGCAAGGCTCCGAAATCTGCTAGAAAACATGACGCAATCAAGAGACACCATGATTGAGGATAGGAATCTATTAGACAAGGAAATCGCAAAGATCCGTGGACTTCTGGAAAAAGTCCTTTTTGAGCTAGAGAAGGTGCCATTCCAGAACCCAAAACTGACCGCTTTCACGGCCCATCGTCTCGCCGACAGGTATCGTGAACAACTCAACCAACTAACCAAATGAACCTACGCACCTTCACAGGGGTTTTATTACCTATCTTGTTGGTCGAGATCCTAACCAACTCTGCTTGGCTATACGTCTCCTACGATGAAAAGATCCGAGAGAATGTGTCACTTTCATACACACTCTCAATCGTTGCAGGAGCATTGTCTGGTCTAGCTTGGGCATGGATGGCATTGAGCATCAAACAATCTGATGTTTACTTTGCCAACATAGCATGGGATCTGATCGTTACAGGCTTGTTCTTTACAATCCCGATCTTCCTATTCCACCTCAAACTAGATATGCAGTCCGTACTTGGAGCATCCATTGCTCTGATCGGATTGCTGATCATGAAATCATGAACGACCACGAAGAAATTATACTATGTGCTAAAGCCGCTGGAGCCAATCCAGAGGCATCCTATTTCGTCGAGGCATTCCTCGTCGAGAACGCCAAACCAGAGTTGACCATGCAACAGAAGCTAGATCGTTCCAACGACCAGCGAGATCGTGCAGTAGCCATTGCCGATGGAGTCATGGTATGGGAGAACTTGGCAGACACACGCAAGTCTATGAAGGATCTTGCCGCATTAAAGAAAGAAATCAATGAGTAGTTCGATAGATAAAATACTTAACCAACTAGGATACGACACACCAGAGTTGCCACCAATCACCAAGAGGGAAGCAATAGAACAGGGATTGATCCAAGGGGCAGATAAGCCAAAGAAAGGCATATGCGGTAAATCCGTTTACACTTCTGCTTCCAAGTGTGATGCCGCTATTAAACACCGACTAGAATCAGGATTCGGAGGGACTAGCTTTCTCCGTTCCTATTTCTGTGAGGAATGTTCTGGCTATCATATGTCATCTTCTCATACGAAACTAAACAAATGAACCCTCTGGAAGCTATAGGTCATGCCACATCAGCATTATTCCTGATTGGTATGATCCTGTTCTTCTGGATGATCTTTAAGAAAACAAGAAAGGTTTATCGTCGAGGCCAGAAAGCCCAAAGGCGTGAACGTAAATACAATAAATCAAAATGTTCCTAGCACTCATCTACACTGCAATCGCACCGATCCAGCAACCGATCCAGCAACCTCAAACACAAACCATCTATGTGGCTAACCTATCTGCCACAGATGGCAGAGATGCAGGAGCATACTACCAAGTCACCACGCTTCCACAACCAGTACAGGAGCCAGCATACCGAATGACGTTACCAGTTATGGATTTGAATACCGATAACCAACAAGACCAATGATCAAGCAACCAACCACGCTTAAAGAATTAAAGAAGTTCCGCTATGCCGTAACGGAAAGCCTTCCCCAAGGACAGGCATACGATCCAGCCCAATGTGCCATGATCGTCTATGAGAGAAAGAGACCCAAGTACCATTGGCAATGCTCTCGCAAGTCAGGGTACGGAAAGGATGGTCTATGGTGTGCCAACCACAAGAATGACATCCAATGATAATTACATCTCAACCATTCCTTAATGAACTTGATCAATTAGAAATCAAGTTTGAGACACTAAAGGGTGTAGTTGATCTGCACGTTGTCTATGAATCTTCCGTAACATTCAGCGGAGTAAACAAGCCTCTCTACTTTGAGGAAAATAAAGAGAGATTTGCCAAGTATCCTATTCATTATTTCAATGTTGATCACATCAATGAAAAGACAGAAAAGATGTATTGTTGGGACAGGGAACACGCTCAACGAGAGGCTGTACTTAATGAGATAAATAAGATCAATCCAGAGATAGTAATCTTTGGAGATGCTGATGAATCTATAAAACCAGAGGTGATTGAAAAATTCAAAAGCCTAAAATGCGAGACCGCAAACCTGGAGTTAGATATGCTTCTCTATTACTTCAATCGCCAGCATCCAGACCCTTGGCCTTATCATAGAATTACCTACTACAAGAATAAAACTCCAGATAGAGGAAACTGGTCATTCCCAAAGATCACAGATGCTGGATGGCACTTTGAGTATTTTGGTAATCAGCAAACCCTATTAGAGAAGATCAATGCAACCTCTCATGCCATTGAGACGGGAGGTAGAGAGTTTTATAAACAAGTCAGAAGGGGAGAGAAACCCAAGTTAGAAAGTTGCACAGAGTATCCTATCAAAAAACTACCGCAATTCGTCCAAGATAACCAAGAACGATTCAAGGATTGGTTTACGTCTTGAGCTTGCTGAAATCTGGACGCTTGAACTTCCCTTCATAGTTAAGATCCTCTAATTCCAATAATGGCATTTTCCGTTCCTGCAACCATTCCCTAGCCAGCTTGCAGTTGCGTAGATTGGAAGGATCTCTCTGTAACCCCTCACCCTCCCACAAAGAAGGATGCCATTCATGGTAGATCAGATCCTCAATCTCACGACCATTAGCTATCTTCATTAGCTCTCGCATGATGAGATCCCAACTATGCCGTCCTAGCACCATGTCAGGGAAGAGATGATA
>Ga0214198_1000015_pt1 | contig 76769 bp, 112 predicted proteins | sample TroBogEpilimnion_20_FD_153036 | JGI IMG/M metagenome (GOLD analysis project Ga0214198, IMG submission 153036) | Freshwater microbial communities from Trout Bog Lake, WI - 20SEP2008 epilimnion | ecosystem: Environmental > Aquatic > Freshwater > Lake > Epilimnion/Euphotic zone | place: Trout Bog... | reverse complement strand
CAAGCCGATCCCAGAGCCGTCCGTTCCGCCTCCGCCGATGACCCCTGACGCTGGGTCCGTAGCGTGTGCTGCGCTGTGTCAGCACCTCTTCGATCTCAAGTGCCAAGAGGGGTTGCATCAGAGTGACTGCAACACGGCGTGTAATCACATCGAGTCGACAGCGCTTATCTCGCTTGACGTATCGTGTGCGATGGCTGCGAAGACTCAATCCGCGATGCCGGCGTGTGGGATCGCCTGCAAGCCGTCACCGTAACCGAACAGCGAGCTTCTCACCTACATGGTACAGTTCAGACCATGCAGGTGAGAACCCAGGCTGAGTGGTATGCAAAGGCTGACAGTCTCGTCGCAGCGCACGCTGCGCTCGGGTTTCCGGCCCCGTCCTGGCACGCTGCGGTCTTGGAGCTGTGCGTTGCACAGCATGAAACCAACGCTGGTGATGCAATGTTCGATGCGCGTGGGTCTGCGCACGACTGGGGGGCGTGTACCCTGCGCATGTTGTCACCGATCGAAGCAGCCCGCGTCAAAAACTTCTCTCCAGTTCTCTCCAACATCCCTGCGGCGCAGTTAGCCGAGGCTGACTTGGCCCCAGATGACGGGGTGCTTTGGTGCGACTCACATCCGATCTCGGGTGGCGGCACGCAGAGGTACTGGGTCTGGTTCATCCGAGCAGATACAGACGAGGTTGGCGCAGAGCCTTTCGTGAAGACGATCTGCCGTACTCTCGCCGAGCAAGCCGCGCTGGACGACGACAAGGCCACACCTTTCTCACTCGCCGCGGCGATGTACTACGCCCATTACTACACCGGGTTTCACGATCCTTCCCAACCGGGAGGGATCGACCTGAACATCTCCGACTACGACCGCGCGCTGGAGATCGAGTTCAAGCTCATATCCCGCGTGCTCGCTGATTGGCACCCGAAAGGTTCCACTTGGAACCTCACCTCAAACGCGCAGATCCAGGCGGCGCTCACTCGGCTAGGCTTTGACACGGGGGGCGTCGACGGCATCCTCGGCGCGAAGTCACACGCCGCCCTGGCTGCCTTCCAAGCAGCCCACCAGCTACCGGACACCTCGCAGCCCGACCCGAAGACGTTAGCCGCGCTACAGGCTGCCCTAACGGCCGCGTCGCCCGAAACGCTGGGCATCGCCTAGGCGCAAACAAAAAGAAAAGGCCGGGAGGGAACTTTCGCTCTCTCCCGGCCTGAGCCCTGCAATGCCTGTTCTGGTCTGCGGGCTACTTACGCGGCTGCGCTTGCCCGCCGCTCTGTTGTGAGGCCAATCCAATCACCTGCTGTGCGGCGAACTGACCGCTTGCGCTAGCAAGTGCTCCCTGCGCGATGGTGGCGACATGCGCACGCGCCTCCGAAAGCTCCGTCGCGAGAGACTTGCTGTGCGCAAGTGCTGCTGCCTCGGCCGCTTGTGCCGACTTGAGCTGTTGCTCAAGAAGCTGAACCTTGTTGCTCCACTGCGCGTCCCGAAGAGCCGAGGCGTGCACGTACTCGCGCTCCATCATCCCCCTTGGCTTTACCCACTTCGGCCTTGACCTCGGCCTCGTGCTTCGCCGGCCAAGCAGCAAGCTCTTTGTTCCTGGTTGTGAACCCGTCCTCTGACTCTTGTAGCAAGCGCTCCCGGGCTGCCCACGACGATTCGAGTTCTCGCTGCTTGTCCGCGCACTTGCGGTCACGCTCCAGGCATGCCTGTGCGTGGGAGTCTGCTTCCTTCTTGCGAGCCTGGTCTCGCTCGTAAGCGTAATGCGCGGCCTCGCGCTCCCGCATGATCTGCTGGTCTTGTAGCTGTTGCTTCTGCTTGGACAGCTCAAGATTCCACGCAGCGGTTGAAGCGTCCATAGCTGACTTGTGCGCGTCGAGGATGTTTGCCGTATCGGTCAGGATGGCATCCCGTTCATGCAGAGCTACGAGCCGGGCCTCCTCGGCATCGTTCGCTTCTTTCGCTGCTCGTAGCTTTCCGATCTCTTCCGATAGCCGCTGGCCTACACCGCAGATGACGCGGCTTACGTCGATCGAGGCTTGGGCCATCTGCGCAGCGACTTCGTTTTCGTTGGGGATGCTGAAGTCGGTTGGGCGCGGGTCTGCCGCCGGCCCACGCCGTTTGATCTCGGCCACAATCGTTGCCGTCTCTTCTTTGGTTCGGGTGCTGGTTCGCGCTTTAGACATTGGATTCCTCTGGTTTGGTTACGGGTGTCTGACGGCCTCGTCAGTGCACGCGATACGTGCGGACGGGAGAGCGGCGTATCGAGCACCACCCAATCCCGTTTCGGCCTACGGCGGCAGAGAGAAAGCGGGCGGCACTATGCCACACGCGCCCATGCGACACAACGCTTTTCGCCCTATCAGATGGGGTTTTGTGGGTCGCGCAGGCGAATGCCGACAGGGAAGCGTGGAACACCGGATGCTCCAGTCAAGTTCTGGAACTTAACGGTTAGAAGCTGCCCAGTGTAGAGCAATGGGTCTAGCCAGTATCTACGGAGCATTGCTGTTTCTCCGCGCATCTTTGCTTTGAACTCAGCCCCATTCTTTGCCTTGCAGATGAATGCGGCAACGTGCCCTTGCAGCTTCCCGCGACCTTCCTCGCACCCGATAATCTCGAACTCGTCGTCCACGAACTCCTTGAGTTTTAGGAGATCCTGGGATCGCTTCCCTTCGGCGTACAGACCAGTGGCCTGCTTAACCATTGCTCCTTCGTACCCAAGCGCCAGCAACTCCTCAAAGATCGTAATGATGTGAGCAGCACTCTCCGCGAGCTGGGTACACACCGCGTGAACAGGTCCACCGGAGCCCAGGACGAGACCCGTTTTATCGATCCATCTCTGCTTATATGAACCTGGCCCCGGCTTGTCATAGATCCAATACTCTACGTTTTCGTGCCCGGGTTTTGGGTCCTTCTGCCGGACATAGCTAACGATCTGCTCGAAGTCTTCTGACTTGTGGATGTAAAGTTCCCCGTCCCACATGTGTTGACCCGCGGGAAACAGCCTCTCCATCTCACGCTGGATGTGCGGAACGCCAGTGATAGGTTTCCTGGTACGGGTCCATAGAGTGCACTCTCCTTCCGCGATCATCGCGATGCACCGGATTCCGTCAAGTTTCGGATCTATGTAGCATGGGAACTTGATTTTGTGCCCGTAGTCCGAGAACTTGTGAGCGAGCATCGGAGCGATCCCGCCTGTTACCACTTCATCGACAGCTCCATTCTCTGCTGCCTGGGTTGTTAGGACGTATCCTTTTTTGCGCTGCTTCTCGTGCTTTGCTCTCGCCTCCGAGAAAGCCTGTTGCTCGGGCGTGGTGCTGTTGGCTTTGCCGGTGTTCTTGCCGCTCTGGATCGTATCGGTCGTCTGCTGTAGCGCACCGTTAACTCGCCCGTATGTGGTTACGATCGTGCTCGCACGAACGCCAATCTTCCACACTTGAAGCGCCCCGGAGCTGCTCTTTTTGTACAAGCTCGGCAGCCAGGTTACCGCCGGGGTCAGGCTGGACGAGTTCATACATCTCCCCCAACCTTCATAACGGGAGCCCAGGCGACTTGATCCACAGGGATCACTAAGATGATTGCTTCGCGCATAACTAGGATATCCGCCTGCTTCTCCAGTAAAGTTTCAGGTCTGGGGCCAGGTACAAGCTCAGATAGACCTTTAGAGGTTCCCCATTTGCGCACGCACATAGCTCCTCTGACAGCTACGCATAGACTGAGATTGTCCAGGTTCACATCCCCGACGTATACCCAACCACGCTGCGCGACAATAATACAGATCATATACTCCCTCCGTCTCCGTCTCCGTATCCGTCTCCGTACCCGTCTCCGTATCCGTCTCCGTATCCGTCTCCGTTTCCGTTTCCGTCTCCGTCTCCGTTTCCGTACCCGTCTCCGTTTCCGTCTCCGTTTCCGTATCCGTCTCCGTTTCCGTCTCCGTTTCCGTCTCCGTATCCGTATCCGTATCCGTTTCCGTATCCGTATCCGTTTCCGTAAGACTCAGGTGTTAAACGATCGTAGAAGTACAAGACCCTACGATCGTTTAACCTAGCCAGGACAGACCAAGCATCTGCTTCTTCTTGGGTTAAAACGATCATAGTACGCCTCAGTCGATCACAATCGACTCACCCCATGCCGCGGGTGCTCGCGAGCAACCCCCAACAAGGACCCACACGACCTTTGCCCAGTCGGGCGCGACGTCAGGTGTACCGATGTAACCGTCCGTAAACACAATCAAAACATCAGGTCTGTTGCGCATCTGTTCAAGCTGATCAAACGCCGGGTTGAAGTCGGACCCACCCCCGCCTTGAAGCAGCGGGATGACTTCGTGGACCTTGCCGACATGCCCGACGGCGTGAACATGCGCGTCACACGACATCACTGTGATTTTGGCGCCTGTCGAGCGTAGGATGCCTCCTATCTCCTGCAATGCCGTCCCAAACTGCTCCGTACCCATCGACCCGCTCGTGTCGATCAGAACACCAACGCTTGGAGTCTTTGAGTAAGAAGTTGAGAAGATCGGGCATCCCATCCCATACCCAACCCCCGATTGCATACGGTGAGGCCGTACAAACGTAGTGTGGTCGTACCCCTTACGAGTAGCGATCGATTTACGTGTAACAGCGCTCAGTTTGTCCTGCCACCTGATCTTGGCCGGTTTGGTGTACTCACCAGCAATGCGAAGAAGTGAGCCGGGGACTGTTCCACGACCGCTACTCTGATGCGCAATGGTTTCCTCAGCAACGATCTTACGTGCTCGGTCAATCTCCGCCTCACTGCGCGCCGCAGGGTCTTCGCCGTCTTGCGGCTCGTCACCATTGCCTGCGCACGATCCGCATTTGCCTCGACCCATCCCATCACCGGGGCGGTCCTCAGTCTTTCCCTCCAACAGCGCGTAGTATTCAACCGCGCTTAGATCGGTGGGGAACTTGAACATCTCCGGTGTGTACACGCCCACGTACGGGTCCTTGAACCCCATGTCCCTCAGCATGCAAAAGATGGCCAGGTCCATCGCGATGTTCATTCGTTTGTGATCGATCGTCGCGTCGGTCCAATACTTGGTATGCCCAAGATAGACGTGGAGCACTTCATGCCCCCAACCCCACGCCATCTGGGATGGTGTCAACGTGGCGATATGGTCGGGATCGATGTACATGACACCGAACTTGTTGACTGCTGTAGTGCCAAGCCCAGGCTGCTCACGCACGGTGAGGGTAAACATTAGCCTGCTCATGTACGGCGCCTTGATCGACGCAATACGTCTCCCAGCGTCCAAGATCACATCGTAGTCGAATGCCATAAATCCTCCGTTCGTTGTGTGGCCGAGGGGAGGGGACTTGTACACAACGGCGACGAGATGGCCACGGGGATGAACCATCTCTAAGATCGTCGGAACGAGTCCCCTCTCCTCGACCCACGTCCAAGTTTGGACGTGAGACGAGGCGGATCTACTTCTTACTAGAGCCCACGGCGTCCATGAGTGGCCTGAGCTTCGCCAGCGCGACCAAACACGCCCTATCACCATCCAGCTTTGCAGCGCTCATGGCCATGGCTGGTCCAACGGCTAGGTCGCGGGCGCTCTTGAGATCGATGTGCTGCGCGAGTAGGTTCCACAGTGCGACCGAACGTTCCTTGCGCTTGTGCGATCCGGGCGCTGTGACCAAAGTAGTGCATTCCGTAAAGAACGCCACTGTTCGGTCGATACGCTCCTTTCGGTGCTCCCACGGGGCGTTTCCATCCAGCACAGCAGCCGCGTCGGGTAGGTCGAGACTGTGCTCAAACACGCGCAGCTCACCGTTCACCTTGTCCCCAACAAACGCGCCGGTCATCGTGTCCGTGTCGATCTCACCGAGACCGTACACAGCCGAGATGGCTCTTGCGCGCACAGCGTACGACCACGACCTATCGCTTGGCCACGGCCCGCTTTGCCCCAACGGGAGCATTTGGTTCTTGTAGCTGGGTCGCGCCTTGAGAAAGCCATCGCAGACTCCGAGCGCCTTCGCGTAGGCCGGACCCCAAGCTGCCAAGACCATTGCTTCCTCCGCCCTAGGGTCAAACGGCTCCATCGTGACGCCCGTCCCGCTGGACATGAAGTTTGACCAGTCCTCCCGGGGCTGTGGCGCCCACTTGAACCAACCTAGTCGGTTGCAGGCCGCAGGGTTAAGGTCTGCCCCACCACTATGCTCTGGTGGATTCATCGCGCAGAGGATGCGAACGTGTCCGCCGAGGGTCTTTCCCCCAATGCGCCGTCCCAAAGTCAGCCCCATGATAGCGCGCTGGATCTCCTGGTCGTTCGTGTTCATCTCATCGATGAACACCATTCCAGGGTGCTCCACCTCGAACTTCTTCGACCAGTCCGGCGATGGGTAGGTGAGGTAACCCCCAACAGGGACAGGGACGACACCGAACGCTCCCGCGCCCCGCTCGCTCGGGACCAAGCACTCGAATGCGCCCTTGAACGACGCCGCGAATGCCTTGATGATCGAGGTCTTCGCTGTACCTGGCTCACCGACGAACGCCGCAGGCAGCCCCCAACCGTCCGCAGTTGGGCAGAAGCAGATTGGTTTTAGCAGGTTCAGGCATGACATAGATTTGATCTCCCGTTGGTTGTGCTTGTGTAGCTGGCCCGTGTTTCGAGGCAAGCGTGCAACGCGACCGTGATCGCGGCACACGCTCACCCCCGTCTTATGACGGGAGCGGGCGAATCAGTCGTAAGCGAGTCTCACACACATCCGTATCGACTCAGTGATCGGATGATTCTTCCCTCGCTTCTCGCATGAAGCGAAGTAGGCATCCCATTTGTGCTCCCGGTCCCACTCGTCGTCTAGCCGGGCTTGCTCCTCCTTCGCTCTCTTTTGTAGATCGATTTCATCCCCATTGTCATCAAACTCAGGTAGGTCGCTCATAGCCCAATGCTCCTTGCTAGAAGCCTGCACAAATCGGGAACCCGCGATGGGCACACAACCCCGGATGGGAGCGCTTTTTGCAACCAACCAAGTCCTACTACAACGCGGTAGGTGCTTGCGATTCGGATGGGTCGACCGAATGCCTTGCGGTAGGCATTCGGGTAGTAAACGGGTTTGCCGCTGGGTGTTTCGTACCGAGCCGGCTCACCCACTAGCCGTGGTTCTAGGTTTTGCCCATCAAACGTGATCGGAACGCTCTTCCCGCGAGCCCCAGCTAAGGTCCTCAGCAACGTCTCCGTTGAATCGAACTTCATCACGGCACCGGGAACTTGAACACGCATTTGGAAGCGCTCTTGCTCCCCCATGCGTAGGTTGCAGTCATGGTCCCTGGGCTGAACCGCCCAAAGAAAAGAACGTTGGCGAACCGATCGCACGCACTGGCGAACCTGCCTGCCTTATACTCCTGCTCAACGAACTCCAGCACGTCCGGTCCAGCATCGCTGAGAAGGTACACACCATCAGCGAGCGTAAGGTCATCCTCGTGTGCCGTAACCAGGACTCCATCGGTCCCGACCATGGTCCATCGGCCCCGACCGATCGCGTCACGCTCGATGCTCAACAGACGATACCAAGGCCAGGTTGAGTGCGCCTCCGCGGCATGCACGACCACTCCGGGCAAGAACCCCGCTTTCATCGCGGACCTCGGCGGTTTACACACATCTTGCGCACAGCCTTGTCCCACTCGACCCTCCCTACTCGAACCGGGAGCGCCGTCGTGAGGTTCGCAGCTCGCGTAAGAGCTTCGACCGCATCGTCCATGAGGCTAAGTGCCTCATGAGACTTGGCTTTTCCGGCTCCCGGCTCCCGGGGTTCCCCCCACGCCTCACGCATGATGTTCAGTATGTGCACGATCTTGTTACGCTCGCCACGAATACGCTTCGCGGCAATCTCTGCTCCGGTCATGGTGCCTCCCGTTGTTGAAACCCTCGACAGGACCTGCGAACGGCCTATCCGTTCGTAAGCCCTGGCCAGGGCGGCACCCTAGGTGCCACCTTGCCCGCGCGACGTTGCCTTGTGTCGTGCTTCTCGCGAGCCCAGGGCTTACGCCCCGTTCGGCGCCTGAAACAGCGCTACGGCGTCAGCTCGTAGAAGTCAGCCCACATCGCGATAATGTGGTTTCTGTCAAGTTTGGGTTTTGCTGCTTGGTCACGCACGTACTGGACCCCGACTTCCGTCAAAGGGTTCTCTAGGAACTACCCGCACTCATAGCAGTGCTGCGGGGAGTCCGACTCCCCTCCGCCGTCCTCGTACGGACCTTGTGGGTAGTCCTCAGAATCTCCCGTGTCGTTGAGTCGACCCACGCTAGCTCGGATGAAGCTCGCGCATTCCTCGCAATAGAGGTCTGCGCAGTAGACGTAAGCGTCCATCACTTCACCTCCACAGTTAGACCGGCGTCACCGTTGGGCTGAAAGACGAAGACTTGCTCCCCACTCGGGAGAGCACCTCGGACCAATGTCCCAACCCAACCGAACTTCTTGCAGAGAGCAACCGCCGCTTGCTTGTGGTTAAGATCAGGACCAGTAGTGTGGTCCCAATCGACCACGACTCGACCGGCTTGCGCCCGGGCAGAAATCATTGGGTTAGGGTTTTTGTCTGTTGGGCAAACGAATTTGGTAACGATTGCTTGCATGTTCATCTCCCGTTGGTTTGTGTCGCCGTGCTTTGGGGTGGTCTGGTCAAGAGGTCAAACACCCCAAAGCACGAAAGGCGAGACCGTAGCCTCGCCAACCGTGTCTACTTGATTGCGTGTAACTTGCCCGAGTAGAGCTGATACAGCTTTGCGAGGTAAACCATTTGATCGAGGGCCTCCTCCCTCCTTTTCCAACGGCCGTACTCCGCCCTAAAGTCGAAGTCGGTCTTGCAGTCGCGAGTGACCGTTGCGATCATGAGCGTTAGCTCACGGCTGACAGCCGACGCAGCCAACGCAAGCTTAAGGAGCGCAACGTCGCCGTGGGTTATCATCACACCCTCCTAAAAGACCCATCTTCACGCGCTTTCTGGATCTTGGACTTGATTTCGTCTCGGTTGATCTCTGCACCGGTCCACTCCTGGGAGGGGACCCAGACGCAGCCGTCAAAAGACATCAGGTCTTGCTTAGAAAGCTCCCAAACCTGCTCGTTTTGCTCGTCGGTCAGGTCTCCCTCAGCAGGAAACCCAAGCTCTTCGCGAGCATCGGAGCGGTACTCATCCATTTGCTCATCCGAGACGACCAGACCAGGGAATTGCTCCGCAACGTACCCGAACGCCCACTCTGCCGCGTCCTCGAATGATCGGCCATAGCAGATGACCTCTATCGTTGAGCAAGCGCCGAACCAGAAACAGAACCCTCTCGCACGGCGCCAACGGCTTGACCCGCTGTCGTGCTCTCCCGTGAGCAAGACAACCGACGGGTTCTCACACGTATCGGTCTTCTGCTCCGTGGCGTGGGTCTCGCCAGGGTAAAACTCTGGCATAACGCGCTTAGCGCGGTTCCTCACCTTGTCGGATCCGGTTTGAAACCGGAGAGTGTACGCTGCCCGATCACCGGAGCATCCGAAAGCGAGCCGGTGACGGGCAACCTCCAGAGTTGCCATTGTGAAGCTTGTTTCGACGGTCGGCGGGTTTGGCCCACGTCGAAGCTTAGGTGGGGTGTGCAAGTACATCGCACGGTCTCGCACCAGAGGGTTGGTGCTCAGAACCAACCGATCCCGTGTCTCGCGAATCATCATAAAATATCCTTTCATCCCGTTGTGTTGCAGCGTAGACCGCCGGAAGGAACCCGTTCCCAGGTTCCTTCCGATCGTCTCTACTGGAACGCTCGGACACAGTGCTCAGGGTATCGGATGAGCAACCCGTGAAACAGCCCGTCACGGACCTCGCGGACAAGGATCGTGCCACCGTCGCACCGCTCAAACTCGAACCCGCTGAACCAAGCCGCGCTAGGAGGCTTGACCGGGCCATTACTGGCCCATACGGAGTAGACTTGAACCGGATCTCCCTTTACGAAGGAATTCATTCGACTCCCCAATAGTAAGGGCGGCGCTCCGCCTCCATCTTCGCTTCTTTCGCACTCTCGGCGCGAACCCAAACGATCTCGCCTTCTGAGCACTCGACGCGGTAAAGCGGAGCGCCCGTGCCAAAGTACCGTCGACCTCGGTCCACGTATCCCTGACGGTCGACGTGGACCCTCCTAGCGGAGATCGGCTTAACGCCAAGAGCGTCGTCATAGAACTCCGGCATGATTTTACGAGCTTTCCCGCGAATCTCTTCTTTTTCGATCATATCTTCCTCCGTTGGTTGCAGACAAACCGGAGGGACCGACCTACGCCGACAGGTCGGTCCCTCTACGTTCAGCTGCTACCGTTCAGGGAGTAGGACCGCTCGCGCGGTAGTTGCTATCCTCCTTGATCTTGGGATGTCTCCCGGTCTTAACCGGCTTGCGGCGAAGCTCCGCGTCCAGTCGATAGGTTTCGGACCGGGGGCCGCTCGGGCTCGAAACCACGGTGAAATCGTACTGGTCGCGGACTCGCCGTGCATGACCTTTTCTCATAGCTATCCTCTTTATCTAGTGTTTACCGTAGGTTACAGCAAAGACTCACGGAGCGAAACCGTTCCCAGCTTCGCTCCGTGGATCCGTCCTATCCCCTAGTGCCCGAACGGTAGGGAGAGCATGAGCCACGCCCCCCAGGCCCCAACTACCAGGAGCAGAGCGGCGGCGGCAGCTTCCAAAGCCTCATCCGCCGTCAAAGCCGCCCCCGTGCTTTGCGCGGTAGGCTTCCAAAGCCTCATCCGCTGCCAAAGCCGCCCGTTCAAGGTCTTCAGCCTCCCTAGCGTTACGGAGGCAGGAGACCCACCCGTCCAGCGCGATGTCACGGGCAGCGAGGTTGCCTGCCCGCCGGTCACTGTCGGACCAGAGAGCCCAGACCGCCGCCCTTGTCCGCCATGCGGCGGACCATCCACCTTCCACGATGTCGGTCGTAGGAAGGTTCGGCATGGCCGGATAGTCCTCAACCGCCGTCTGTTTACAGGAGGTCAAAATCCACCTCCGCTTCCGATTCCGATTCCGATTCCCGCGCTCTCACCTCTCGCTGGCGCCGTGAGAGGTAGCGTGCTCCCCTCCGTGTCTCGCTCGCCAGGACCTCCCCCATCCCACGGAGTGTTTCATTTCGCTCCGCGTAGTCTCGCATCTGGTTTTCGTCCACAATATCCTCCAATGTAAGTGTTCAGAGCACGTTTAAGCCGCTACCGTGACCTTGTTGTCACGGTAGCGGTAGCGGATTAGGCTCGCACTGAACGAAGTATCAGGAAGTCTCAGGCTGCGATCATGTCCTTGATCCATACGCGCCGAAACTTTCCGGTATTAGTGCGGCAACGGAACCTAGCCTTCCCGTCCTCCGCTACGATCTCCAGCCGCTCGTCCGCCGGCCGGTCCGCTGTCTCCTCCTCGATCCGATCGAGGGCCGTCACACTCAGTCGGCACCACACTCCTACCATCGGAGCGAAGCCCTTGCGGGCGACCCGTGTGGTCGCCCGAACCTTTGCATCAGGGAGCGACAGTGCGTCGCTGGCTTGCCGCTGCCCAGCGGCCAACCAGCCACGAAACCCCTCCGCGAATGCGTCGCCCGCCCCAAGCGACGCAGTAACGTCACCGGATACTGAAGCCAGCGCTTCTAGGGCTGAAGCCATCCGGAGGTTTACCAACATAGGAAAGGGTAGCCCCTTTCGCCAAGCTTGGTTTCGCTTGTTGTATTCGAGCCGTTCCTCCCTCGTCGCGCCCGTGCCACCGAAATTCGGCGCTACGGCCACGGGGTATGCGCCCGTAGCGTCTCGCACGTATGCGGGGCTCGCGGGCGCGTGCGCGATCACCTCCCCTTGGGCGTCGGTCGGCGGACATGGATCCTCTTCCTCCACTAGATCGTCGGAGGATAGTTCCTCTTCCGCTTGTTCAGTCAAAGCAAGAGGCACAAGAGCTGTTGCTCCTTGTGCCTCTTGCTTTGCTTGCTTTGCCTCCTCTGCTTGCTTTGCTTGCTTTGCTTTGCTTGCTTGCTTTGCTTGCTTTGCTTGCTTTGCCATGTTGGTTCTCCTGTAGGTTACTCACCTACACGTATGTTTGGAGTGACCCTACGTTGCCATACGTGACAATACGTGGATCACTACCGTCCTCAAATCTGCTCCCGTAACACGGAGGCATCCAAACCAGCGGAATCTAAAGAGATTCCGCCGATTTGGGTGACGCCGTGTCCCTGTATCGCGTAGTAGGGCAGGGACTAGGACAGGCGAGGTGCTTTTTTTTGGCTACCCCGCCTGTCCTAGTCGCCTTAAAAGGGCCACTAGGGTGCCCCGGTCGGGGGCTGTGCTCGTTCAGAGCAGCTCGCGACATGCGAGCGGCGCGCGGCGCAGAGGATGTCCTGGCCAGGCTCACCCTTCGGCTACCTGCTCCTCCGCCCCGCTCCGTAGCGGTAAGAGGACTATGCCGCCAGCCACCTAGCTTGTCTACGTCGTAATCGTGCTACGATCGTAAGTGTGCGAGATCCAAAGGGAATAAATCGTACTTTGGAAGCTTTCTTACCCCCCCTGGCCTGGCTCCCATCCCTGGCCATACGTGACGCCCCACCTCGAGGAGAGCGTGCCAGCTTGATCTTTTATGCGTTCATTCGCATGGACGCATATACCTCCGCATATACCTCCGCATGACCGGGTTAGATGACGTATGTTGCCTTGCGTTGCACTATGTGGCCATACGTGACGCTATATGCCTTGTCACATAGTGCAACGTATAGTCATTGCCATACATGTACGGCTATTCCGCAAGATCTCGCTTATCCCAGGCTGCCTCCCATCCCTAGATCGAATCCTTGCCACCTAGCAGGCTTCTCGCGCATCGTGGCAAGGCATAAGGCATGCCAAACCCTCCCTACCAATCGGTAGGGAGGGGCCTGCTGCTCGCGTGTTCAGTATGTTTCACGTGAAACATACTGAACACAAGTAGGACCGCTTGCACTGAACAAGCGATCAGGGCTGGCCTGCGACCTTTGCCTACACTGAACATCTGTTCATGCCAGGCTGATCGCTTGTTCATGTAGGCAAGCGTGTGGGCGAGTGGCCGATATGGCAGGGGGTGAGCAAGTGTAGGTGCGGGTGTGCTGATTCGGGAGGGTAGTCAAAACCTACTAATTTTTCAATTTCAATTTCGGATTCGGCACCTGTGTAGGGAAAGGTGCGCAGTTTCCTGATTTCGCAGTTTCGGCACCTGTGTAGGGAAAGGTACGAGGCTCCCCGATTTCCTACTTCGCAGGCTTCGGTTTCACGGCTATCGAGTCTTCCCAAGGCACGTCTCTCAGAACTGCTGGCAGCCGTCCTTCACGGATCTCCCGTTCTGTGTGCATGTACCCAGCGATGTTCCACAGAACTGCTGCGAGGTGGTCTTCAGACCTATCCCCGTCTTTGAACGTGTTCAGGTGTCGTTCAGCCGAGTCCAGCAGCCGGGATAGCTTAAGCCCTTTCTGCCAGTTGCGATCCTGGTACTTCATGGCTCCTAGCTCGTAGTGCTGGGCTAGGCGAAGTATCGGGTAGGGTGGTACCAAGTCGAAGCGTCCCCTCCCTGCCGCCGACTCACGCTCTCCACCACCAGGGGTCGCAGTCTCTCGTGCCCCACCGTGGTCCACTACGCTACCGAATGTCTTGTCCGTCATGCTGTCTCCATGGTTGTTATCAGGAACGGTACGTCTGGGTACGCAGTTTTGACCACGCAGTAGGCTGCCCACCTGTACTGGGCTGCTGTAGGGCGCCAACTCATCCAACCGTACGGGCTGCTCTCAGCACCACTTTCCAACATCAGCAAAGCCGTACAGATCGCGTCGACTACTATCGCTCCGTCCGGCTTTCCCGCAGTCGCGTCGGACACCTTCTGCGCGAACGGCTCGCCGCAGCGACCTCGGATCATTCCAAAGGACGCGGCGGCTTTCTCCCTGTCCGCGAAAGTCACAGGTCTCCGTCTTTCTCCATGTCTCGCATCCGCAGCGACAGTTGCCCCTTTGACACACCTAGAGCCGCTGCCATCGCGGCGATCGTCACTCCCTCTGCGTGCCTTCTACGGCATCGCTCCAGCACCTCCGGGGTAAGGATCTTAACTTTGGTACTTGCCCGAGCTGCTGCTCTCTCGGCATCTCGCGCGGTTCTAGCGCTTGCCATCTCGCGCCTCGTCCCGAAGCACACAGGCTTGGTCTGCAAGCCTCGCGGCAGACTCCACCAAGCTCAGACCCGTGTAGTTCTCGCTCTCTACCCGACTAGACACGATACGAAGCATCTCGAAGAAGCTCTTGTCCCAGAATGCCTGGTGAGACATCTCGGCTCGCGGCGTAGCTTCCCTTGCCCAGAACATTGCACCACTACCGGCGGTATCTCCAGAGTGGGTTGGGTTTGGATCGCCTGGCCATAGCTTGCTCAGCTCGGCCTGCTGGTGTTTAGGCTTTGTGTTCTCGTCTTTCATTGCTTTCTCCATCTCAGCTACGCCGGCCTCTAGGCAAGCACCATTCCAGCACGAACGCGATCAGAACCCCGACCGCGGTCACAAGGAAGACGTCAAGAATGCTCGTCACAGTCCTACTCCCCTCCGGCTATCAAGCACGCATCGCACCTCTGAATCCAACCAGACTTGTCTTCCTTGAGAATCGTGTGAGAACCACCATTCGACGGGAACAGTAGGCACACGGGTATGGTCCCCATCATCACCGCGCCTACGTGCTCGCACCACACCCCAGGTACAATCTCGCACGTCGTCTCGCCCGACTCGATGACGATCGTTAGTCGCCTTACCATGAGACTGTTATTCCACGTACGACTTGGCGATCGCACCAGTCCGGGTCCCACGGGCCGCCATGGTGAAACCGGCATATTCGCTCCAAGCAGTACCAGCTATTATTGCCGCAGGGTGCCTCTAGATCCGTCCACTCTCCGTCGTTCTTCCAGTTGACGGGAGTTGGGCGCGGGTCCGATTGATCGCTGTGGGCCGCGACAATCGCTTGATATTCGCGCTCGGTCTCACGCACGCCAAAGGCGCGCCCTTGCTCAAACGCGAGGAATAGTGGAACCATGCACGCGAGCGCGATAGGTATCCACTCCTTCTTAGTCATGGTGGTCTTCATAGGTCCTCCAAGAACGAACAGTCACGCGCGGGTGCGAAGCTGAGTACAACTGGTGGCCCGTCGCCCCCGTAGTTGCACGTAACCCGTACGGCCGTGCATGTCTGTTTCTTGCCGTCCGGCATGTAGTCGACGTGCTGCCCCCAATTGATCTCCACCGGGCTGATCAAAGGACAGATCACGTTCACGTATGGCGCGACGTCGAACACGGGCTCGCGCCGGTCTCGGTCCCATGACTGCACGGCGAGCGCGATCAAGATGAACGCTAGTGTGTTCATGGCTTCCATCCTTTCGGTTGCTTCCACCCTTACACGATTGCGGCCGGCGCACCATTGCTGGCGCGCACGCTATCGCCACGCTCTTCGGCGAGCGTGTAGGTGATGCAGCGGCGATATCCCATCGCGCGAGCGGCCCGCCATCAAGCGCCGTAGAGCATGCTGCATGCGTTCGCTGCGCCATCGGTGGCGACGCGCGTAACTTCCGCGGTCCGCCCGTCCGCCGCGTTCGCATTTGTTGCGGCGCACGAACTCATGTTTCTATCGCCCAGGAAATGCGGCAGGCCAGGCACCGCTCACAGTCGGAATCGTGACTCTCGGCGTCGTGATCGCAGTCACAGTCACACCCGTTTTGTTCGAGCAACAGCGTCACCGCGCCAACGCGATCCGCCTCTTCCCGCCAAAGCCGGTTCCGCTCGTTGTAGAGCCCTTCCCATGCGGCTTCGGCTTTGGCGTCCGCGTCGGCGCGCAGGAGAGCGGCTTTGACCGCCTCGGCGTCCACGCACCGCTGACAGACAGTCGGCCCGCCCCACACCCAACGGCCACACGGACAGCGGTGGCCGTGGTGATTGCCCATCGGCACATGGCACTCACGGATACATTCCGACGCCCCCATGCTCTGATCGTGCCGGTACTCGTGCGCATCTCCCTCGGCCTGCGTCGGCTCGCGCTTGTAGGCGATTTCGCAGCCAAGCTCAGCAGACTCCGCGCGACGAACCGCGTCGGCTTCGCCCGAAAGAGCGTCGTTCAGCGCCTTGTCGCGCGGGTCGTAGCAGATACACCCGTGCTCAGTCTCGTGACGGTCTCCGTGGCCAGGGGGCAGCGTGCACTGCGAGTCGTGGTCACATCGGGTCGGACACCGGCCGGGCGGGAAACAGAAAGCTCCGAGGCTTGTGTTGATGACGGCCTGCCTGAGCGCGTTGCCGGCCCATTCGTCGATTGGCTGCTTCGCTTCCATGGCGCGCGCGCCTGGCCACGCCTGTAGGCAGAAACCGGAGCACAACGGTACATGCCCGTCTCCAATTGCGATGCGATTGAACGTCATACGCAGGCAGACCGCGCACGCGGCGTAGGACGCACCGGCCGGGGCAAGCCGCAGATCATCGTCATTCATAGGATTGCCATCCGGTCGTCCATGCGTCGCTGAATCTCGGCGACGGCAGCGGTGCACGCCGCCTCGTACGTGGGCGCGTCACCCATCGCGCCGAGCGCCCACCACATCCAGCCAACGTGCCCGGTCTCGGGAGAAGGCTCCTCCGAGTACGTCACCACCGCAGCCGGGTTGGAGTCGTCGGTGGGCCAGCGCCACTCGCCCTCCACGTACTCGGTCGGCACCTCGGCGACCATCACGCCACCTCCAGCGCGCGCACGACGCCAAGCATCTGGCCCCACGTCGCCGCGTTGTCGTCGCTGCCGCCCATGGCCTCGCGAAGCTCGCGCTCCATGACAGTGCGGACCGCCGTCGGTTCACCCGTCGGCGTAATCTTCACAGTGTCGCTAGTGTTTTGGGGGGCGTGCTCAGACCGCCGCTCTGGCGTAGACGGTGGGGTGTACTTAGGGACTCTTTTCTCAGAGTTCACGCTAGCCTCCTTCGGGAAAAAACCTCCCAGCCAACGCCGGGAGTGAACATGATCTTCTTCGCGATTCGCATACGACGAAGCGCTCGCTCGACCTCCGCTTCGTACATCTGCGCGGTTTCTCGGATCGTTTCACTGCGGGTTACGCCACTCTTAACGACGGCAAGAATCCGCGCGTCAACCACCGCTCGCTCTGCATCAGTTTCAGCCCGTACAGCCATGTCACGCACCTTCCCCCTTCCATGTGTTTCCAACAAAGCACCTGATTGCCTACGCGCCCATTCGCATCGGCCTTGCACCCGCTTTCGTGGGTGCATGTGAATACACGCACCCTGCCCGCTACGGATCGACCGAAAGCTTTGCAGCGGGTGCATCGGTACGTGTCCTTGACCCCAAAGCCAGGGCATGGCGACCATCTGTGCGCAGCACATGGCCCGTGGCTCATCGGTCGAACTGATCGCGAGGCGCTACAAGTTGCTTGATATGCTCCAGCGCTGCCTTCGCGATGACCTCACGCACGTTTTCTCCCTTGAGTGAGTCGACCGCCTCCTTCCCCTCGACCGTGATCTCGATGACTTCGCGTAGCTTCTTCTCGTGGAACCCCATGCACCTACTCCTTTTCGCCGAGAATACTGCGGAACTCACGCGCCCACCACTCAAGCCGCGTGAAAGCGTGCGGCGGCACACCAGAGAAGTATGAATGTGACCCCGCTAGGCTTTGCCCAATGATTCCCGCCTGCCCAGCAATTCGCCTCGCTGCCCAATAATTGCGCGGTGCGTAGACCAATGAACTTGGCCTACCGTATCCCACATCGGCACGCTTCGCGGCGTGGCCAGACTTCCGAACCTTCCCAAACTCCTCAAAACCAAAATTTACAAGACGGGACAGACGCGCGGTGCCGACGACGATGAGGTGTTCCAGAATCGGGTGGCTCGCTACAGTACGGTGCTGATTCCACTCGGGCAGTGGGAGGGCTGCACCATCCCAGACGACGGATCGGCCGCGTACGAAAACGGGTACATCGTCCTCGTAGAGCCCGCGTGGTACTTCGGCACCGTCAACCCTGACAATGAACTTGCGCAGCGAGGGCTTACGCTCGGTCAGAATGCGCTGGTCTTCTACGAGACGCGCGACCAATGGGAGGCAAACGACCCGACTCTGCGAGGGTGGGAGGTCGCCACGAGGCGGCGCCCTCCGCTTGGCGGGTCCTACATCGCGCGGATCTCCGGCACTACGGCGGAAGGGCGTGAGAAGGTGCTCGCGGGCTTCACGACGACTAGCTCGAAGGGCGCTGGGATCCGCGTGTACGAGTACGCTTCGACCGCGAACGTCAACGCTTGCCGCACGCAGTTGGAGGCCCTGTTCTGGCTGTGCAAGAACGCGATAGACACGGCCGTGGCGTCTGGGATGACGGCTCGTGACGCGAAACTTCGCCGCGACGCTGTCCTCGACGCGGCACGTATCGGCAAGCTCTTGGATCTCGCGCGACTGGCCGACCTCCGCGTGGTGGATGCGCAGGGGGTGACGACGTGCCCGCTCTGCCTCGAAGAGATGTCCGCCACGGCGCTTCTCACGCGGATCACGCAGGCGGCTGGACGCGCGACTCTTGACCAAGCCGTTACGGAGGCCAGCCTGTTCCACTTGCAGGAGCTTCGGGTGGGCAAGTCGAACCACAAGCCGCACAACCTCGGGTGGGGGCACCACCACTGCAACGTGGTGGTCAAAGACTCCGGGATCACTGAGACGCTTGAGTGGATGCACAAAGTCCTCAGACGCAACAAGATCGTCGATTAGAACAGGCGCCCCTGAGTCCGCGCTGGCTTACGCCGTGACCTCTTCTCCGGCGCGGCGTCCTCGGAAGAGGACACGCGCTCAGTCACTCTACGAGCCCACACCTCCTCGATCTCGATGGCGACGGTCCGCCGGTTAGATGCCAGCGCAGCGACGGCCGTCGCGCCAGAACCGGCGAAGCAGTCGAGTACAATGTCACCTGGATAAGTCGACGCTTCAATCGCGTGACAGAGCATATCGATCGGCTTCTCTGCCGGGTGCTTGCCCTCGTACGGACGCACCGACGGGAACGTCCATACATCCGTGTACTCAAGGTCGCCCGACATGTTGAACGGCCGCACGACGTCCTCGTAGGCAGGCATGGTCTTTACCTTCCCCGTGGCCTCCAAGACCTCAGCGAACTTTCGATATTGCTCGCGGCTTGGGATGTTGCGACCAGTCTCCCAATTCGAGATCGCGCCGCCGTGATTCACGGCGCCGTACTCGCCGGTCAACTCTGTTACGCGGTGACCAGACAGCTTGGAGACGAGGCGTCTCTCGCGGAGGAACTGCCCGAGCGTCGACCTTCGCCCATCGCCCCCTGTCGCTTGCTCCAGGAAGAGCACACGCTCAGAATGCGGGTACCAGCGTCGAAGCGACTCCTTCGACATCTTTCCCTTCCAGCCGTCGAACCCGGGCTCGTTCGGCTTCGTCCACGTGATGTGGTTCAGCGGCTTGAGGAACTCGCTCAGCATTACCTCAAGTTGAGCTGACATAGCAGTGGCGCAGAAGACGTACAGGGCGCCGTTGGGCTTGAGAATACGCTGCCACTCTGCACCGAATCCGCGCATCCACGAGATGTACTCGCGGTCTTCTGCGAATGACTTGTCCCCGTAAATGTTGGCCTTCTTCGTGGAGTGGTACGGGGGGTCGGTCAGGATCAGCGACACCGAGGCGCTTGGGACCAACTTGAGTAGTTGGAGTGAGTCGCCGCGCGCGACGATGGCCCTGTCCGTGACGAGAGTCGTCGCGCCTGCGAGCCCCCTGCCAATCGCTGTGAGACCGCGACCACGGCTGACGTCAACGCGCTCGTCAACGACCCATGTGTCGGCGTTGGGCGTCACCGGCTCGTTGACGATCAGGTGGAGCTGACCAGGTGGCGAGAGCGCCTCGCACGTTTTCTCAGCGGTTCCCATGTCGATCTCTCCCCATCATCCCCACACCTGAACCAACAACGTTCTCCACAGGACTCCCCCACAAGAAGCCTGCTGTTCTGTTGCTCATCTAGCCGCCACCCTCTTCTTCCGCTTCGCTACGGGCACCGGGACCTGCTGTCTCGGCTTGTTCCAGTACGGGCTCTTGCACTTCGGACAGACCGTCGGCGTCTCCTGCTCGGCAGCCGCGTGGTCTCGCGGGAGCCACGTGTGCCCGCACCTCTCGCACTCGTATCCGTCTAGCTTAACCATCCCCATGGTCCACTACGGTATGACTGTTCAGATGTCCTGTCAAGTCAGTTAGCGAGAGTATATCCGCGCCCGGACCTTGACGAAGGGTATACCTAGTAGTAATATACTCATCATGAACAACGGAGAGACGACCGCTCCCTTGGAAGTGACGGCCGAGGGGCACGTGGTGCGGCAGGAGCGCGGCCGTGCGCTCGCCAACGACCGGCGGATCAAGCGCATCTCAGGGTCGACCTGGACGGTGCCCTCGCAAGCGAACGCTGGCGGCTACATCGTCAACACGCTGGCCGCGACGTGCACGTGCCCGGACCACGAACTGCGCCGGACGAAGTGCAAGCACCTGTGGGCCGTCGAGTTCTCGCAGACCACCGAGACGGCGCCCGACGGGACGACCGTGGTCACGCAGTCCGTGAAGGTCACGCGCAAGACGTACGTGCAGGACTGGCCGAACTACAACGCCGCGCAGTGTAACGAGAAGGCCATCGTGCAGGCGCTCTTGCGCAACCTCTGCGACGGCATCGTGAACCCGCCGCACCCCGGACGCGGCCCGAAGCCGATCGCGTTGTCGGACGCCGTATTCGGGATGGCGATGAAGGTCTACACGACCGTCTCGGGTCGCCGAGCTACCACGGACATCCGCGAGTGTGCCGCCAGGGGGCAGATTGAGCGGGCGCCCCACTACAACAGCCTCTTCAACTACATGGAGCGGGCCGACATGACGCCGCTCCTGACCGCGCTCATCGAGGAGAGCGCCTCCCCGTTGGCCGCCATCGAGACGGCGTTCGCCGTTGACTCCACGGGCTTCGGCACCGCCACGTACCACCGCTGGTACGACCACAAGTACGGGCGCGAGATGAAGGAGCACGGCTGGGTCAAGGCGCACGCCTGCGTGGGCGTCACTACCAACATCGTTACGGCGGTCCGCGTGACGGACAGCACGTCGAACGACTGCCCGGAGCTGCCCGCGCTCGTGTCGAGTACGGCCCAGCGCTTCGCGCTCGCCGAGGTGTCGGCCGACAAGGCGTACCTGAGCCGCGCCAACCTGACGGCGATCGAAGCGGTCGGCGCCATCCCATACATCCCGTTCAAGTCGAATAGCAAGGCCGCCGGTCCCGCCGCTTGGCGGCGCCTGTGGGGCTTGTTCCTCTACCGCCACGACGAGTTCCTCGCGCACTACCACCGACGGTCGAACGTCGAGACGGCGTTCTCCGCGATCAAGCGCCTGCTCGGCGGGTCGGTGCGCAGCAAGTGCCCGGTCGCCCAGGTCAACGAAGTGCTGTGCAAGATGCTCTGCTACAACCTCACGGTCCTGGTGCACGCCATGTATGAACTCGGGATCGACGAGCCGATGTTCCAGGGGGCCGCGTGAACGCCTCCGACTTGACCACGGCCGAGCAGGCGAACGTGCGTGCCGCCCTTCGCTTCCTTCGGATGCGCTGCGGTGGCTGGGCGCCACTAGCACGAGCGCTCCGCTTCAAGGCGACGTACCTGGCAAAGATCGGTACGGAGCGAGCGCCGAGCGCCAGCATGGCGTTCCGTGTCGCACGTCTGGCCGAGGTCGGTGTCGACGAGCTGCTGGCCGGCAAGTACCCAGCCGCCGGGACGTGCCCCCACTGCGGGCACAGGAAGGAGATTGACGCGGCTGCCTAATGATTCCGCAAGCTGCCCAGCAATTCGGGGGCTAGCGAGAATCATTGGGCAAAGCCACCCCGCTACGTGCTGCCCGCCTCTTGGCGCGTCGCGCATCTCCCGCTCACGCTCGACCTCTTCGCAGAAGAAGAATATCGGCCATGTGCGAAGACTCTGTGTGCGTTTACTCACTAAAAGTCCTTTCTACTGGTTCAACCAGAACGGCGTCTGCTTGCAACCCGCGTCCGTAACGTGACCTAAGCTCCGCCGCATACTCAGCACGAACAGCTCTCACCGCGTCTGCGCGTGCATCACGGAGCATGCTCACTAGCTCCTTGTCCAAGGCCGACCCAGAGTATTGCCGGGCAAGGCTCACCTTCGGATACTTTGTGAAATCGGGGGTGTACTCGGCGTCGTACTTGACTTCAGGCATGCTGTCGTTCCTTTAGCTGCCCCGAGGAACGCCCAGGACATTAGTGTCGCACGGTAGTCCACCCAGATCCAGCCTTTTCTAGTTTTCTTTCTGCTGTACCCCTGTTCAGTACACCCGGGCCCACAGCCGCCTATGCTACGCTTTACGGGAGGCGAAACCACCATGCAGCAGCACGTTGTCGTAAGTGACCCGTCCGGTACGTACTGGCCAGGGGCAGTGATCGAAGAGGGAAAAGCGCGTCAACTCGCCGCTACAGGCGTAGTTTCTCTCCCTGTCGAGCCGGACTTGTTCCGCTTGTCCGGTGTTGGTGGGTATCACTTTCGCTCCTGGGGATCCGGTTGGGAGCTACCTTCCCCGGTAACCAGCATGATCTGCCCGATGTGCATTTACTCACGATCGGACCTTACACGGCTGCATTGGGCGATCCGTCTCACTGCGGACCCAGAGCTTCTTTCCCGTATCGTAGAGAATCCCGATCTCGGTTTTGATGGGTTCCTCCGGGTAGTGCCTGACGGCAATCAGGCCACCGTGTACCGAGCCGGGCTAGTCTCGGATGATCCTATGGTGACGTTCAGGGCACTTCGGGCTCCTGACAAGGCCGGTGGCTGGACCGTAACCGGGTCCGGTAGGATCACAATGGGATCCGAGGGTATCTACCCGTTTGCTCTCTACGGACAAGGGGCAGGACTCCGGGTGCAGTGGGCCGCTCTCTCTGTCTCTAGGTAACCAAGAGGATCGTAATGCAATTTCCGTGTAGCTTCACCAGGTACAAGGGCGGCGGCGGAACGGCGCTTGGGTCAGACACGATCCCCTCTATTCCTCCGCTATCGTCGCAGGATAATATCCTGTTTTCACGTATCACTGACACGAATGGGTGGCCGGCGCAGCGGATCGCAGTCACGTACCTACCTCCTAGTGGGTCGTACTCGCTGACAGGCGCCCTCTACTTCTGGGAGTACCACACAGGTTGGATCCAGATCGGAGCGTCTACCCCGATCGCTGCCGGTGTTGCCACGTTCTTCGACGTGGTGTCGCAGCTCCCTGCTACGGTAGCTCCGAACGGTAACGTGCTATCCGGCGGCGGCAGCTTGGCGCTTTGCCTCGTCGTTACCGACCCCGGGGCAGCTCCCAGCGGCGCGCATGTCTTCGCTGTAGCAGCCGATTTGACTGCTGAAGGGACGGGCACGGGCGGGAACATCGGCACCGTGGCGCAAGGCGCGGGTGGGGCCAGCCCGTGGCTTGTCAGCGGCAAGGTCACCACGGCGGCCGATTACCCGGTTCAGAGTGCTTTTATCTTCGGCGCGGTCGGGGGTGCGGTCGCGAATCCCACGCCCGCGTTCACGGGTGCCGGGCACTTCCGCGCGATGGAGTGCAACTGTGCGAACGTTGCGGTTCCGTCCACCGCACCCGCGTACTTGTTGGTCATGGACAAGGCGACCGCGATGGCGACGAACGACGTACCCAAGTGGGTGATCCCGCTCGGTTATGGGCTGGGGAACCGGGACAAGGGTGTGACGAGCATCCCGGTCACGCTCGGGCTCGCGTACGGGATCTCTTCCACCCCACAGAAGTTTACCGCGTACACGCCGATCTCCGACTTCCCGTTGGTCGGGATCGGTTACGACACCAACCCGGTCGCCTGAGAGCAAACACATGAGAACCTCTACTCGAAATGCTCTCCGTAAGCTCGTCTACACGCTCCCCTGGGTCGCGATCCCCACGCTAATCTTCGGTGCCGCCATCGCGGGCAACCCCTTCCCGCTCCAAACGCCGGTACTGCTCGTTGGCCCCACGGGCTCGGTGCCCGATGCGGGCCTAACCGTTACTCCCCAACTGCTTCTCATCGGAGCTTCGGGCGCGAGCGGCGGCTCCACGCAAGCGCTATCGGTCCAGACCGCGAGCGGGACGCAAGTCCTTGGTGTGGATCTCCTGCACTCCACCGTGAACGCGCTGGCGTTCACGGTGAGCGGGCCGCTCTACGCTGGGTCGCTTACGGTCGACGGCGGGTTTCCCGCTGGAGCAACGGGTGCTACCGGAACCGCTGGGGCAACGGGTGCTACCGGAACCGCTGGGGCAACGGGGCCCGCCGGTCCGCAGATCGAGCCCCCCATCGTATTCGACGGTGGTGCACTTCCCACGAGCGGTGATGGCATTGGCCTTTCGTGCGATGGCCTCACCTCGGGGCATTGTCAGAGCATCACGTCGCACTCAACTGGCGTGAACTCTGGCGAGGGTCTGCGTGTTCACATGTACGTGGGTCCGACGGGGGGCGCTGGCAACATCGCAATCGAATCCACCTGGGATGGCGATGCGGGAACGGGCAACCCGTACACGTACGGCGAATACGCGAACGTAATCGTCAACGGTGGGTACTCGAACGTCGCGCTGTCGTGCAATGCCGCGAACGGCACTACGGTCAACGACTGCATTCAACTCAACCACGGTCGCGTGTACGCACTCCCCGGCGGGAATGCGTCGTTTGACATGTCGCAGTCGAGCGGCGCATTTGCTCTGTCAACGGGCGCCGTCACCGAGGCGTGCGCGGCCACGACCACGACATGCCTCGCCCAAACGGCCAATAGTCTGACGAGCGGCACGGGGAACAGCATCGCATCGTCTTCGATTACCAATGGCATCGGTGAGTCGATCACATTCACGGGTACGCAGCAAACCAGCCCATGGGGGCTTTACGTTACTCAGTCCGGTGGGACGAGCGCGGGCACATCCGTCGGCGTGTACTCGACGCTCTCGAACGCGGGTACGGAAAACGACGCGATCAAGCTCAGTGCGAGCGGCGCCACGACCAACAATGCGATCAGCATTGCGGCGGGCAACATCAGCGAGGGAGCGGCTGCGACGTGGCAGACCACCACGGGCAACCTCACTCTGAAAGCCGCCTCCGCGATTGCACTTCAAAGCGGCGCTGGCGCGGTGTCGTCGCTGTCGTGCGACACGTCTCAGCAATGCACGTTCGCTCCTGCAACGGGCGCTGGCACCGGACTGACGATTACCCCACAGGTGAACGATCTGACCGGAGGCAAGGTTGTAAGTATCACGGACACGTCAGTCGCACACACGTCTCCGACGGGTCTATACGTGTCGATGTCCGGCGCGCACATCAATCAGGTAACCACCACGGGGATCACATCTTCCGTCACCGATACGGGAACGACCGACGTGGCCCTAACGCTGACTGCGAGCGGCGCCACAATGAATACGGCGATCAACAGTACGGCGGGCGACTGGTCTCAGACGGATGCATACCAGACAGCGGGCACCGCGCTCTCTCAGACGTTGGCAGGATTGACCTCTGGAACTGGACATTCGATAGCGGCCAACGCGCTGACATCCGGTACACTCGCCAGTTTCTCCACGACTTCGACCGCTCAATCGGGCGATAAGGGGCTGTACGTCTCACTCTCTGGCACGATGGCGGCGGACGGCGTGACCAACACGGCGGCGACGATCAGCAACACGAACGCGGACCACGGGGGCGGGACGAGCGTGAACAATGCCTTGACACTTACTGCCTCGGGCGGTGGCTCGAACAAGGCGATCAACAGTACGGCGGGCGACTGGTCGATGGCCAGCACGTTGACTGGCGTCGGAGAAGCGGGGGTGTCCATTCACCCGACCTTCAACAACGCCTCGAACACGTTTACTGGATTGCTCGTCAACGCGACCACGACCGCACAGTCTGCGTCGTCCAAAGCCCTCGACGTGCAACTGAACGGCGGGTCTTATTTGAACGTATCGTCGTACAGCGGAACGACTCAGCTCCGCACGATGATCAGCAATAATCTCTACTTTGACCAGAACGCTCAAGCAATCCAGGGGCAGGGAGCGTCATCGAAGATCGCTATCACGGGCGCCTATGCGACACCCTTTGGTGGAGGGGCCGCGGGTGGCGAGTTTGACGCCTACGGGCCGACTGCGACGACGTACGGCGGTCACGCGCGTATCCTTACGGGCACGGCCAACCCCAACGTGGTGGCGGCCGATTGGGATACGACTCAGAACCTCACGCTCACGCCTAACACGACATCTGGAACGGGAGTGACGGTCAACACCGCGGCGACCAGTGGTGATGGGATGGATATTAACCCGAACGCGCTAACGAGCGGGTTCGGGTTGACGATCACAACCAACAGTTCAGCGCTCACTGGTGGTTCTCGGTTGCTTTATCTTGACAACATCGGCACCGACTCGTCTAGCGGTGCCGAGTACAGCCTATTCGCCCGTGCGCGGGCCACGAACTCGGGCGGAACGAATTATGCGGGTTACTTTTCCGCGTCAGGTGCGACCACCAATCACGCGATCTATATCGCTGCGGGCGACGTCAACATGCTAGGTGCATCGTCGATGTCCGTCCCCTCCATAAGTTGTGCGGCGGGCATTAAGACCGACTCTTCAGGTGTGATTTCGTGCGCCGTGTCTGACGCGCGGGTAAAGAACATTGAGGGTCCGGTACAGACTGGAATAGATGAACTCATGCAGCTCAGCCCCAAGCTTTGGCGCTTCAAGCCTAGCAGTGGGTTTGACCCCATTGAGCAGCAAGAAGGATTCATCGCACAAGAGGTGCTACCCATCATCCCGCAAGCGGTTCACATGGGCGGCAACGGTCTCTACCAGGTCGTGACCATGCCACTCGTGGCCGCGACCGTGAGTGCCGTGCAAGAGGTCGAGCAACAGGTGCTCGATTGTCGAGCCGACGTGTCCGACCTCTCCGACGAGTTAGCGCGCGAGCGTGCCGAGATGTCTGGGTTGCAGGCCGAGGTGCTGACCCTTCGGGCGGCCAACGACTCGCTGGAGAGGCGCGTGGCCCGGTTGGAGGCCCTACTTGAGCACGGGCAGCCGGCGAACGACAACGCGCGGGGTGCGATGCTCCAACGGATGCGGTAGCGCGATGGGCACTAGCGTACGCAACTGCACGTCAGGTGGTAGCTCGACGGTCGATACAGCATCGTTGGTTCCCGTACAGTTCTACCCCACCACGCTCGACCGTTCGGGTGCCGTGCGGGCCAACGGCACGCTGACCATTCTGGCCACGGGGTTGTGTGGTTCGTCCGCGATGTACTGCAACGTGACCTTCAGGGAAGTACGGTAGCTGTTCAACCCTAGCGACACCGTGCTACTGTGCTGTATGGGTTTTCTACGGCGTGCAGCTAACTCGCTAGTCGGAGCAGTAGGTAACCGTTTAATGTCTGTGGCGCGGATTTTGCGCGGGATCGGGTCAGAGCTTATTTCCCTTACGGACGGCCCTTACCCAGATCAGCCCAATCCGCGTGACACGATACCCAGGCATGACATGTCCGGCAGAACGGCTAAAACGCATGAGATCCTATCCCAGCCGACTCAAGCAGCGAATCCATTCCTGCATACAGGCGTAAGGTCTGGTCCGCTGCGCGGAAGTGCTCAATCCCGGTTCGGATCGCAGAGGTAGTACCCGATGGCTGTATTCGACCCGCACCGCTTGCAGTCCGTTGGTAGGTCCTCTTTTGGGGATCAAACGGCGAACGCTAAAGCAGGCCGATGGATCCTTGACTCACCGAGATACCGGGACCTGGACCGAAAGCAAACGTACTACGATTCCACCCAGCACGATCACAAGCGTTGGGACTTCGAGGGAAGGGCTATCCAGTCTGGCGCCGGTATAGCGCAAACACAGCCGCTTATGGGGGCTGAGTCTGCCCCGTTCTACGTCCCTTTGCGCAGCCGGCGACCCTCAGCTCCGTACCGGCTGAGCCGTGTCATCGTTAACGCCTTTACTGCGATGCTCTTCGGCGAAAACCGATTCCCTAGGTTGAAGGTCGCCGGAGACGACGAGACACAAGATTTCATCGATACCATGATCCGTGTTGGGCAGCTCCCCAACAAGATGATGCTGGCTCGCCAGCTTGGCGGTGCTACCGGAACTGCCGTGATCTCTTGGTGTTTCCTCGATGGGAAACCGTATTGGTGCGTCCACAACGCAAAGTACCTCTACGTTCACGCTTGGAGAGACCGGGAGAATCTGATCCCAAAGCACGTCACGGAATGCTACCAGTTTCCCGAGGATGAGTGGGATCCTAAGACAAGTAAGCTTGTCAGGGTTTTGTACTGGTACAGGCGAGACTGGTACGAGGATGCCGATGTTGTCTTCCTCCCCGTTCGCGTTGAGCCTGATAAGGAGCCTAACTGGTTTCCCGACGTTGACGCCAGTGTGCAGCACAACGACGGCGTGGTCCACTTGGAGTGGATCCAGAACGTTCCTTCCAAGGACATTGATGGTCTTCCCGACTACGACGGCCTGTACGAATCGTTCGATACGCTTGACCTGATTTCATCTGTCGTGGTGCGTGGTGCAACACTCAACTTAGATCCTACCCTTGTCCTCAAGATGGACATGGACTTCGTGTCACGTATGAGTGTGAAGAAGGGGTCCGACAACGCGCTGACCGTCGGAGTAGAAGGTGACGCGAAGTACATGGAGCTTGCTGGTACGTCGATCGTAGCTGGTATTGCACTCATGGACGCGGAGAGGAAGTACATCCTCGAAGTTGCGCAGTGCACCCAGATCGACCCGGCACAAGTCACGGCTAGCGGCACAAGCAGCGTTGCAATGAAGTCGCTCTACGCGCCGATGCTAGGTAAGTGCGATCTACTCCGCGAGCAGTACGGTACATCGATCACGCGCATGATCACGAACATGGTGAAGGTTGCGCAGAAAGCTGCTCAAACGCCCATGGAAGTTGTCTCGGACGACGGTGGTGTTACAGAGGTGTACCTAGAGATCAATCTCCCTCCCAGGGTTGAGACTGATCTGGGCGAGCGAGGGGAGGACGGTACACAACCGGAGCCTACCCAAACGCTTGTACCAAGGACACCTGGACTCGGCCATGACATCGAGCCGCAATGGCCACCGTATTTTGCGCCAACGGCGCAAGACCAGCAACTCGCTGTTACGACACTAGTTGCAGCGACTTGTGGTGCTCAGATCATGTCTACGCAGACTGCTACTGAGCTGACAATGCAGTATTTCGGTCGTGACGAACGCCTATCTGACGAGACGAACCGGATTACCAAGGAGTCGAAGGACAAGCAGGCGCAGAAGACGAAAGACCTACAAGCTGTTGCTGCTGCCGCCGCACCACCACCAGTTACCGACGACCCAAAGGCGTCAGGCCCCAATAGACCTCCCGGTGGAGAGGCACCCCCTGGGGCGAAGCAACCCGAAGCTGGGTTTCCGATCAAGCCACCAACGCTCCCGAGGGACACCCCGAAGGGGTCGCTGTAACCGCTGTGCTACGCTAGGTCTACCAAGATGTGCGCCAAGAACATGAAACCGGGCGTCCCCTCAAAGATGAACGTGTCGAGTGCTGACGGCCCCGCAGCCGAGCCGCACGGCAAGGTTGTACTCCGGTCCGACCGCACAGGGGATCCGCTACCTCTACCCACGCACGAGACAAAGCCGCAGTCTCCACCCCTGCCTTGGCCGAAGCCGGACCAGAAAACTGCGGAATCTCCTCCGGCATGCCTCCCTTTCAAGGGTCTGCACTGACGGAAGTCGTGCTAGGATTGCATGGAGGATACGATGAGCAACAAAGAGGGCACTGTTCTGGGCTCGGGTGAAGCCGGCAAGGTTTCCCCTTTCGGAAACCATCGAGGTAACACCATGGGCGGATCGAACGTAAGCGGCGGGCACGACTTCTTGACAGAGCCGCACAGCGGCGAGGACGGGACTCCCCCGCGTGACTTCACCAAGGAGAACCGCCCGCAGAAGTCCGGCGACAACGGCGCGAACCCCCAGGAGATCCCCAAGACCATGGGCGGTAAGGTTCTCAAAGCTGACCCCACTCCCGTCAGCGCCAAGATCGCCGGCCCCGCCATGCGTGTAGGCAGCGTTAAGGCCCCCTTCAAGGGCATGCGCTGAGCTGATCGTGCCTATCTCTGTAAACCTTACCGGCGCGCTACTCGCTGGCCCGTGCAACGCGGGAGACGCTGGGGGTTTGCCGACCGGCACGAGCAACGTTCCGATTACGCTTCTCCCAGAGAATAAGCCTTTCGCGGTAACGACCGGGGACGCCTCGATCAACGTCAATTCCCCGTCGGCGTTTGTGACGCTCCCTGGGATCACAAACCCAACGGGTATTGGGCAGGTCACACAGGCACACACGCTTGTACTGCACACCCTCGTACCGATGCTGTTTCGGTTGACGTTCACCACAGTTGCAACAACAACAGTGATCTACACGTCAACAATTCCGGTGCAGGGGATGTTGGTGCTAGAGTTCCAGCCGGCACTTCCGCTCACGCTGCTAGAATGTCAGGGCGCCGGTCAGGTGGAATACTCCGCCTACGGCAACAGCTAACTTCAGGTTCAACAGAGACACGTAGGAGATCCAGACAATGACGATCAGTTCGATCCAGCCGAACTCACTGAAGGTTGCGCTCGATCGCGCTGACCTCAACACCATGATGGACGCTCTCCGAGCCATGGGCTTCGGTGACGTCATTCGCGCCCTTCCGACCTGGGTTCGCAACGGCGTGCCTACGACCCCTTCGGCGACGGTTCCGAACAGCCTTGGGCAGCTTTGCCCGCAGGTTTCATCGACGCAGACCATCGTTCTCCCTGATGATGCGAAGTGCATGGCAACCCCGGGCGGCACCGCGTCCTTCCCGGTGGCCCCTGGCGGTATCCTCGCTGCCTACGCTCGTGCTGGATCCGGCACGGTCGGCCCGCTCTCGGTCACGGCTGCGCTCGCGACAGGCGTCGCCTTCGTCGCTCCGGCTGCGGGCCATGTCGCCATCGCCCCCAACGGCGACCTCGCCTTCGCTTCGGCGGACGCTTGGACTGCTGTCGACGTGATGTACCTCCCCGAGAAGCAGGACGTCTTCGTCGGAACGTTCCCGGTCGTCCCCGGAACTGGCATCCTCACGCTGCCCACGGCTGCTGGCCAGCTTCTCGCTTCCGGCGCGGTCTCGCTCATGGAGTGCAACGTAACGCTTGGTACGGTCACTGGTGCCGCCAAGATCGATCCTGTCGGCACGATCCTCGCAAACATCGTGTCGGGCCACTGCGCGCTCAACTTCGCGAAGACGGCCGTGCAGTTCCTCGTCGCCGATGCGGTCTCGCAGGTGACGCTCAAGCTCGGTATCGTGTCGGCGATTGACGTCAATGCGCTGCTCACCGCTACCAGCAACTTCGGCTGATCTACCACTACGGTAGATAGCGCACCACTACGAGGCGAAACACATGACTGAGGCGCAAACAACAACCACCACGGGGGAGGCTGCCGGCGGGGATAAATCCGCTGCTTCCGCCCCCATGGCCGCTACTTCCGCGGTACAGACCAAGGCACCGGATCCGTCTGATACGGCTAAGCCGTCCAATGCCGCGTCCATCAAGACCCGGCTTGAGGCTGGGGATGAAATCCCCGAGGGGGCAGAGCTTTTGGAGCTTAGCCCCCGTGCCCTTACCGCCAGGCTCGATCGTTACACCAAGAAGCAGCTCCGTGAGAAGTTCGGTACGGAGGACTTCGACGACATCAAGGGCAAACTTGACCGTCTCGCCAAGTTCGAGGCGGACGAGGAGACCCGTAAACGCGCGGAGATGACCGAGCTAGAGAAGCACAAGGCTGACACGGCGCGGCTTCGATCCGAGCGTGACGAAGCTAAGCGGTCGTACAAGGCGATGCAGGAGCAGCACATCGTCGAGAAGGAAGACGCGCGCATCTCCAAGATCGCCGGTAAGTACATCGACGCGGATTATGTAGAGGATACCCTCCCCAAGCTCGCTCGGCATCTCCAAGAGAACTTCACCGAAGCCCAGCTCGAAAAGCTCAAGGACTCTGACATCGAGAAGTTCTTCGAGGATCTTGCTAAGGCCAAGCCGAAGCTGTCCAAGGACTACGACACGGCCAAGGCAGCCGAGAAAGCTCCGGCCAAGGCGCCTCTCACGAACGGCGCCAAAGCTCCCGAGAAGTCACCCTCTACGGGTGTCGAAGAACAGAAGAGTTTCAAGCCTGGCGGGCAAAACAGCATGAGTCCGCAGGACGCCAGGGCTGCCGCGCGCAGGCTAGGGTACTCGTGGTAGGATAGTATCCTGCCCTACACCACATAAGGAACACGACCATGGCGACTTGGGTACTACTCAGTCAGATCACAATTCTGGGAATCAACGGTGCGGAGGTTCTCCAGGCTGGCGAGCTGATCCAAGATACCGTGACACCCCTCGGCCCGATCCTCGCGGCGGGGGGTGTCCTGGTCGCTTACACGACCAACACGCTCTCTGCGATCATCGCGAACAGGATGGCGAGGTACGACGCAGCGGGGCAGTCCGGTGGCATCCCTGGTGTCTCCGACTTCAACCCGCTCTCCATCTACCAGCTTCCTCCCCAGGTGTCCGAGGTTGCCTCCTTCACAGCGGCACTAGGAAACGCCTACAACATCCTCGGCACCGCCAACGTCACCGTGACACTGCCGGCAGCTTCGAGCGCGGCAGCGGGCACGCGGCTTTGGCTAAGCAACATCACCCCGTACCCGTACGTGGTTACTGTGAACCCTGCCGGGTCCGACACGATCGCTAACGCACTCACAACCACGATGACGCTCAACGACGTGCGGTCCTACTGCACGGATGGTGTGAGCAAGTGGTACCCGTTCGGGGCCTTCCCGAAGAGTCATTCCAAGGCGTACTAGCGCCAATCCCCGGCAGTGTGGGCTGGCTCCCTTTCGGGCTGGTCCACACGCTGTGCTTTCAGAAGACCCAGCGGGCGAGGATCACGTAAGCGGCAGCACCGAGCAGCACGTTTACGATCGACGCCGCCCACCACGACACGACGCCTTCAACAACAACGTGCGGGCGTTCCCACGCCGTTGTTGGGGGCGGGCGGTCCGTCCATGTTTGCAGTTCGTCTAGGGCTACAGACTGGACCGCTGGCTGCTCGCGCGTCGTGCTTGGCATCGCTAAGTGTACCATGTGACACGAGCTAAGCTGATGGATCTTGCTCTAAAGCGATAAGAGGCAAAAAGATGTGCTAAGGTAGCTAGGTCTTCATCGAAGTAGCTCATCACGCGGACACACCCGGCGGTAAATCAGGGTGGCACCGAGCGAAACGTAGAAGGTTGACTCCAACCTCCGTTTTCAGTCTGAAAAGACAGGTGTAAAATGTCGATCATTCTTGGTGTCCCGGCATCGGTCTTGAGCCTCAATCAAGCCGGATTGCTTGAAAGGGCGTTCCACGACGGTCTCTACCCGAACCTGGCGTACCGCGCCGAGGCTCTTGCGGAAGAATGGCCTGCGAATACAGGGCAAAGCATCACGATGTCGCGCCCGGGTCTCCTCGGCGTGATCACTACCCCGCTCGTCCCCGGTCAGGACCCCATCCCGCAGGTCATCCCCTTCGAGCAGTGGGTCGCTACGCTAGGCCAGTTCAGCGGAACGATCGATACCAACATGCCCACGTCGACAACGGCGATGGCGAACCTGTTCCTCCGCAACCTGCATCAGCTCGGTCTCCAGGCTGGCCAGTCGATCAACCGCATCGCTCGTAACGCGATGTTCCAGGCGTACCTTTCCGGTCAGACGGTGCTCCTCTCGGCGTGCCTCACCTCGGATACCACGCTCCGCGTCTCCGCGATCAACGGCTTCACGGACGTCGTGATCCCGGGGTCCAACGTCGCCCCGCAGAACGTCTCCCCCAGCTACCCGCTGCCCATCACCCTCGGGGTCGGTTCGGGTGCGGTTACGGCATCGGTCATCGGTGCTCAGCCGGACAACCCGGCGGACCCGCTCGGTGTCGGCACGCTCACGCTCTCTGGCGCCATCGGCACCGCGTTCGCGGCGCGCTCGGTTGTGCTCAGCATCTACGCTCCTCGCGTGGTTCGTACCGCGCTCGGCTCGTCGATCGATGCGATCGGCCCGTCCGACACGCTCACACTCCAGGCTGCGATCAACGCTGTTGCGTTCCTCCGTCGGTCCAACGTGCAGCCGCACGACGACGGGTTCTACCACGCGCACGTTTCGCCGCTCGGTAACAGCCAGTTCTTCGCCGATCCCGTGTTCCAGCGGCTCAACCAGAGCCTCCCCGAGCACGTCATCTACAAGGAAGGCTTCATCGGCACCATCTCGGGGATCATGTTCTTCATGAACACGGAAGCTCCCGATACCACGAACACCGGCACGCTCGTCCCGACCTCGGGCGGCGGCTACTACTCCCCGGAGCTTGGTGCCGAGGTTGTCAACGGTAACGGTGTCAACATCGGTCGTATGATCGTCACTGGCAAGGGCTCGATCTACGAGCGGTACATTGACGAGTCGCAGTACGTGACCGAGGCCGGCACGACGGGCAAGATCGGCGAGTTCGATGTCGTGAACAACGGCATCAACATCCTCACCGAGCGAATCCGCCTCATCATGCGCGCCCCGCTCGACCGCCTCCAGCAGACGGTCTCCAGCTCGTGGTCGATCAGCACGAGCTTCCCGGTCCCGAGCGACATCACAGCCCCCGGCGGTTCACAACGGTTCCGAAGGGCGTGTGTGGTTGAATTTGCAACTTAGGCGTAATTCTTTAGGCGTGAAGCTAACACCTGACGGTACCGCTTAACGGTGGTACCGTCGTGGAATGCCTGAAGAGATTCGCAGCAAAGTCTGCACGCGCTGCAAACAAGAGAAGCCGGTCGAGTCCTTCCCAAAGAAGGGCTCTGACCGGCTTTGCTCGTTGTGTGACGTGTGTGAAAACGATCGTACACGCAACGAAAAGAAGCGCCGCGGCTTTGCCTTGAAAGGCCCCGCTGCCCCGGAAACCGCGACGCTGCCTCAAATCCTCCGTGTCATCCGTGCCGCCACGTATCCACAAAGCCGGCATCCGTCGTCGCACGAGAGGTGGTAAGCTCGCATGATGGCTCGTCGAACGTTCCTCCAAGTCCTAGCCGCCGCACCGCTAGCACTTCACGCAGCCCTTTCCCGGGCGAGTAAGCCGCACGACGCACACAAGCGCTCCCCCCACTGGCCGAAGGTAGAAAAGGCGCACCTTGCCGCACACCCTGCCTGCGACGCTTGCGGCGCACACATGCACCTACAGGTGCATCACGTATCCCCATTCCACTTACACCCAGAGCTTGAGCTGGACGACGCGAACCTCGTCACTTTGTGCATGGACAGCAATCGCTGCCATCTGCTGATCGGCCACGGGGACAACTGGAAGCAGTACAACCCCAATCTCCGGCTGCACCTAGGTAAGATCCTCTCTGGAAGCATATCACTGGGTGGCGCGCAGACCCTTGCGCGCTCGTGTCGAACGGAGTAACCTCTCTTCAGTATGGACCCACCCATGCCCTCGCGTCTCATCTATCGGCAAGATAGCTAGGACGCGAGTCTTTTTCTATGCACTACTTAGGCGGCAAAGCTACGATCGCGAAGTGGGTAACGACCTACGCGATGTCCGTAGCTGACTCCCGTAGCCGCTACCTTGAGCCGTTTCTAGGCTCATGCGCTGTGTTCAGGAGTCTTTCCCAGCACTTCGCACACCTGACTGCAACAGACGCCAACCCGGATCTCATCCTAATGTGGCAGGCTGTGCGTGGTGGGTGGAAACCCCCGTTCGTGAGCCTAGCGCAGTACAACGCGCTTAAAGCCGATCCTATCCCAAGTGCTTTGCGTGGGTTTGCTGGTTTTGCTTGCAGCTTTGGCGGTAAGTGGTTCGGCGGGTACACCCACCCAATTAACCACGGTAAAAGCGACGGAAGTGTGCGCGATCATATCAGTGAAGCCCAGCGGTCAGTAGCTTCACTGCGCCCGTACCTCGCCGATGTTAACGATCTTAGGCAAGCAGACTACCGGGACCACAGCCCCGACAAGCGTACGTTCGTCTACTGCGATCCACCCTACGCAGGCACAGAGACGTACAAGGGTGTAGCCCCCTTCAACTCGGACGAGTTTTGGGAGACCGCCACGAAGTGGTCAGAGCGCGGAGCCACTGTCGTCGTCTCGGAGGTCTCTGCCCCAAAAGGGTGGCGAGTCCTAGCTGAACGAAGTAGCCACGCTCGGTTACAGCTTGCAGAAAAGCACGCGACGGCTAAACGATCTCTGCGTGTGGAACGATTGTTCGTCCGAGGATGACATGGCAACGCAGCTTCCCAAGATCAACCCGTTTTGGAGGTACTTTGGGGCCAAGTGGCGGTTAGCCGGGTCCTACCCGAAGCCTCGTTTTTCACACATCATCGAGCCGTTTGCTGGCGCTGCTGGGTTCTCTTGTAACTACCCACACCTCGACGTGACCCTCGTGGAGAAGAACGAACTGATCTGCGAGGCATGGCGGTGGCTCACACAAGCCCCGCCGTCCGAGGCGCTACGCATCCCGATCATCAAGCACCACATTGACGAGCTACCTGCATGGGTCCCTGAAGGCGCTCTCGTCGTCATTGGGTTTTGCATGAACACAGGCATTGAGCACCCATGCGAGATGAAGATCGACGGCGTAGCCGGCTGGGACAATAACAAGCGTGTTCGCACCGCACGGGACATGGCTCGGATACGGCACTGGAAGATCGTCGAGGGAGGGTACGATTCCGCTCCAAATGTAGAAGCGTGTTGGTTTATCGATCCTCCGTACGAGGGACCTATCGGTCGCTTCTACAAGCACAACTCTAACTCGATCGACTTCACTCATCTTGCCGCATGGTGCAAGTCCCGTAGAGGTCAAGTGACCGTGTGCGAGTCGCAGACGGCAAAGTGGCTCCCATTCACCCCACTGTCAGCGGAGACTCGCCCAGGGAGGCTCAAGGGTGGTGCTGCCCTCGTGGCGGGTAAGACGCTCACCCGGTCGACTGAGGCCATCTGGACCAACGACAGCGCTTGACATCGTGTCGCATGGTGGTAGTCTCCCTGACCGAAGGAGAGGCGCATGGAAGATCACAAACCTAGACACGGCATTTTGGACGGTGAAGCGAACAAGCCCAGCGGATGTGATGGTTCGCACTGCTCCCGCGCACCTGCGAACCCGTCTGTGACCAAGTACGCGGCTGTTGCCGAGGTGCTGGAGCTTCAGCTCTGCCAAGAGCGTCGGGCGCATGCCGTGACAGCATCGAACTCCGCAGAGAGGGCCAAAATCATCGCGGAGTTGCTTCTGGAGCGTGCAGAGAAGGATCTTGCCGTGACCAAGCAAGAAATCAAGAACACCAAGGACACTTTTGATGGTGTGCTGACCGCTGTGCTCTACCGATACGGCGCTGTCGGCGTCAGCTTCAAGACCGGCAAACTCCGCCGAGACATTGACGCCGGCTAACGATGCCTCCGAAGAAGACGGCCAGCGCGTTGTTCAGGCAAACCCGTCCGGGTAAGCCGCTACAGATCCGCGAGGACTCTGTTATACGCCAGGACGTCAAGACAGGGAAGTGGTGGGAGCGTCGAGTAGATGGGATCAATCCCGTCGCTGTATTCAGCGAGCAGGACATCGCTGACGCTTGTGGGCTGCGCCTGGAGACGTTTCAGGCGATGGCTAAGAAGGACAAACTGAACTTGCAGGATCTCCGGTCCCTGGTACTCTTTGTTGCGGATAGGTTTGGGCTCCCGTCTGAACCTGGCGCAGTGAAGTTTATCTCTGCGCTGGATGAGCAGATGCTCCCCGGTGAGGCGTCGGGATCAACGTGAGCAGCTCTGTAACAGGGCACATCTGGGGATGGGTCCAACAACACTTGGGAGACACGAATGAACGAAGAGAAGAGCAACGTGGTCGAGCTGAAGAATGCCAACAAGGCAGATACCCGATCCACGTACATTACCGACATCGAGCGGTTCAAGCTCATGTTTCTGGAGGAGAAGGCCAACAGGCTTATCGCTCAGGGCATGACCGTCAGCATGCAAGCGAAGCAGATCAACTCGGACTTCATCACGACGCAGAATGAGATCCGTGCGGAGCAGGCGCACGTTAGGCGAGTATACGATCTAGCGCCGGACGATGACGTCGACATCGCCACTGGCAAAATCACACGCGCCGCGGACAAGGCTGCCTCGGCAGCCCAAGCTGCCTCCGAAGCCGCCTCGCAGGCCCCCGAGGCAAACTAGGCCATGGCACGCCCTGGCCTACAGAACGCAGCGGCGTCGCCCGCAACGCTGCCTGACGCAGCCCCCACCCCCGCCGCCACACCCACGACGTCGGCTCTCCCCAAGGGTGGGGCGAGCGGCAGTCCCCCCGGTATCGGCCCAGCCGGCGGTGTGACGTCTAGGCGAGACCCTCTGGTGCATTCCCCTTACGTCGCCCCCAGGCGGTTTAGGGTGCTGAAGCAAGCCAGCATCGTCTACGACGGAGGGATCCAAGTCATCTCCGCCGGTAAAGAGATCGTCGAGGGCGCGGCTGACATCGAGTATCTCCGCCGTAACGGCGTTAATCTGGAAGAGATCGTATGACTCCGCCGGGGGCAGGTACGACGTATCTGCTCCCTGTTCCCCCGGCGCTGGAGGCGCAGCGACCGGGGGGAACATGGCGGCGTCAATACTGCGAGCTGCTGTCCTCGTGTGAGGACGAGTTCTCGATCCGCGAGGGTCAACTACGACGCCTGGACACAAAGCGTCCTGTCGAGATGATGGGCGCCTGCCCAAAGTCTTGTCCACACTGCTCTGAGGTTTCCCCAGGGAACGTGGTAAACTCTCTTCACGGGTCCACCAACGGGGATTTTGTGTCCTTGTCGCGGAGATCCGGTCGGTCGTAAAGAGGGTGTACCGTGACCATAGCTGAGTCTGACAAGGTTAGGGCCAGGTATCATCTCGGGTACGTGCAGATTGCTTCGGCCTACACATTCAATCTCGGTGTGCCAGCCGCTATCCAAACTCAGTTTATGATCGAAGGAGCACTGAACAATGTGCTCCCACAAGCTGAGCAGAAGTTCGTGTGGGTGTTAGATCAGCTAGATATGATCGAGTGCCAGATGATCACAGATCGCCCAAATCTCGCGGCTACCCATGTTGATGAGATTGGTATCAACCTCAAGGAATTTCGTTATCTGCGAGAACATTACTTGTACTTTCAAACTACTCTCGCAAATATGCTCGCATGCCCCCCGAATCCGTTCGACCAGCGTCCCGGTCTTGGTCAAGGCTACGGGGCTGGCAGCGTGATCAACGCTCGCGTCAACGAGTGACGCAAAAGACTTGCTGAACCAAGAGCTAAGCTCTGCAACCGAAAGACACAGGTGCTCTCTATGACGAAGACTCGGCGGCTCTCCAACGTGGTCACCAGCGCGTGCTGGGTGACAATGCTTGCGATCCTTACCAAGATTCTCAATCTCCTCGTGTCGGCCAAGGGTGTCGTTCTGCACCGTACGCGGGCCGTCTTCCCGGCGTTCGCCCTCGCTACTTTCGTTCTCACCGGGTGCCCAGCGTTCTGGACGACCACCACGGCTGTTCTGAAGGCTGCCGACGCGGCGTGCTTGGCCTTGCAGGTGAATGCGGGTGTGCAGGAGCCGGCAGCACTCGTCACAGCGTGCAAGATCGACGTCGCGCTCACCCCGGCGGTACTGGCGTTCGTACAGTCCTACAACACGCAGCTTGCGGCTCAAGCCGCGGCGGCTGCGTCTAAGCACAGCAAGTGAAAGCGCTGCGCTTCCTTGGTCGGGTTGGGAAGGTCGCGCTAGCCGCGCCCTTCCTACTCGCCTTTATCCTTGGCTGCTGCGCTGAGGAAGGTGGTAGGCGGCTTCGGCAGCAGTGCATGCGGGTCTTGGATCGGATTTAATGAGTCCGATCAAGCTAGCTTTGTGCCTATCGCTTGTTGGTTGCGGGTCCGCAATTGGACCCAACCAACAAGCGATCAATTCTGCGAAAACAAGCGTCTCGTTTGACCCAGATCGTACCCTGGAGCAAAACGTGACGTGTACCAAGTTCAACACGTACAAGAACGTGCTCACGTTTGTAGGCGGCGGTTTGACCCTAGGTAGCGGAGCCGTTGCTATGGGTACAATCGTTGCGTCCACCAGGAACAATGCTCCTGCTGAAGAAGCTCTTGGTATTTCCACAGGAGCCTTGGCGGGGTTGGGCGGAGCCCTCGCTGTTCTAGGCGCGGTACTGACGCAAGCTTTCCAAAATCATCACTGCGCTACGGCGCCAACACCGTAGGAGGCACCCATGACCACTAAGGCACAAGACAAGGCACTCTCTGCACTCGCCCAGCTCAATCGGCACTGGAACAGGCACGCGATGCGCGCTCTTTCCCGCCTCGCCGCCCGAGCTGGGGAGCGTATCCCAGTGGAGGTGCTCGCAGAGAAGCAACGCCGTGCGGCTGCCGGGAAGATCATCCACGTCGAAGCTGCAAAAAAGCGCGCAGCGCAGTGATTATAGACGTCGTTCCCGTCCGCGACCTGGCAGCAGAGTCAGACTACGTTTTCGGTGGGTCGCACTGCTTGTCTGTCGCGGATGGGAAAGTCGTCATTGCGTGCCTCTTGTTCTTGATCGTCATGCTGCGCGTTGAGTCGCACAAGACGAATCTCCGTAAACTTCGCAAATGACAGAGTTTTGGTTTGTACGGGATGACCGAACTGCCGGTGAGCTGAACTTCAAAGAGTTCATGCGAGCCCTCGGTAGACCACACGCTTCGTCCGGCTGGGACGCGCTCCCTCTCAAGGAGAAGCAAGCCCGGTAGTCCGCCGCTTACACGCTTTGGCGCACCCTCTCAGAGTAACGCTGGCGTAGCTCAACTGGTCGAGCACCCGACTTGTAATCGGGAGGTTCTGGGTTCAAGTCCCAGTGTCAGCTCCAAGTCACTTACGGTCTGCCGGATCCGGGGCGTCCGCTGCCCAATTTGCTCTTGGCGCGTACCGCATAGGCCCGCTCACAAGCTCTAGGGTCCATCCCGAGCACCTTGCGTAGTCGCACGCGGTAGCGCACGGCGAAGCACGCCATCCTTCCTTTCTGAACTCCTCCAGGGTCAGGTGCAGCCCCGCGGCGGCGGCCTTCTCGAACTCTTCCCTAGTAGCTTTCTTGTGTGGGTTAAGCCCCTCGATCTCGAAGCTGTCGCTGGTTGGCATCGACAAGTCTACCATGCTCCGAGGTGCTAACCTTGGGTTATGCCGTGTGCCTGTGGGCAGACTCCGTGCTCCTCCCCCCAAGCGTGTAGACCCCCGGGTCCTAACGCTAACGGCACACCTTCACCTAGCGCTCGTCCGCTGACGCCTTCCAGCGCGTTGGGGTCTTTCGCGCAGAGGTTCGCGACTACAGCAGATAGACTGCGGCAGATCGCCACCAATTTCGGGATTCGTCCGTATAGGGTCTTTCTTGTGTGGAGCCAGTGGGGCGGGAGTGAACGCGGTGAGGGGCACGAGCGCGAGCTACAGCGTATCGAGATGCTCCCAACACCGAAGGTCACAAGCCTAGACATGGTTCGTAAAAGTCCTGTGTCTGCCGGTGTGATCCCGATTGGAAGCGTTCGCCTGGATTTTGTGAGCGTTGCGCAGTTCTCCGAGGATATTCTCGTGGGTAAGTGGCAGCCTGTCCAGCACGAGAATCATATCCCCGGTAAGATCGAGTTCTTCTACTTGATTGTGGAGGACGGCCGGGGAGACCCTCTTCCCTCGCAGAAGAAGTTTCGGCTCCTCTCCACCCCGCATCGAGACGCTGGTGGTGTTAAGTGGCTGATCACTTTGGAGAGAATCTCCGAGGACTTGGGGCGCGACGGAAAATCAAAGTACCTAAGCGGGACTGAGTAATGATCAAGAAGACAGGAAGCGGTTTCAAAGTAGTGAGCGAGTCTGGTAAGAACCTGTCCGCGCCGGATCTCACGAAAGCTGAGTCGCACAAGCGACTCGCAGTCGTAGAGCACTTCAAATCACAGGACGCGAGGAAGAAAAGCCTATCTACGTGGGCCAAGCGGAGGTCCAAGTGAAGACCCCTAGGCAGTACGACGAAGAGGCCGCCGACAAGTGGTGCGCCAGAGCCATCGCTGCGTATAAGCAGGCTAGGCTAACCGAAGATCCAAAGTGGCTCGTTGACGCGGCAGGGTACGCGCACGAGGCGAATGAGCACGCTGCCGGTGTCTCCAAAGAGAAGCTTGCGGAAGTGAATGCTAGACTTGACCTAGCTAAGCAAGCTGGTCTTGCCGCGTGGACAAAGCGTAGGAGTCGAAAGAAGTAACATGGCAAGCTCAAGTCTTACTACATGGGCGCAGCACCGATCTAGCATGGGGGCTAATGCTTCTGACACGGCAAGGAGCCTGAGCAAGAAGGCGAATGCTATGTCCAAGAAGCGTGACGTTGACCACGCAGCAGCGGCTACAGCACACACGCACGCGGCGTCTGCACTTCGCACCGCGTCTGCTGGTGAACCTAGCCCTGCTGCTCGTAAGATCATGCTTCAGATAGCGTCTGACCATGACGTAAGCGCGATCAATCACAACGCTGCGCAATCCCGCGGGTTTCACGGCCACTTCGACTGATACCCGTCATGCCGTCTTTCCAGCTTCTATCGCCAGGATCGATGGCAAAGTTCTCTGCTTACACGCAGGGACAGATCAATACTGCCACACGGGTAGGGATGCTTCGCGCTGCTGACAGGGTGATCAAGCTCGTACGAGATGAGCTGATCCCTAGTGCGCAGCCTAGAGCACCCATCTGGCGGCGCGACTACATCGACGGTTGGCGTATTGTCGACAACAAGGATTCTGTGTGGGTCGTCAATACGGTCCCACATGCGGTCTTCATCGAAAAGGGAGTCCAAGGGAGTAACGTTCCGAAGGGCGGGCCAATCATCGAAGCCCTCGCGGAATGGGCGGCAGAGAAAGGCATCCCAGCTTCCCCATGGGCGATTCTGAAGGGTCTTCAGAAACGCGGAATCTTCATGGAGTCCGGCATCGCGTCAGGGTTCGGGAATGGGTCTGGGATGCGAATCAAGATGCAAGCCCAGATACGTGCGTATAAGATCGTTAGAGACGAGATTGCAGCCGCACTCACGTCTGCTTTTGGGAGTAGGAAGTGATTACCCTAAGCAGCCTTGTCAAAGCAATTCTCGGCCCAGGTCTTCGCCCCGCGGGTGATGTCTACCCGTCCAAACCGAATCCTCCGGTTCCTGCTGTGGACGGTAGGACGTCCGCTTTGCGCCTGCTTGGGGCGTACCTGACGAGTTTTGTCTACGCGATCCCAGGTGACACAAACGGACCCAGCATCCCGTTTCGGATCCCGCCGGGTAACTTCTACGTTAACTGGCCGGACTACGAGCAGGACGTAGAGTTCCCCGCTATCGCGGTGCTTCCCGGGGCTGGGACAACCAAAGCGTGCTCATTCGTACCAGCAATCATCGAGGAGACAGCCGGAATCCGTGGGAAGAACACCGTCCTCATGCGGATGGAAGAGTACGTTGAGGTGTTCCAGCTAGACCTCTGGTGCTCCAAACTGCCAGAGCTTCGCGGCATCCTTTCCACCTTTGACGTTGCGTTCAACCCGACAGAGCAGATGTCAGGCGTTCGCCTTGTCATGCGTGATTTCTACGATCAGACTGTTAGGTTTACCATGCTGGGTAGAACCATCGTAGAAACTGGATCTGGGCAGAATCGTCGCCGAGCCAGTATCGAGATCAGAATGGAGTTCAACGTCGTTGCCTTGATAAACACGGTTACGATGAAGCCCCAAGCTATCGTTCAGATGGACCACTCAAACCTTTACGATGTGCAGGACCCTGACGGTTCCCTCACCAACACTGGCCTGTGGCCTCCTCCGTACGACTATCCAGACCCAGCAACAAAAGCCTGATTCAGCAAGAGCAAGTAGCTCTGTGCTACCCTCATCCCAGGACTGTTTCGAGAGAGGTTAAACCCGATGTCTGTCTTTGCGCGACGCTTCACATACGATCCCGGCGTCGATGTGCTTCTCAACATCGAGAGCGTGAACATCCTCGATCTAACCCCTCCTGCGGAAACCGTTGGGGTTGGCTCTGGTGCAGTGCTCGTCGTCGGTGAGTTCGAGAACGGCCCTTACAACACACCAACAGAAGTGATCGGGTCAAGCGACTTCTTCACAACGTTCGGCGGTGTCGGTTTCACCTATGGTCAGACGACCGCCAACTGGCCTTGTTCCCCCGCGCGCAAGGCAGACGGCCTGCTCGGCAAGGGTGAGCCTTGGAACGGGAATGGCGCTGTGCAGCTCAATGGGCTTCAGTTTGCCCGGCTGTTCATCACACGAGTCAACACATCTCCTGGGAGCGTGCAGTTCTACCCGCTCGCGTACCTTACCGGGTACTCGCAGTTCTCCTACAACTTCTCGGCTGCGGCGCCTATCGTGGCCACGATCACTGCTGGTGGAACCGGAACGTTCACTGTGGCTAACGGTGCGACCTTCCCGCTTTCTGGGTCGTCGCTGTCTGTCACAGGGTTCACCCAAGCTAGCGGGACCTGGACCCGATCTGCGAACGTGTTCACGTTCGCAGTCGGCTCTTACGGGGCGGCACAGACACTAGTAGCTGGGCAGACGATCTCCTACGCAGGAGGCCCATGGATTCTTGGTCTCAAGAATGACGCCTCTTCCCCGGCGTACGCCTCCTTCACGGCAATCCCCGCCACGTACACGCCATCCGCTGTGGATACGGTTGCTGAAGCGGATGCTGTGCAGCGTGGTCAGTTCCTCACCTTCCAGACGGACAACATGACGACGCCGGCCACGGCGTACTTTCAGGCTGGGCTCACCGGCACGCTGGCACAAGCGCTGCTCTCTGCATCAAACGTGATCAACTCCGCCGCTGGGTTCCCGATCACTGCGGTCAACTACGCCGGCACCAAACTGGTGTGGACCGCGTATACCCTCGGAAACAACTCGACGATCACGTTTCTGGCGGATGACGTCAGCACGGCGAACCCGACCGCCACACAGACGGCTACGATTTACGGTGGGTCTACCACCGTCGCTGCGTCGCCTGCCCCTGCCGCCGGCACGTTCTCTGTCACGTCCGCGACCGGGCTTAACCCGGCCGGTGGAGCGCACATGGTCGTCAACGGTGTCGATCTCGGACCGTGGACGATCTCCGGTACTGCTGTAACGCTCACGACAAGCGTTGTGGTCGCAGTTGCGGCACAAACGGTTGTGGCTGGTGGCGCGCTCTTCCTTCTTGGGATCCTGCCGCAAGGCACAGTCCTTTCGAGCCTGGTCAATACGGCTAGCGCCTCACTCGTTAACTCCTCGGTTGGTAGCCCTGGTAACAGCGTCGCAACGTGGCGTAACGCGCAATTCAGCGAGCTTGCTGCGGTCGTCAACGCTGAGCCTGGGTTCAAGCTGGTGCTTGACCAGAACAACGCTCTCCGCATCTCGAACACAGCAACCCCTAGCACGGGGCTGATCCAGGCTGTTGCTCCGGTCGGCGGCCAGGACCTTTGCCCTATTCTTGGGTTTGGGGCTGGAACCACCGCGAGCCCGTACGCCCTCACGAACTTGACCACACCCGGCACGCTACCCACCCAGGGTAAGATCCCGGCAGGTACGCTCGTACACCCGTCAGGCGGTAGCACCCTCCAGTACGTGGTCACAGCCCAGGACATCAACTTCACGTCCACAGGCGTCATCGTTGATCCGTACGGAACGAACGTAACACAACCGGCAACCGGTCCGTACACGGTTCCGGTGCGACACGCACTCGACGACGGGTCTGGTATTGGGATCAACGCGGGGGCCGTCGATACGATCCTCCTCCCACCGACGGTGTTCTCGTTCCAGGTGCAGAACACGCAAGCGATCTCGGCTGCTCCTACAGAGAACCAGATCGACGTCGCGTACGAGAACGCGCTCACCAGCACGCTCGATCTGTCGAGTGTCGCGTCGCAAACCAATGTAATCGTTAGTGCCCGCCAGTCCAACGCGATTCGCCGAGCACTTCTTGCCAACGTTCTATTCGCGTCCGCCAACGGAATGCTCGGCCGGGTCGCTTGTATCCGGCCCCCGCTCGGCACGACTGAACTCGTCGCCACAAGCCCTAGCGCCGAACCGGGTGTTGGGGCGTACTCCTCGCAGCGAGTCTTCTACTGCTGGCCGCAGCAACGCACGCAGGTCCCTGCGATCCAAGCGGTTGGCCTCGCCGGTAATACGCAGTTCCTAGCCTCTACCCAGGGCGTGCCTCCCACGCCGTTCACGGCTACTGGTGTTGTCGATACCGGGGCGGACTTCCTGCTCGCTTCGGTCTGTTCACAGCTCCCGCCCGAGGAAAACCCCGGGCAGGAGACGTCGTTCACGACCTACACGCTCGGCCTGGAGTCCAGCTCGAATGCACAGGGTCTTGTTATCCAAGACTACATCAACCTTAAGACCAACGGTATCGTTGGTCTTCGGATGGATGGCGGTGTTGCGATCTTCCAGTCTGGTGTGACCTCGGTTAACCCCAGCCTCTACCCGAGCCTGGTGCGAATCAGCCGCCGCCGAATGGCTGACTACATCGAAGACACGATGTCGATCATCTGTAAGCAGTACGGCAAGAAGCTCCAGACAGCACAGCGGCAGACGGCCGTTCGTGTCTCTCTTGTGAGCTTTCTCGATGGGCTGCTCTCGCGAGGCAACCCTTCCAGTCAGCGCATCGCTGGCTATACACTGTCTGCTCCCGCAAACGCTACGGCCCTCGCCTCGCAGGGGTTGTTCCGGCTCACCGTCAAGGTTCAAACGCTCTCCTCGTTCGATAGCATCGTTCTGGAGTCAACGGTTGGTGATCAGGTCACAGTCACCGAGGTTGCTGCCACGGTCGCTAGCTGATACGTCCACACAGATAAGGTAAAAGTCAATGACTATCACGCGAACCGAGGGGCAGAGGATCAAGGGCCAGGAAGTGGCCGTTACGATCACAGTCGATAACGCACTTCAGGCTACGCTCACTGACATCCAAAGCTTCGACGCGGAGTTGATGCTCCAGACGAAAAGCGTCGGATACCTCGGGATGAAGACGGATCTCAAGGATGACGTCTTCAACGGGGTCAAGTTCGACATGAGCTTGCACATCCACTCGAATCAGTGGTTCATATTTGCCAACGCTGTGAAGACCCGTTCGCAGCGGTTCACACCGGATACAGTGATTACGATCACGGGTTCGTTCGTCTTCCCCAACGGGGACACCGTTAACTTCATCATCCCTGACGCCCACTTCGGCCCTATCCCGCTCAACATCCCGAGCCGAGACGACTACGTGTCGGTGAAGCTGTCGGGTGAGGCGGAAGACATAGTTCTTGATGGTGTCTAGGCTGCCTACGCGCTTTTAGATGTGCGTCCACGTCCGCCTGTGGATGATCACCCACACGTTCTTGGACGACTGCCCGTATAACCGCCCCACTTGTACGGGCTTTTGCCCGCTTGCTACACGCGATCGTATATCCAAAACAATCGTGTCTGTCAGCCCTGTCGTAGTCCGCTGTTCGCCCCTAACTCCGCGTTTTCTAGCCCTGCCTCGGGCGTGCGTATCTTGAACGTTATCCGCTTGTGTCCCGCCAACTAAATGGTTTGGTGCGACACAGATCGGATTGTCGCATGTGTGCCGCACGACAGGTGGAAGTGGCTTACCCGGGTTCGCTATTGCCCATGCCACACGGTGCGTAAGATACTCTACTCGGTCAATACGGACTCTTCCGTACCCTAGCTTCGTACCGAATCCGTCGTCACGCCGTTGTCCCAACCATTCGGTGCATCCTGTTGTAGGCTTACCTACTTTGGCTAGAAATCTTGCTAGACTCTCTGGTGTCATGCGAGGAGCGCCTCCCGAGTGTGGCCGGGGCTCGGATGCCGAAAACATCGCGAGCCCACTTTTGATGCTAGCGTAGCACCAAGAGATCCGAAGTCGAGGCGCCCCACCTACTCCGAGGCGCACATGACAATGATCCACGATTTGCTCAAAACGCATTCCATGACCCCCGAGGAGGCCGCCGCAATGGAGGCCACCTCGTACGAGGTGGCGGAGAAGAACTCCCCGCCCCCTGCCGCTACGAGGGAGGAACCGAAGGACACCGAGTCCCTCCCCGAGTGGGCGGTGTGGCCGGCAGACCTGAAGATCCCCCCCGGCAGGGAGGTTACGTTCCTGCGTTTCCGTGCCCGTTGGACGGCTAAGCCCAAGGGACAAGATCGTCAGTGCATCGTGTGGGCTCTCTCCGACGCGGACGAGAAGCTGGCTATTCAGCGTGCCCGCGGTGAGTCTGCGCGCTCCATCGCGGAGCTGACGAAGCAGACAGTTCGTGGTATCGACGGCAAGCGCACCGACTGGTCCCAACGTGACCCGTCAGCGTCTCCTGAGCGCTTCTGGGACGAGATCGGACCCAAGGGTCGAATGATGCTCCAGAACTACTACATGAAGACGCACTCGCTCACGCAGGAGGATCAACTCGATTTTTTCGAGAATTGTATTGCTGTCACAACAGCCGAGGTGATCTCCTAACCCTCGAAGCAGAGCAACTGCTTGATACATTGTCCTTCCCATTCGCCTCTGGGTTAGAGGGGGCTTGGAGACACTTCGTTAATATCGAGCCAGGGCTTCTACTGAAGCATCGGCAGCGACAGAAGATGGCACTGGCCCGGTACGGCAGGCAATCGCTGCTACAGTGGGAGGATGTGTCCGTGCTGGAGATTCGCGACCACTTTAACTCCCTCATGGAACTGCTCAACGCCGAGCAAGGCAAGGCTGGCAGCGAGGATCGGTAGTTCTACATGAGCACGTCTATCCTCATCAACAGCAGCCCAGGGCCGCAAACGGTAACGATCGGGTCTTTGGTCCAGCTCAGCACCACTGCTGCCGGACCTTATACCTGGTCGTTTATCGATCAGCCCAATGTCTTCAACGTCGCCAACGTTGTAGACAACCTGTCAAACGATACGATCCAGAACCCAACGTTCACAGCGCGTAAGGAGGGAACGTACCTCGTTCTCCTCGTTACGAACGCTGGGCAGCCTACGCAGACGGTTGCGACCGCGGCTGTGGCTGTTAAACAGGTCAAGAGCTACGAGCGGATTGCTGCGTTCGGTGAGACGCTTCAATTCGATCCTGTCCGCGGATGGCAGACCGACACGGAGCATCTTCTCCAACGCCTGGACAATCTCTTGGCTGATACCGGCGTATACGTTGGGGTTGCTGGATCTAGTGGGCTCGTGCCTGGCTCGGTTGTTTACATCTCTACAGAGTCACCGATTAAGCTCGGATTGCCGGGACAAGAGTGGTTACCAAGCTTTGTTCCTGCGCTTGCTACAAGCGCATTTGCGATGTCATTAGACATGCACATCGTGCTGGCGGGGGTTAATGGGTCACTGTCTCCTGCGATCGGGGACCCGATCGTTGTGCGCAGGCAGGGTGTTGTCAACATACCGGGTACTATCGCAGATAATACCGCAGTTTATGTGTCGAACGCGGGTGTGCTCAGCGCTACGCCCGGGTCCAACTCCAGGTTGGTCGGGATCACAGTTCCAACCCCATCCGCGCACACAGGAACCTACGTTTACTTCAATGGAAGCTGGAACTCACCGCTAAGTGCCGGACCTCCTGGTCCTGCTGGGACAACGTACCTATTCGCAGCGGGGCGGATCCACTGGCAGCTCGTCCCGCACACAGAGGGTGTGTACGCTCCCGCGCTGGTGAATGGGATCAATGTTGCGTCGGTAACGTCAGGTTCAACCGGGTCTCTTTTGATCACGTTCACAACCCCCGCGCCAGACACCACGTACTCAGTGCTACCACACATTCAAGCAGGTGATGCGCAAGGGAACTTCACCGGAGGTAATGTAGGTTTCGCGATCTGCGCGGCGCAGTACACAAATGATTTCTACCTGTGTACTTGGGAGCTGTCAGCGTCAGGAACTTGGTCCGCTCCTGCCCCTGTAAACGCTGACGTCGTGTTCCAAGTCTACAAGTACGTGTGAGGATCTAACCCATGCCCACAGGCGGAAGAAACCTACAGTTCAACACACTTGAGCGTGCGCTTAGCTCGGATCTGAACAGGCTTCAGCGGCTTGCTGGTGGTGACCTGTCCGCACTACTCAAGCTCTTGGTAGGGCATAGGAGCACTCAGGGGCTCGCTGCGGCGTCTTACAGCCCTGCCTCCGGCTTCGTCCTCGATGACGCTGACGCCGGCTCTGGCGCGGCCGTAGCAGACCCCACAACGACAAGCACACCGCTCACGGCCGACATCTTTGAGGGCTTCCTCGTGCGGCCTGTCCCCAGTACACTGACGATGACGGTTGACCCGGGGGTCATGACTGCGGTCGTCCCCGACGGAGACCCCGATGCCTCGGCTACTAAGCTCGTTGTCGATCCTGGTCAGCCGCTCGCTGGACAGCTACTCGTGCCACAGAATCTCGCCAACACAGATGCTTGGTACATCGTTGAGGCGATCCCAGCACTCAACGCTGCGGTAGAGACGCGGGTCAGTGACATCTTCAATGATCTCACTGGTCAGTTTACTCCGACGCCTGTTACCAAGGTTCAGGCGTATCTATGCACGTACCAGATCCGCGTGTTCACGAACGCTTTCCCAACACTTGCCCAGGGAGCGCTCCCTCTCGCGTTGATCTACGCGCCTGGAACATTCGCGCTAGCTGGTGGATCTCTCGTGACTGACCAGATGACGTTCTACGACGTTCGTCCGCTCATCTCGGATCGGGATAACTCGCTGTCTGGCATCAGCAACCAGTACCCAACCGTCATCGGGGAGAACCAGTTCTCTGTTTCTGGTGGTAATTCGATCGTTGGCACTGCGGCAAGATTGTTCCGTGGTCGACGTGTAGGTGGGTGGCTTACCCAGGGATCGCCTGTGGTTGGGACTCGTGAACTTATCACTGGGTCGCCCACCCCATTCCAGCCGTTCGCGCTCAATAACAGGGATCAGTCTGCCGGCACGCCCAGCTCTCTTGGGTATCTCTACTACGTCTTTCCGCTAGGTCTTCCGCGTTTTTCCCGGTACATGAACCAGACAGACGCGAATGCTTTAGGTGTTCCACGTCTTCCGCGCAGCCCTCGCGGCCTTCCAGTCTCTTCCCCGGTCGTGCCTGACATCCGCGGTGTAGCCGGAAACCTTGGGCTTGGCCTTGGTGGTGTCACACAAGCGAACCCACTCAGCTTGCCTGCGTGGTTGTGTAGCCCAGCGACACACGACGCGGTGTGTTTTGGATCGTTTGAGTACAACACGGCTACAACTGCGTTCGCGCTCGTCGCGGAAGACCGAGCTACGTTTCTTACGGACGATCAGAACGTTGAGGGTGTGTTCCTTCCCAACGGGGCCAACTCACCACCGACAACGATCGCTGTTCCGCTCACGTTTCTGAACGTAGCGCAGGGTGTTACTGCCTCGACGCTCATTTACGAGTCGTACATCGTTCCGGGTGTGACGGTCCCGATCCAAGCCAAGACGGTGAAGCTCCGTGTGAACTTCTCGATCGAGGTTCCTGTTGCTGAGACATTTACGAGCATGTCTGCGATGCTGTACGCAGGAGCGCACACGTCCACACCTTCCCCCGCGGACTACAGCGTTGCACGATTCGTGCTTGAACCTGGTAAGAGCATCACAACGCAGGTGAATCTCGCGGTTCTTCCGTTTGTGTACGAGATCGATGTTCCACTCGTAAATGGGTCCTTCCCTGTTGGAACGACCAGGCTACCAACGCTGATCAAGGTGATTTTAACGGCCACAGCACCGTATCCCCTCCCAGGTGGGTACGGCGGCCTGCAAACAAACCTCTTCTCGGGAGCTGGACCCGGGTCGCAAGCTAATTACATCGCGATCCTAGGTTGGACGGTGTAGCCATGGCCGATGAGGCTGAAGTAGTCGTAAAGCTTGTTCTCAGTGGAGCTGATACTACCAAAGCTCTTGCTGACGCGATTAGCAAAAGCTTCGACAAGATAAGCGGTTCGGCATCTAAAGCGAACACGTCTGTAAAAGACATCGCTGCAAGCTTCTACTTAGCCAAGAATGCCGCAGAGGGTGTGTACATCGCTGTCGATAATACACTCGTTAAAGCTGTTGCTATGGCCGACGCGGAGGCCATGCAGGTTCTACACCTAGAATCTGTACTGTCTCTGTACGACAGGCAGAATCGTAGCATGCAGCAAATGCGCGACACTGCGTCAGAACTGCACGAGCATTTCAAGCAAGTTGCAATCCGAACAGGTTTCAGCGCGGACAAGTTTGAATCAATCGCAGAGTCACTAGCGCGCACGTCTGTCCCTGCTGATAAGTTGGCCGCATTATCGGAAAAGCTGCAACTTGTCGGTCGTGGTGCCCCTGGTGGGGGGATTCGGCTGGCAGAGAGTATCGCTAGATTTGCGGAGTTTGGTCAGCTAGGCCGTAGAGACGAGCTAGGCCCCATCTTAGCTAAGTCTGGGTTGATCGTAACAAAAGCTAAGGATCTCGCTGGCCAGATCAGAGAGATCAACATGTACATGCGGAAGATGCCGAATATGACCGAGGAAACTCGTGTTAAGATCGCTACTGCCGCTGTCGAAAAATACTACGATCGCATGAAAGCAGGGCTCGATATGAAGCCTACTTTCTCAATGCTTACGACCAGCTTTAGCACGATCGCTAATCAAGTTTTCCTCGAAGCAGGCAAAACGCTCTTAGATGGGCTGATCCCAGGTCTAACCCAGATTCGGGACAAGTTCATAGAAGATCAGTATGTCATTTACGAAGCAGCCCGTCGGGCTGCGGACTACGTGGCTAGGATCTTTATGAATGTCACCGACTATATCGTCGCACACTGGGACCAGATCGAGGCTTCTGCCAGACGTATCGCTGATATCATCCAGAAGGCGACCGATGGTTTTTCTTTCGCGGTAAAGAACGGTCCAGAAGAACTCCGCAAGTGGACTATGGGATCCCCTGCCCCCGGTACTTCGGCAGCTATCCCCGACAACTTCACTGACAAGCTTGCGTCCGACTTTCAAGAGGCAGCCGGGTTCTTTGCGTCCGATGTGAAGAAGCACCTAGAAAACCTTGGTGTAGACGCGATGGGTGGGCTCCCATACGCAAAATCACGCGCTGATCTAGCGCAGTCTGAGATGGAACACGCTCGCGTTGAAGGCAACATCAAGGCATGGGACGAGGCCAACCAGAACTACAAAGACGCTGTGGGACAGCAGCTCCGCACCGCGCAGGAGATGTTTGACGCCGCTGAGAGCATTGAAGAGATGGCCAAATCTGCTGAAGAACTCTTTAACGCTAGAAAAAGGTCGGATAAGCCAGAGGACGAAGCATCTAGAGCTAGTGCTGCTAGGATCGAGGAATACCGTAAGAAGTTCAGCCAAGAGCTTGATGCCAATGACGTGTACGACCTAAAAAACCAGATTGCGGCAGCGGGCAGCAACCAGGAGATGCTTACGGCATTTGCTCAAACATTCCGAACTATGGATATGTCTAAGCTAGATCCTGCCATGTTCGCTAGGTTTCCTGGAGAGCAGGAGGGCTTCCAGATGGCAATCAGTAAAGCTTTTGAGCAGGTCAAAACGGCCGCGAAAGAAAGCAAGTTTAACATGACCTGGACAGGCAACATGGTTGTTCATCAGGACTTTCGTGACCAGGATCCCGACAATATCGCGATCGTGATGAAGAACTCTGTGGGTCAAGCGCTTGGTGCCCCCAGATAGCCCTGCTGTATCTGCCCGTCAACCGGGCTATGCTACTCTGCATCACTAGGAGATTTCCATGGCATTCCCCCAGAAGAAGCCCAGCAAGGGCAAGAAGCCGTCGTTCGGCGCATCGTCCAGCAGCCCTAGCAGCGCCTCACCGGCCTCTCCTGGCGGTCCTGCCGCATCCCCTGGTACCGATAGCGGCTCGGGGAGCGCCAGTGCCTCGCAGAACGACAAGGGGAAGCCTGCGAAGAAGGGCAAGTTCACGCCCTTGCTTGCGTGGGCCAAGAATCGTAGCTCGTCCAGTAGTGGATCGGCTAGCGGCGGGTCTAGCTCGTCGTCCTAACACGTACCCGTGAGGGTTAGATCGCTTGCTTCCATCTGTACCTGCATCGCTAGGCGGCCTCGGATCTGCTTCCGCAAGGAAGCAGTCGCCGTACTCCTCTGTCATTTTGATCGCAGAGGTTACCCCAGCGTCCAAGGTCGGGAGCATCTCAAATCTTGCCTCCAGCCGATACATCGTCCTGTCCGGGCCAAGTCTTCCCCACATGGGCGCCTCTTGGGAAGGCAAGTTCCAGCTCAAGACAACGTGGTACCAGGGAAACCCGCAGGGATCCCAACAGGTCATGGGACCGCAGGAGATGCCGTCTAAGTGGTCCGGTGAGTGGCACCGCACAATGCTGGGTAGCCAGGCATACGGTGGTCCCGGCGCTCGTGCCGCTTACGTTGCTAACTTCACCCCCGGGGCAGTTGAGCTTGTTGTCGACCCGGACGCTCTCCGCGATTACATGGAGCAGCTCTTTCGAGGTGGCACCCTCTTGGATGTGTCGTGGATTAGCACGATCGTAACAACTGGTTCATCCAGTGCCCCTCTGTACGAGATCCCTGTTTTCGGCATCCAGTCTCCATTCGGGCTTCTGTCCCAGATCACCACCACACAGCAGCGGAAGATCGTTCGGCGAGGTCGTGCGTCAGCGTGGGCGTGGCACTACGAACGTATCCACGATATCAAGTGGGACATTACGTTCGACTGGATCAGCCGGGGTGTTGGACTTCCACCATTTCAGCCCACAGGGGCCACGTCTGTTAAGGCTGCGACTGCGAGTGTTTCTGCTGCGATCACGGCCGTAATCAACGGCGTTGGTAATTCAACGTCGATTGGCACGAACGTCAGCGGGTTGAGTCTAGCGAATTTGCTGAACTTAGCGAAGACGCCTGCCGCGATCATGCAGCAGGTTACCCAGAGTATCAACAGCCTATCCTCCACGATCACTCAGCTAGGCAACGTAGCATCCACAGTGGCCACAGCTCCCGCGGTAGTCGCTGGTGGGCTCGTGAACGCCATGGTAACGATGGTGTCCACATGCACCGGGTTTCTGGACCAGTTTGGGCAGGTTCCGCGCGCGTTTAACTCCGTCAGTTCCCAGGTGGCTGCGATCGCTAAGGCAGGAGCTACCATACAAGGCGCTGTGGACCCAATCGCACAAGCGGCAAATACAGCTCAAAACGTCATAAATGGCCGGTTAGCTGGGCAGCAGTTCAGCACACCAACCAATTCGGCTGGGTCTGTCCTTCCGAGCAAGATCCTAGCGACGTACATTACCGTGTCCGGGGATACCCCGTACCGTGTGAGCATGAAGTTCTACAATACAGCGGACAATGCTCTTGCGATCCTCAAGTTCAACGACTTGCCGTGGACGATTACGGCGTTCGCGCCTGGTACGCAGCTCTTTATCCCAAACCCCCCGCTGTGAGCCATGGCTGACATCCAGACGAACTCCGCACCTAGCTACTACCCTGCGGTAGTGATCGATCTGTTTGTGTCGTTGGAGCGGTACGACGTTGCTACGGAATACTTCCCGCCGACAGGCGTTGTTCTTCCGTTCAACGCGAACAAAACGATGTTCAGCCCGCAGCCTTTAGCGGTCTATGTCACGAAAACAGGAGGGTACACCCTACAGTACCCTACAGCGGTTCCTGCCGGGGTTAGGGTTGTCTCCGGTGCCACGTCCAAGTCTGTACTAACTGCACCGGAGACCTGGGTATTCCGCATCGAGGATGTTGAGTCGGTGTCCGTTGATCGGCAAGGTGTCCAGGCCGCTAAGATGTCGGCTGCCTTCAAGTGGGAGGACATGCCAATTGACCCCAGGATGGTTCGATCCTGCGGCGTCAAGGTCTACATGGGCACCGTGAGAGCGGATGACTTTTCCACTGCGATATCCAACGGAGATCGAGCACACCTACTACCTGTGGGTGGAACAGCTTACGACGAGAATCTTGACACGGGGGAGCTAGAGAGTAGGGAGGATCTCTGCCTCCGGTTTAGCGGCTTCATCGACAAGTGGACCGCAGAATGGTCCGGTGATGTCGCCACTGTTTCGATCGAGGCTAGGGATATCTCCCAGCTTTTGCTCGATCAGGAGCATCCCCCGGGGATGTGCTTGGACATCTCCCGAAGGCTGGACGAGGCCATAGCGGTCTACTTGTCAAACTTCCCGGCAATGGCTGGTATCACTGTGTTTTTCGACTACGGCGACGAGAGCGGTGATCTGAATTTGGATGTAACCCCTCCAAAGCTGTCCGAGGGTCTTCTCCAGCAGAACTACATCGGGTTGGATGGCAAACCACTCCAAGCTCCCAGTACAACAAAGAAGTCATCCGGCGCGTCCCACCATAAGCACACGATGAAAATCTGGGATTACTTGAACGCCATGACCCAGATTTGCGGCTACATGCTGCACTTCACGGGTGGTGACGGGCTTACGCTTAGACTGTGCAAGCCGCAAACGTTTTACTCGTCCAATCTTCCGATGTCCGATGTCGCCGGGATCTCTCCGACAGTTGCTGCTGCCCGCACGTCATTCCACAATCGGGCGCTTCTTAAGGACTACAACGAACCGTACCGGCTAATGGTGTGGGGACGCAACGTTGAGTCCGTTCACATGGCTAGGAACTTTGACCGAAAGAAACCAACGACCGTCAAGGTTCAGTGCTGGGACGCCGCTAACGGCAAAGCCATTGTCTCGTACTTTCCCACAACCAACAAAGACGCCAAGGGAAATCCGATCGCAGGTCCGTGGTCGCCCCTGAACGTTGACACGCTTGCGGGCGATGGTGAATCCGGTGACGGGCAGAAGAACGTTCGTGTCATCAACAAGCTTGTTTCTGGTTTGACAGGCGTTGCTGGTCAGAAGCTTGCGAATGACATCGCGACGGCTGAATACCAGCACATGGGCCGCAAAGAATACTCGATTGAGATCAAGACAAAGGATCTCGCGAGCTATGGCGCCGATGACCCCAACGATGATCCTGATCTTCTCGACCTCTTCCCTGGGGACTGCTTCGACTTCATCATCTACTCCACCCCGGATGAGCAAAACTACCAGTATTCTGAGTCCAACAACAATTCCGAATTTCAGAAGATCCAGCGCAGGATCTTTGACAACAGGGCGTTCGAGCGCCCGGACGGGAACGCCGCGCCTGTATGGAACACCCCGTCAAATAGGGGGAACAACTTCGGCGAGGCGTACATCGCGTCGATGAAGGTTCCAAGCACCGAGGCGTGCTTTGTGACGCCTTTTCGCGTGCATGGAGTAAAACTCGGGTATGGACCGGAGGGATTCGAGATCACTGTCATTGGCATCAACATGGTTACGGTGATGCTCGCTGCCTCGGTTGCATCGAAAGTCCCGTCGGGGGTCGTCTAGTCATGGCGGGCAGACGAGTACGCCAGACATCCGCTACAGTTGACTTCGACGAGCTTCGAGAGGTCTTCTCTGGCGCAGGGCAAGACACCCGGCAATGGCTGACATACGGGCAGGTTCTCCCAGCTCCAGCCGCCTCCCCCGACGGCAACCCAACAGGAACAGCCGGTGGACCAGCGATCGTTCAGCAAAACGGTGTGTCATTCGGCCCTGACGGCACACCATCCCCTACAGCCGACTTGCTGTCAGCGCCAAGGGTGTCGGTCATGCTCTGGCCTTCCCAAGTGCCTGTGGCATGCCGTGTTTCTAGCCTGTTCGGAGGTGGTGGGGGGTCACTCTACGTTCCGTTCAACGCGGGGGATGAGGTCCTTGTCGCCGTTCCATTCGGTGACGAGGCAAGCGGGTGCGTGATCGTTGGGAAGCTCAACAACGACTCCGCGAAAACACCGACCACGGTCGCGGGTGTTGTGTGCAACGACAACGCGCACACGTTCCTCAAGTCGCAATACGATGCGCTTGTTGAGCTTGTTGGATCGCTTACGATGCTGGTCGCTAAGCTGACGCTCACAACCCAAAGCGGTGGAGACATCGCGCTCGTCCCTGGAGGGAACCTTCGGTGTGGGTCTGCGTCCGCGTCCCACACCGTTCCGCACGGTGAAGCAGTTGTAACGGATCTGAACGCTATCGCTAAAGCACTCAATGGGATTGGTGCGCCTGTGGTGATTACAACCACAACCAGCTCTAAGACGTTGGTCGACTAGCCGGCGTGATAGACTCCCAGGAGTCATGGTTCAGCCGTACGATACCAGTTCCGGTTGGGGTGCGATCTCGTGGGGTGACGCCGCGTGGGGAGCTACGTCTACCGCGCAGGTTCCTCCCAACCTCATCAGCGCAATTTGTGTAGGTGAGCAGACCCTTCGGCTGACGTTTGCTTCCCCGGTCTTCTTGACCAACCTTGGGGACGTCTGGGACGCCGCTCAGCCGTCCCACTACATCCTTGCCACTGTGGCTGGGTCGGTGGACCAGAACGGCGTCCTAGCCCGCCCTGTAGCTCCCACGGGGGCGTCCTACCCGGAAGGGGTCTCCCCACAAGAGGCCGGGTCAATCGTAGACGTCACACTAGATCGCGCAGTGTCGGCATGGCCCGCGCAGTACACAGTGACAACGGTCGGGCTGGTCGGTCCCCAGGGGGCATCCCCGGTAGGAACGCTGCCATTCTTCGGTGTTTCTTCGGCGCTCCCACAAGCGCAGACCATTCCACGGCCTATTCGCAGGGACTTCGCAAACCCGTATTCTGGCGCTTCGCTAGCCCAAGCTGGCGTTCCTAACGATCCGGCGTATCTGGGTACTTTCGCGATTGACGGTACGGGTGACTACGCGATTGATAGCGGAGAGGTCGACCTAAAGAAGCGAATCTACAGGCGATTCATCACGCGGCCCAACGCATTCGCTCATTTACCTGGTTATGGCATTGGGATCTCTTCGTACTTGAAGAAGCTAAACCAAGACCACGTTGTCGTGTCTCTCACAAATCTTGCTGAAGCTCAGATCCAGCAGGAACCGGAAGTAAGCGCTGTAAAGGTAGTCATTGGCGCGCAGAATAACGGTCTGTGCCAGGTGATGATCTACATCCGAACCAAAGACGGACAGGGCAAGAAGTTCAGCGCGGCGTTCACCGGGGGTCTGTGACCTATGGATTTGCTACATGTAGAACACGTCGTGGCTTGTTGGACGTCAAGACTGGAAGGAGGGTGAAGCCATCGATCTTTTGAGTAGGCTGGATCTTTTTACGATCGGGGCAAACTACCTTAACCAGCGGGCAACTAAGATTGACCCGCAGGCCGTGTTTGTCAGCGGTAGCGACGCGAATCTGTTCGTAGGGTCTACGTCGTTTGTGGCTGATGCTGTAAACGCGCAGCTCCTTTACGCGGTCGCCTCCCTGCTTCTCGACTCGGCGACAGGGGATGACCTTGACCGGTATGCTTGGGATCGATACCGAGTAACCCGCAAGGACGCGAATGCTGCTGTCGTGGACGTCACCTTCTCCCGGCCTAGCTCGGCTGGTGGTCCCGGTACGATCCAGATTGGGCAAGGTATCACATCACAAGCGGGGATCCAGTACGCGCTTGCGGTGCAGGTGAGCTTTGGCCCCACGCAGCTCGTCAACTCGGTTGGGTTTGCGCGAGCCAACTCCGCCGGGTCGGCATCCTCCGTAACGCGGGGACAGCTTAACCAACTCTCAACTAGTGGGCTGTTCGATCAATCCATTACTGCTGTAAACCCCGAAAACAGCGCCGGGGGCACAAACAGAGAGACAGACGATACCTTCCGCGAGCGTATCCGTGGGTACTGGAACACCGCTCGTCGCGGTATCCTCGCTGCCATCGCGTATGGGGCGCTGCAAGTCCCTGGTGTGACCAGCGCGATTGCAGAAGAAGTGATCGCCGCGTATACCCCGAGCGGTGTTGTGATCTACACAACTGGATCCGGCCTCACCCCCCAGGAGGCAAGCGTGTACTTCTCTGCGGCGGTGTCCCAACGAGTCGTACAGCTTTACATCGCCGACTCGGATGGGAACGCCAACAAGGCGCTGGCTAACCTCGTCGCCACGCAACTTGACGATTACCGAGCAGCAGGCATTGCTGTTCTGATCAACACGAGCATTCCCCAGCTTGAGCCGGTGACGCTGGACCTGCAATTCCAGGCTGGTGTTGACACGGTGGGCTTAACCGCTACGATCCTTGCCGCTGTGCTGTCCTATGTGAACAGCCTGCCGGTGAACGGGGTGCTTTCATACCTTGGGATTGGTACGGTCCTCTCCACCTTCGTTCAGGATGGCCTCATCCTTAACTACCCAGCCGCAGGGAGCACTGCCACCCCAACAATCGTGGCACCCGCCGCAGATGTTGTTCCAGCGATTGGGTCTACGATCAGGACAACAGCAGCCCTGGTAACCGCGAGCTAGCCATGTCTGGTCCTCTAACATTCGCGCAACTCCAGCAGGTGTGGCAGGGCGCGACAGACCCTAGCTACTCAGATCCACTCATCGCGGCAGGTGAAGGGCATGGTTTTGAAGCGGTGACGCAGATGCTCACCCAGTTCACTAGGGTGAGCCAGAGCATCGACACCACGATGCAGTCCATGTTCACGCTCCCATGGAGCGGGCAGACTTCACCCTCAGCAGCAGGACCTTCCCCTGCCACGGTCGCTCTGACGTTCAGCTACACATCGCTTCAGCAAAGCTTGCTGATCGTGGCCGGTACGCTCGTGGAAGAAGCTGTAGAGGACTGGGGTCCTACAGGTGGGATCACGGTGTACCCGGGCAGGCGATACGCTACGGATGCGAACGTGGTCTTCGTACCAGGGGAGGCGTTCGCTACTAGCCCCGTCACGGTAGGTTCTACATCTGAGGGTCCAGGGTACGTGTACAACGAGCCGCTACCGGGGTCGATCACGTCCATTGTGCAGCCCGGTAAGGACATGACAGGGTACGAAGCAACTGTGCTGTGCTCGTTCTCCCTGTCACACACTGCGCTGCCTACCGACGTCTACCCGTTCGTCCCTAGCGTCTCGATTCAGTGCGCCCCGCAAGCGGACATGTTCATTCCTGGGTCTGTGGGGCAGTACGTCAGCATCCTCGCCGGCCTGAACCTTAACGCGCTCGTGCTTCTGTCTGGGTTTACAACGCCTGTCGTTTCCAGCTACACACCCGGTGTTCAAACGAACGCAGGAGCGCAGATTGCGGGTCTCACCTACGACACAGGGGACACCCCGTCTTTCAGCGGTACCGGGAGCACCGGCACCGTTGACAACCTGTTCACGATCTACTGTACGGTGTCGTCCACAAGTTTCCACGTTGGGGAGACAGTTACGTTCACAACAGCCGGAGTTGTCCACGGAAGGGCGACCGTTGTCGGTACGGTAACGGACTCCACCTTGTCTAACACGGTCCTTGTGCGGGTCACGCAGGGGGCGTTCTTCACCAACGACACAGTTACCGGGCTTACCTTCGGTGGTGTAGCTACGATCGTGGCGCACGACTGCGCAGCGTACGGGATCGCACTTTACAACGTGACAGGCACGTTCGCACCGCCAAGCGTGTCTCCCGCATACGCTGGGGATTCACTTGTGATTACAGGATCCGGCAACGGATCTCTCGCGGCGGTGCAGCCAACGTCGTACGGTGTGATCTTGTGGTCCTTCACGCAGCCAACCTCAATCGCGTCCGGTTCTGTTGTTACAGGATCATCTGGAGGATCTGGGCAGGTAACCGTGGTGGTGTGCGCTAGGCTCGTGCCAGAGACACTTGCGTCGAGCGGAGGTGCTTCATGGGCGATGGCCGGCTGGGCTTCCCTGCTCAATGTCAGCGCCACGAACGCCAAGCAGCCTACAGGTGGTGTGACGGCCATGCTGGACGCCCTGGGTAAAGAGAAAGCGCTACCCAGGCTGCCATCCGAGAACGACGCTACTTACGCACAGCGCATTGCTACGCTCGCCGACACGGTGTCACCCAACGCGATCCGTCGCATGCTGAATCGAATGGGGGCGACTCCTTGGATTCTGCGAGAAGCTGGGCAAGCTAGCCTCCCTGGCTTCTTCCTCGACTTGGACTTTTTCGATACAGAGATCATACGTGTAACCCCAGGCAATACAGCAATCCTTGTAGGTGATACGGTTCAGCACCTAGGTACTGGTGGTGTCCTTAAGGGGACGGGGATCGTGACCTCTTCTACTGCGAGCAAATTGGACGTAACGATCACGTCCGGCAGGTGGAACGTCGATTTTCTCCCTGGTGACTACGTTTTCGACCCAAGCACGGCAGCTTCAACAGGCACCATAACCTCGATGGTGTACCTATTCCCACAGTTCCGGTGGAAGGTGCTCCTATCCTGGGAGCAAAGCAGAGCCTTCTTCCTGTTTGAGACCCAACCGCAGAGCATCGGTGATTACGGATTTGCGTTTGGTCCTGGTGGCGTTGGGGCTGGAATGGCGACCCCAGGAGCAGCTCCGTTCGATGCTAAGCTCCCTCTAGGAAACTTTTACGATGGGTCTCCGACAGGTAACACGTCCTGGTACTTGAGCCTGTACAACGCGATCAACAAAATCAAAGCTGGTGGTGTTGGCCTCGCGTACCTCCTTACGCAGCCTGGCGAGACAAATCCCTGAAAGGATACTATGAGCGGCGGCCGTAAAAACCTCACGATCAATGTCAACGAGCGCGCCGTTTCGCCCGATGTGAACCGTTTGCAGGCGTTCGCTGGAGCGGACGACGGGGAACTGCTCAAGTACCTGCTTGGAGTTCGTACGATCCAGGGCGGTAGCGGCGGTCGTCTTCGAGACATCGACGCTGGTTCAGGATTCGTAACAGCAGACCCAACGATCCCAACAAACTATGTAAACCAAGCGGAGATCACCGAAGGGCTTCTTGTTAGGCCGAACGCTGGTACGCTCACAATCGATGTTGACCCCGGGCTGATGACGGTTGCCTACCCCGACGGTGACCCTGACGCATCGGTCTACAAGTACGTGCGAGACCCAGGAACACTGCTAGCTGTTGTCGGTTCTACACCTACACCTGGCACGATCACGATTCCTGCGAACGTCGGTACTACCCCGGTGTGGTACGTGGTGGAGTGCCAACCGTCGCTCAATGGTGCTGTGGAGTCAGGCTACAGAGACATCTACAACGGAGCAAGTTTTGCTCCTGTTGTCGTAAGCAAGGCTACTCGCTACCAGCTCTCGTATCGGCTTCGTGCCGGGACCGGCGTTACGATGCCTCCACCTGTTACGGGGTGGTTGCCGCTCTGCATGATCTTCGCGCCTGGAACATCCTGGCAAGCTGGCGGGTCTCCGAGCGTTGACGCGATGACGTTCTACGACGTTCGCCCGCTTATCGCGGATCGCAACAACCTTGCTCCGATCGGGTCTGACCTACCTGACTTCGGGGGGGAGAGCACCTGGGTCGTCGACGGATCCCCCGGCGCTAGCGTTGCGAACTTGTACGGGTCTGTGAGCGTAGCGTTCAACGGTCGCTGGGTAGGGGGTGTGGTCCTACCGTCGGAACCTACGATCACAACAGATTACGCTGCTCCAGGTATCCCACTACCCGTCAATTTGCTTGGCGCGAACAATGTTGACCAGACGAATCCGTTCTCGTCCGGTGAGATTGCGTTCTGTTACCTGATCTTCCCATACGGACTTCCAAGGTGGTCTCGGTACATGAACGCGGTGGATGCGGTGTCGCTTGCCGTCCCGCGTTTGCCGAGGTCTCCGTGCGGGCTGTGGTTCTGCTCCCCTGTAGCACCACTACAGCAGGGGTCACGCAGCATCACGTCCACGACACTTCCAGCTTGGCTGGCGTACGCTAGCGGCCTACAGCGAGCCCCCTCCGCCGTTTGCGTCGCCAGTAGCGTCGCGACCAGCAGTACCGTACTTCAGAACACTCGTGGGACGAACCGTAACTCGCAAGTGTATGGAAACGGTGTCCCAATCACGAACAACATCGCAGGATTCTCACTTACGCTCGGAAGCACTGTCAACTCTATCTTCGGTGGTGTGATCCTGCATGGGACGCACGTACCGTCCAACGCCCGACAAGTTCTGTTGAATGTTTCAGTGACCGTTATTGCTGACTTCACTGCGGGCGGTGAAGCAACGCTTGAGAACGTAGAGTGCTGGGTGCAGTCTAGCGCCCTAACCTTAGAGCCGATCACCCCGGCGTTCAGTACATTCTTGCAGGGTAATAACACGCTCCGATTCAGCGCAGCAACGGCTACGAATACCTCACGAACACTGAACGCGGTCATCTGGGTTCCGCTCGTACTAGGGTATCCCGTGGCTGCCACGCCGCCTACGACCGCACTCGTGATGAAGTTTCATGCCGCGGTCCAAAGCGACGCAACACCGCCTGTGTCGGCGTACACATCCGCGGGTGCGTCTGTAGCCGTTTCCGTTGTTGGGTGGGAGGTTTGATATGACCATGTGGGAGATCGTTAAGTTTCTCGGTGGTCCTGTCGCTGGCGCGTTTGTTGCTTGGATCCTCACACTAGCCGGGTACACCAAGAAACTCCGAGAGCTAGCCCTAGACACGGCAGCGAATAAGGCAGCTATGGATTTACTCCAACAGGATCTCGTTTCTAGGTCCGCGGCGTGGGGGGCCAATACGCGCACGCTACACGAGGAATTCTCCGCCTTCCAGCGCGAGGAAGAGAAGCGGTGGAGAGAGGTCGAACGCACACTTGGCCGGATTGAAGGCGCCATCGATGGGATCAAGGGATAACCATGGACGCACTGGATGATCTGCTCATAGGGAAATACGCTGTGTCAAAGCCGCAGAATATGAACTCCTCTTGTGGGGATTCTTCTAGCCCGGTCGTGTCGGCTAGCGATGATGCAATCGCTAAAGCTAGAAGAGTGCTCGCTAAGATCCTAGCGATACAGCACACAAAGGCTAGCGGTGGCCGAGCGTAAGAAGCGTACTGCTGCTCAAATCTCGGAGGAGATCCACGCTAGGAATGCAGCTAAGCGTAGGAATACCAAACGAGTAAAGCAGAACGAGCGAAGGCGGTACAAGCGTGGGCTTGACCGCTGGCTTCGCGCCAGAAATCTCAAAAATCTAAACGCCAGGATCGATCGACTAAATAGTGGAGAGGTCCGAAGGCAGCGATTAGCCAAGCGTGCAAAGGAAGCTAAAGCACGCGGGATCAAAACTCGCCGTAAGTATCTGCGAAGGTACAAACCTCGCAGGAATCAGCTAGACCGGCAGCATCGCCGCCCGATTATCAAGGCCAAGGCGAGGGCGGCGGAATGCGCTAAGCTTACAGCGGCGTTGAAGCAGGCTAACGGTGTCATTGTAGACGCTTTCGCGATCCTTAAGAAGAAACGAGTAAAGAGCACATCCTACGCCTACGTGTACTTTCTGCGAAAGCTGAAGGATCACGGTCTTATCCCGCTTGCACGAGGTTTGCGAAAGAAGCACAAAACCCACTTCCGGCTGAAGTGACTGAAGGAACGATCTGTGGGATGCGGTCGAGATGGAACAACCGGGAGATGGATGAAGGGCGCTGGTCCCGGCCGTAGGTACGAGACTGAGAAGGACGCGCTTGTGGCCGCTCTCGTTGCGTCAAACGGCGCTCTCGTCCTTGGTGCTGTCACGTTTGGTTGTAGCTACAACTCGTTCAAGCTTATGGTGAGCCGAGGTGGGCTAACACCACTCGCAAAAAAGCTTCGTCTTGCGAAAAAAGCACTAGACAACAAATGAACGTGCTGTATACTACGGTTATGAGCTTGATGCGCTGAGTCGGTTGACGTACCGACACCAAAGTTCGACACGCACTACGTGATTGTGAGGTCTGACCTCCCCCGCGGTATCCAAGCAGCACAGCTTGTCCACGCCGCGGGAGAAAGTTCCCCCTGGTGACCTTTCGCCTGGAACTAGCGCAGTGGTCCTTGCTGTGCCCGACGAGACGGCTCTTCGTGTACTCGCAGAACGTCTCACCACTTCGCGCATTCAGTTCGTCAGGGTCGAGGAACCGGACGCGTCATATTTCGGATCGCTTATGGCGATTGGAGTGCGTCCCGGCGCTAAAGGAGGTCTTAGCAGGCACTTCGCTAGCCTGCCCCTCCTCAGATAGATCGTTTGCGCCTTTAGCTCAGTAGGTAGAGCAACCCAAATGGCGTTCGCGTCGTAGGGTAGGCCGGTCGTTCGATTCGATCAGGGCGCGCTTCGGGGTACAGGAACGGGCTTTACTACCCACGGCCTCTCGGTGGTTCAAACCCACATACCCCACCGAAGAGACGGGCTAGAGCAAACGTCGCGTATGCGACCTAGCTTAAGCTGGCCTCTTCGCCACTTTGGATCCGAAGCTCAGTGGTTGAGTAGCCGAAGTGCATAATCGGTTGGTCGCGGGTTCGACCCCCGCCGGGTCCGCTACCGTCAGACACTTTTCTGTGTTAGGCTCTCGGAATGGGAGCAAAGAAGACCATCACCCCTGCCGGCCGCCGCCAAAAGGGCAAGCGTGGCGAGCGCGAGGTGGCCGCGTTCTTAGGGACCTGGTGGGGGTACGTAGAGCCTGGATGCGTGTTCAAGTCTACCCCCGGGTCTGGCGCTTGGGCGAGTAAGGGCGCGGTTAGAGGCGCATTCAAAACGTCTGGGGATCTCGTTACAACAGCGAAGCTCTTCCCGTTCACGGTAGAGGTGAAGTTTCGCGAGGGGTTCCAACTGCATACGCTGCTGGTCGGCAGAAAGTCCCCTGTCTGGGGGTGGTGGAATCAAGCGTGCGCGCAAGCCGCGGAGACAACACCCCCGTCGATCCCGATGCTTTGGTTCCGCAAGGCCAACGATGGGTGGCTCGTCCTGGTGCCAAAGAGATGCGGGCTGTCTACCAGGGTGCAGGCAGAGCCGAGCGCATGGTTCTTGGAGCTTGGCCCACCGAGCTGCCCAGGTATAGAGTCAGAGCGTACGATCGTCACTACGTGGGACACGATCGCTGCTATAGTCAAAGCGAAGGACATCCTATGACTGCTGTCAAGCGCTGGATCGTCCGGCTATTCGAGCGGTTGACGAACAGGTGGTATGAAGGCCCTAACCCGCCGAAGCGGATAGAAGACTTCGCGCAAGTCTTCGCGAATGAGCACCCGTTCGCTACAGTGCAAGACTGGAAGCGGTTCTCCGAGGGGCTTGCTGCTGAGTTCTATCGGTCTGGGTTCACCCGTGGGTGGGAGTGGAACGAGCGCGGCAGCGAGCCTTGGCCCGCCGTTGACCCAGATGTTATCGCAGATCATCTTTTCCCCGATTGGAGATGGTCCCAACCCGTGCGTGTAACCTCAGACATGGCCACAGTACCGAAAGAGGAGATACCCGAATGACTGCTGTACAGCCCCCTGCCGGAAGTCTTAGCTGGGCTAACGAGTGCGTCGCTGGAAAGAAGATTCTCTTCCATTGCCTCGGTGCCGCGGGGCTGGCGATCAAGGTGTACCCACCGCAGACGTACTCCAACGAAGAGAACAAGGACCCAACGGTGTTCAACTGCACCGTCATAGAGCTGGACGATGGGAATGCTCTTATAGCTGAACCGGAGAACTTTCTAGAGATCGACGCGAAGGGGCTGTCATTCTTTTACGGAGCTGGCAGTGCTCTCAAGGCGTACTTGGTTGAAACTGCCAAGTATGCAGCAAGTCTCGGTGTGGACATGTCTACCGCGATTAAGATCCTAGTCACGCTTCTGACCGCACAAGCCACCACCATAGGGGGTGACCAGGTGCAAGAGGTCATCGGATGAGAGTGCTCGTTATCGGGTCTCTCTCAGATCAGGAGTGGGTAGCTGGTGCGCTATCCAGACTGCTTGCGTTTACCCACGAGGAGCACGACCTGATCATAGGGCTAGGCCCAGACACGCGCGCTGCAAGGCTCGTAGCGTCCTTCCCGCCGGACCAGGCTGGCGTTGCAGCTAAGGAGCTGGCCCAGGCTGTCCTCCCCAAGCCAGCCGCCCCCGCCAAGGCGCTGTTGTGGGGCCTTTTCAAACGTCCTAGTCGTGTGGACCAGCCCAAGCCTTGGCCGGCCTTGGCGACCCCAAAGCGTGCCTTGCTGTGCTTCCCTAGGGACGGCTCGTCGACCACGCCCGAGAGAGCGTACCGGGTGTTGCAAGGTCTTCGACTTCGTGCGACGGTTGTTGGCAGCAGGGATCTGTGCGATCTTGTACAGTTCGCTGGGTTGCTTAACGGCACGGCTACTACTGCTGTTTGCTACCCTACAGGATCCGGGTTTGCGCGAGGATTCGACGATGCAGCTATCGCTGCGTGTTCCGGGTAGGAGTAGCTTGTGGGAGACGAAGGCGACATCACAAAGTTTTCCCCACCGAAGGTGCCGCTGCACGTAGTGGAGCATCGGCTTCGTACGGTAGAAGCGCTGATGCTGTCCGGGCTGGCCACTTCCCAAGTCTGCGAGCAAGCCAAGAAGCACCTATCGATCACAGCAGCAAAAACGACGGAGCTGATGCGCAAAATACGTGCGCGTTGGCTGTCCGAAGACTCCGAGTCTAGAGCGTCGTGGAAGAGTGCGCAGATCCGAAGGCTCATGGGGTACATCAAGGTCGCTCGTGGTGGTGTTGTGCAGTCACCAAGCGGTGAGCAGACGTCCATCCCTCCCAACTTTGGCGCGCTCGCGAAGTTCGAGGGTCTGCTAGCTGACCTTCAGGGAACACGAGACCCGATCAAGCTTGACTTCGATGTGACGGTCTCGCAGGCCATCGTCCACGTCGCCGCGAACATGACCCCAGCCCAGATCGCGCTCTTCGAGAAGAAATACGAGAAGTTCAATGAGTTCAGGGCTTCGCGCACCAAAGAGAAGATATTCGGCCCTAAGCCCGTGCTCGACAAAGATAAGATCATCGAGGCTATCGCAACTCCTATAGAGCCAGACAAATGACCGCAGAGTCAGCAGAGCTTGAGATCGAGGATGACGACGAGTCTGGTGTCCCCGAGACGGACGCCCAGGACGCGGAGCGTCTCTTGGACATGGCTCAGTTTGCGCTCGCAGAGGCGCGTAACGATCCTGTAGCGTTCTTCAATCTGTGTATGCGTGCCGAGCTAACCCAGGAGCCGGTCACAGTCGCACCACACCAAGAGGTGCTTCTCGACTTCGTTATGAGTCACGAACGGTGTGTTGTGGTCTTACCGATCGGTACAGCAAAAACTTGGTCCATGGCCGGTTTGTCTTTGTACTTTCTCGGGAGAGACCCTACCGTTCGAGGAGCTGTTGTCTCTGCTACGCAGCTCCAGGCGACAAAAGTAGTTGGAATGGTTCGGGATTACATTGAGAGCAATTCGATGCTCCATGCAGTCTTTGGGCTCACCCGGAATGAACGGGACCAGTGGACTCAGACTGCTATCACTGTCACCCGGCCCCCTGGCATTCGAGACCCTAGCCTTGTTGCTGTTGGTGTAGACGGTGCTATCGCTGGCGCCCGCCTAAGCTGGATCATCGTTGACGACATCCTAGACCGCGAGAACACTGCTACGAAGGAACAGCGCGATAAGGTTTGTGATTGGTTCGACTCGATTGTGCTCGCACGTCTTGACCCTAGGGGGGGTCGAGTCGTTGTTACGAACACTGCGTGGCACCCAAACGATCTTGTCCATCGTCTGGAAAAGAAAGGATGGGCAGTTCTTCGGATGGGGATCGATGGATCGATCTATATCCGAGACGACGTTGAGCGGATCGCGTCGGGTCTACCCCCGTGGGATACCGACAGGCTACGGCCAGCGGACCCAAACGATCTCGTGAACAACCTTCAGTGCCGGCTTACAGCGCATGATCCAGACCCTACCAATTCCATTCCGCTTTGGCCCGAACGTATGGGGCACGATCAAATCGAGAAGGCGCGTAGGGAGCACACACCCGCTAGGTACAACCAGCTCTTCATGGGGATTTGCCGGGATGATGAGACATCCCGGTGCAAGCAGGAGTGGATCGACGCCTGCATGAAGCGCGCTCGCGACATGGGTGTGACTGGCCTCGTCTCGCAGTACACCGGGAAGAACCTTACGTTCACAGGTGTCGATCTAGCTATCTCCCCGGGCGAAGAGAGCGACGACACCGCATTCGTCACAATTGAGATCCTCCCCAAAGGGTACAGGCGGATCCTCGACATTGACGTTGGTAAGTTTGACGGCCCTACCACGGTTAAGAAGCTGTTCGAGAAGCACGAGCGCTATAACTCCGTTATTCGTGTGGAATCTAACGCCGCTCAAGAGTTTTTGCGTCAATTCGCTCTTGATCGCGACAGGTCTCTCCCGATTAAACCACACGTAACCGGCCGAAACAAGGCGCATCCCGAGCATGGTGTAGAAGCGATCTTCGTTGAGGTTTTTAACGGGGCGTGGCTTTTTCCAAACAACTCCAGAGGGGTTTGCCACAAGAATGTGCAGCGTTTGATCGATGCGATGCTGTACTACGAACCAGCTCGGCACACGGAAGACACATTGATGGCGATGTGGTTTGCCATCGCGATGGCAAGGGAATGGGGCGCCGCTGGGGGACGAGAACCCGAGGAACAGGAGAGTCGCACCCCACTTGGGATCGGTATTATGAGTCGATAGTGGTAGTAGCTCCTCGTGTTACTTCCGTCTGAGCTTTTGGTAGCGTATAGTAGAGTACCAGTGAGGTACTGCACATGCGCGCAGGTGACGATACACTCCCCCAGAAGTTTCAGACCGCGATGCTGATCGCAGATACCTACGAGCCTGCGATCCGGCAAACGTACATGGAGATGCTCTCCAAGGGTGTACCCGCGGAGGACATCGCTATGTTCATAGGAGACGTCGGTGGTGGGGAGTGCAAGCTCGTTGCCTGCGAGCGTATGGCCCTTGTGCGCGCTCTCGTCTCGACAGAGACCCAGCGCACATCGGGTAGGCATACCGCACCGGAGACAGACCGATTTACCGGCAAGCTTGTCGGTGAACGCGGGCAGCTCGTCGGGGACTCCACGGGGGCTATGGCCATCCTGGTCTCAGACCCAGCTCCAAAGGGACAGATGTACCTCGCGGTGTTCACCGTGTACGGGGTGTCACTCCTTGTGGTGTGCCCGCACGCAAAAGATGCAACCGCAAAGATCAATTCTGCTGGAGTGCGCGGTCTAAACTAAGCAGCGGCGCTTGCCAGAGTTTCGTGCTCGTTGACCCATTCAAGCAGCCTAGCCAGAGCCGTTGGGTCGTTGTGGGCGACCATGGCGCACTCTACAATGCGTCTCGCTTCGTCCGGCTTTCCCCGAAGGATCGCTAACTCGGCTTGGACAGTCACACGCGGAACGAACATATCTGTCTTGGTAAACATGGTCTCGGTCTCCTAAAGGCTTAGCCTTGATCCATTTGCTTACATTTGTGTACTAGGGATCACCTGTCAAGAGGAAAGCGACGAAATGAATAAGGATCAGGTCAACACGGTTATCGCGATGCTCAAGGCGGACGTGGTGAACCCACTGGATTTCTCTGACGTGGCTGACATGGTGGAAGCGCTCGACGCCGACATGGGCATCCTGACGGACGACCCTAGGATTCGCAGGGCGTTGTCCGAGCTGTTGCACGTCCGGCAGCAACGAGACGCGCTCCAGGGCCGTCTGACAGCTCTCTTGGAGTCGTACAGGGTTTACATCCAGGCCACGCAGAGTACCCAAGCCGGGCCAACAGGGGGTCGTTTACTCCCAATGATGATCTCACGAACATCTAGGATCCCAACCAGAGCGCATGACAGCGACGTTGGGTTAGACCTCTGCGCTGACATCGGTGCTGATACGCACGGGATGCCGCTCGACTTTGTACAAGTTCGCCCAGGGGATCGAATGAAGGTTTGTACGGGTGTGTCTGTGCAGTTTCCCCCTGACGTGTTTGCTTTCGTTATGCCTAGATCGGGGCTCGCCTCGAAAGGGGTTGTCGCCGAGGTAGGAACGATTGACCCCGGCTACCGTGGGGAAATCTGCGTCAATATCCACAATCGCGGCCACGAAGTTCACCGGATCTTGCAGGGGGATAAACTCGCGCAGCTTGTTCTTCTCCCAGCGCTGCGTATGAACCCTTTCCCTGTACCCGAGTTGAGCCCCACACCTCGCGGTGACAACGGGTTCGGCTCATCTGGTAGGTAACTTCGCGCTACACTGCACAAATGGAAGCTGAGGGGAGTAGCGCGTCTCGGCTCGGGGCATGGGTCCACTCCAGATCGGACACCACCCGAGTAGCTCTTCGAGACCTAGACGGTCTACCTGAGTCTGCTACAGGCCACGGTAGGGCTGTTCCCTTTCCCTTTATCGACAGAGAAACCGTTAGGCACGGGTTCACGAACAGCGAGATCAACCGAGCCATCGAGTCAGCTCCGTGTGTTACCACTCCAATTCGCGGGCTATACGCGATCCAGCATAGTGTACGAGAATCGCGGGTAGCAGAGTATATCCAGTACCCGCAGTTGGTCGAACCTGGTGCTACCAACCCAAGGACAGGCGTCCCTGTGGATCGCCCAATCGTCCTACAGCGCGACGGACGCAGAGTGATCTGGGACGGGCATCACCGTGCGGTTGCAGCTAAACTTCGTGGGGAGCGAAGCGTCTGCTGCCGCCTGGTAGACCTCGATAAGCTCGACAAGTAGGACGTTTTTGGTAGCATCGGCGCTACCAAAAGTGTAGTCTTGTTCCTTGGCCCGCACCAGCTACAGCCGCGTAGGAACTGCCTCGCAATGTCCACACTGTGGCTACACAACGGACAGCTCGTACCTAAAGAGACACCAGCAGTCGAAGAAGTGTACCGGGGCGAAACGACGCCGGGAACTACGAGAGCTTGGGTGGGAAGCGGGGAGCTGGGACGTCGGGCTACTGCTCCACTACGGCATACCGCACGAGGAGGTTTACTCCACACGGGACGCGAGTCTCGTGTACTGCCCTGGGGATGTAGCTGCCCTCCTTGCGTGTGGGCAAGCGTTCTACAGCAACCTGAAGGTGTGGCTGGACGCTAACCCAGGAGCGCAGGACGCGCTCCTGGCTAGATACGAGCTATTCGGCCGAAACATATCCGAGTTCCGTGAATACCTGCTCCGTGTAGACCACGCGAAACAGGTACAACACCCAGAGGAAACAGCATGACGAAGAATGCGCTTGTCAGTAGTAACCAGAAGAACTCCCGCGTGATCGATCTATCACTCATCGACAGCCGAGAGACCAACGCAAACGAGATGGACCCTGTGAGGTTCAAGCTGCTCGTTAACGCGATCAAGAAAGTCGGGTTCCTCCAACCTGTACTCGTTCGCCCGAAGGGTGACCGCTTCGAGGTGATAGACGGTCATCACCGCATGGCTGGGGCTAAGGAGCTTGGTATGACGCTCATTCCTTGCATCGTAGAGGATATGAGCGACGAGCAAGCGAGAGCGCTCGCTCTCGGTATGAACCAATTGAGAGGGGATCTTTCTCTAGGAAAAGCTACCGCTGAGATGCAGATCCTCAAAGAAGCCGGGTGGACTCTCGATGAGCTGACACTCACTGGGTTCTCTGAGCGGGAGCTTGCTGACCTGCTTCGCACGTATGATGCCACCCCGGAGGGGTTGCTCAACACGCCGGACGAAGCACCAATCGATACCCCCTCCGAGGTGAAGCCTTTCATGCTGGAGATTCAGTTCAAGACCAAGGCTGACATGGCCAAAGTCAAGCGTTTCTTCCGCAAGGCTGGATCTGGGGACCTTACAGCCGGGGTACTCGCCGTCGTTGGTGCAGACTGACGTGGGCAAGCAGGCTCTCCTCGCCGCTCGGCACAAGGAGATGCTGAGCAAAGGCTACGCAACGCCTCGCTTGCTTGTGGAGTGCGGTCTCGCGTCCTGCATCCAGACGATCCATAGGTTGGTTGCGAAAGAAGAACTATCCGGTGTTCGTGTCCTTCGCTTCCACTACGTGAGCATCGGGTCTGTCTTCCTCTATGCGTACCGGCACATGTCGGAAAAAGATCGTGTAAAGGTTCAAGCTAAGCTGGCGGAAGAAGGTGCATCATGCCTCTAATTCGGACTACGAAGTCGACAGACGAGCTGCGCGATGCTGGAATGATCTCTGTTGCTGACGCGGACGCCTTTGCTGCGTGTGGCGCCGAGGTTCTTGTTCAAGAACCCCCTAGCAGCATCAACGGCGTACAGACGACCAATTGGATCTCGCGGGAACTCTACGGTTTGATCAACGACCTAGGGAAAGACGGAAGGTTCATTAGTAAACCGAACATGTCTGCTCTTGTGTGGGCCATGAACAACGATCTTGTTTTGTTCGACGCTATGGTCACAATGGCTCGGATGGGGATGTGGGAGACGTTTGTTAGATCCGCTGTGGAGAATGTTCCCAAGTACAAACAAGAAAAACGCTGATCGGTAGCCCTACGAGGAGACACAAACCAAATGAACACCACAACACACAAGGAAACTGAATGAGGCTCACTATTGAGGGAACGAGCACTCGCGTAACCGACGCGAGTGACGACGAGCACCGCTGGCTTAGCAGTTACATGACGGTCAAGGACCCTAAGCAATGGCTGAAGAAGTGGGACGCCACGCTTCAACTGTTCTCCTCCATCCAAGGAACCTTTCCATCCGGCCTCGTGGATCGAGTTGTTAAAGCTGCACGCGAGGAGGGGTTTGTCGTGCTGGTACACGACGCTCGCGTGAAACCCTGCGAGCCAGACACGATGCCGGATACGGCTTGGCTTCGGGACTACCAGTCCGAAGCGCTCACGTCGTGCTTGGTGAGAAGTCGTGGGATCGTACAATCTCCAACTGGATCAGGTAAAACGGAGATAATTGTTGCACTCTCGCGGGCTCTTCCGTGTAGGTGGCTTGTTATCTCCCCTGGGGCGGATCTCATGGAGCAAGCTGCGCAGAGGTACAACAAGCGTGCTCGCGAGCACAACATATTCAACGACCGAGGTGACTACGATACGGCTGGGATTGTCGGTGACGGCGAGTTCTCCCTTGGGGAGCGTTTCACGTCCGCGACGTTCGCAACGCTTGCGTCCGCGATGTCCAAGCAGAAGAAGGATACGCGGTGGTCACAAATCGTAAAGTACACGCAGGGTGTGATCTGCGATGAATCGCACTGTTTTGTTGGCGGTACTATGGTTGGTGACTACCCGATCGAGACAATCAGGAGTGGGGATTTTGTCCCTTCGTGGGATCCCATTGAGGGTAAGTGTTGCCTTCGCCGAGTGCTGCGAACATTTGAGCGCTTCAGCACGGAGATCGTTCGGGTGCGGCTAGAGGATGGGCGAGTGATTACTTGCACCGGAAGCCACCCTTTCTTCACCGACCGAGGTTGGACGGCGGCTCAGTCGCTTGGTGGGTGTTCTGTGCTGGACTGCTCGAATGCCACAGAAAACCGTGGTGCTCAATGCGTTAGGGTGGCAAGCGTTGAGATTCTGGAACCGCGATGTGATGCAAAACCTACCGGGGTGCCTGTCTTCAATCTTGAAGTCGATGGAACGAATACCTACATCGTAGCTGGGATTGTCGTGCATAATTGCGCGCCGGCCAGATCGCATTTCAATGTATTGCAGTCTCTCAGCGCATTCTACCGCTTTGGGTTCTCTGGTACGCCTCTACCCATCATTGAGAAGGATGAGAACCGGCAGCGAAACATGCTGGCTATCGCAACGCTAGGGGATGTGATCTACAAGGTGGACCCGGAACGTCTGTACGACGCGGGTACGATCATCCGTCCCACCGTTAGGATGGTCCCTTGCTACCAAAAGGGCATAGCTCCACCGGGGGCGACTTGGGCAGAAGTCTATAAACGAGGAGTCACTGACTCGGTGGCGCGTAATACGGTTCTTGTGCAGGCAACACAGCGAATCGAGAAGCCTGCCCTGTTCTTCGTCAAGAACATCGCTCACGGTAAAGAGATCGCTGCCATGCTTGGCAGATATGGTGTACGAGCTGAGTTCGCTTTCGGGGCACATTCGGTCGAGTACCGGGCAAGCATGCTCAAACGGCTGGCGCAAGGGCACTTCGATGTGATCGTCTGCTCGGTCATCTTCCAGCAAGGTATCGACCTACCCGTCCTTCGCGGAATTGTGATCGGTTCGGGTGGTAAGTCTGAGATCGCAGCACTCCAGAGAATAGGCAGGGGTATGCGACCTGACAAAGATAAAACCACGTTTGAGGTCGTTGACGTGCGGGACACTGGGAGCGTCTGGCTGGAAAAGCACGCAAGACAGCGCGTGGCTGCGTACAGGGGCGCTGGGTTCGACGTGAGGTTGGTGTAGGCATGCGCTTGTGCAGCACTACTACTGTTCGCCTTGCTTACAAGCCATTACTGCTCCAAGCAAAGCTTCCTGCTGGGACGGATTCAGTCTTGTACAAAGGCGGGTATACCCCTGAGCTGTTTTATAAGATCGCTACCGCGTTCGTCCCACAAAGCCACTCCAAGATCGTAACCAGAAACAAGAAGGTCTTGGAGCTTGTCCTCCTTGCTTGGAACACGCCTAGGTACAACAAAGCTCTCGACGCCATCACTGTTCGTGCAGAGCTGTTGGAGCAGGCTGGGCACAACGCCTGGTCTCTCCCGTTCGTGTCTGATCTAGACGATTATGGTAAGACTGCGTCCTTTTACACGACGCATCTCACTAGGTTAGTGAAGAACAACATAGAACTAGCGTCTGCCGGACTTATCGTTGGGGCGCTGGTCCATCTGACAACGACCTGGCTCGTGCTCTAGAAGGCAGGAAGAGAGCGCTTCGTAAGATAATCTCCGAGCGCTGCGAGCAAGTGGTCAGAGAAGACATCGTAGTGCCGTTCTTACGGGCCGCGCTGCTCGACGTGGGGG